>Ga0066639_10000784_pt1 | contig 28167 bp, 26 predicted proteins | sample CryGeyCG2114_010_2_FD_59504 | JGI IMG/M metagenome (GOLD analysis project Ga0066639, IMG submission 59504) | Groundwater microbial communities from aquifer - Crystal Geyser CG10_big_fil_rev_8/21/14_0.10 | ecosystem: Environmental > Aquatic > Deep subsurface > Groundwater | place: USA: Utah...
CAGGTGATATTGCAACATCCGATGTGAATCTTACGTCTATTCACTCGCGACCCATTGGCCCAAAGACATACGCCTTTCTTTTAGAGATGGATGCAAGCAAAACATCTCCGAGTCGTATGAACATTCTTTTCAACCAACTGCGCTATAACTCCCATATACGAAATGTTGTATGGATTTGTTCCACCGATTCACTCAAAGAGCTTCAGGCTCTTGAGCCTGTAGAACCATAGTATTTCTTACCTCTTCTCCTTATGGCATTCACAGTAGAGCGTGATCTCCCACCCATTCAGGAAGTACTGCAAACGTACCCGGCAATGCCTGAGGTTGTTGAGCAACAGCGCGAAAGCATTCGGCGCATTTTAGAGGGAAAGGATCAGCGTTTGCTCGTTGGTGCCGGACCCTGCTCATTTTTTCCTATTGAGGCAGGAGTGCAAAATGCAAAGCGTATAGCAGACTTCAATAAAAGATTTGGTGATGTTTTTTATTTCATAGAACGTGTGTATTCCATTAAGCCACGGACGAATAATGGATGGGAAGGGATTCAGTTCAATCCTTACCCCAATAAGCCTCATAACGGTGGTGTGAATATTGTGGAGGGCATCTACGCTACCCGTTCTGCTTTTCATCAGGTTGCTCCGCATATAGGAGTGATGGATGAAATTCTCAATCCGGACTTAAAAGATTACTTCAACGATCTTCTCTGCTGTGGTGCCATAGGAGCTCGCAATGCTTGTGCAATGTGGCATAGGCGAGCGGCGGGAGGTATGGAATTTCCCATGGGGATGAAGCATGACATGAGTGGCGATCTGAAATCTGCAGTAGATGGAGTGATTGTTGCCCAAACTCCGGGCAATCATCTTATTCTACAGATGAAGCAACAGTCTGTCTCTGGCAATCCTCACGCATTCGCTATCTTACGCGGCTCCGAAGCAAATGGCCCTAACTGGGAACCTCACGCTATTGGAAACATAACTGACATGTTGTGTGACGCACAGGTAAAAAACCCTGCAGTCATTGTGGATTGCAGCCATGCGAATTGTATTGATAGAAAGAGTGGAGAAAAAACTGTGGAGGAACAAATGCGTGTTCTGCGAGCAGTGGTGAAGAACAGGTTTGATTATCCGGAGGCATACCGTCACTTCCGTGGCATTATGACAGAGGTGTTTACTCTTCCAGGAAAGCAAAAGGCTGGTCCTGATATGAATATGGAGGGTCTATCTATTACCGATCCGTGTATTGGAATAGATAATGCAGAGTCACTCTTCGAAGAGTTGGCTGATTACGTACGGCAAAGGGGTTAGATTTCTTTTTACATTCTATCAGGAGCAGATTCTCTCTGCAGAAAGCCTTTTCTGTATACAAAACCAGAACAACCCTGCGTTGACTCTCTCCACTTCGGATCTCAGAATGGTGCACTTCATGTTCAAGCATCGTTTACATCGGTTTGCAGTAGTCGGAGTCCTCACTTTGGTGATGGCTTTCGTAGCTCTACCCCTCTACGCACAGTCACTCTTTGGGCCTATTCCTTCCACGGACTATCCCTGCGTATTTGGTCCAGTTCCAAATCTGTATGAGTATCTGCCGAGTGCAAAGCGGGGTGATTCTGTCGTGCATGGTCTTGCGCCGTTCACCATCCATCGCGATTGCGGAGAGAGAACTGCGGGGAGTAGTGGGGGATTCGGAGGGAGTTCCAGTGCGGGATCCTCCAGATCGTTTTCCCGCTCCCGTTCTTTTTCTTCAGTGCCTTCTTCTTCTTCTTCTTCTTCTTCTTCCTTCTCCTCTTCTTCATTTTCCTCCTCTTCCATTTCCAGCCGTTCGTCTTCCAGTTCTTCTGCACTCTCCAAGAGTTCCAGTAGCAGACGTTCCTCTCTATCTTCCCGTCGTTCATCTTTTTCCAGCTCTTCCGTTCTGTCCTCTTCTGTATCGTCTTCTTCATCACGCTCTTCTGTTGTACGTTTTGATCCAAACGACAGAGATGGAGACGGTATTCCAAATGACCAGGATGATGACATCGATGGCGATGGCATCCCAAATAACCAAGATGATGATATGGACGGAGACGATATTCCGAATGCTCAAGATCCCGATGCCGACGGTGATGGCATTCTCAATGAGTTCGATGCCGAGCCATATGGTCCGGGCAGTACGCGGGATCCGGCATTTGCGGATTTGCCCATCACCTATGTAGTAGAAATCAACAGGGACAAGTACGTTTCGGGCTACAGTCCCAAGGGCATGCACATTCGGCCCGGAGATACCGTGCGGTGGGCCGTAACGGACGACTACACGCACACAGTGACCTCGGATGATGACGGTGATGGCCTGTGGAGTGCCGATGACGGAGCCCTGTTTTCTTCCGGTCCTATTACCAAGTGGAGGAACAATGAATTTGAATATACGTTTGAGGATGTTGGGAAATACCACTACTACTCACGTCCGTTTCTAACTGTAGGAATGAAGGATGTCATTACCGTTGGGTTTTTCAATGAAGGAAATTTTCCGTTCCCGTCGGATGTGAACCCCTATAGCAATCTGGGAAGAGCCGTACGTGAACTCCTGAAGCGGGGGATTATCCAGCTGGGCTCCGATGGCATGTTCCACGGAAACGAGCGCATAAGTCGTGCAGAGGCTGCTCACATGCTGTTGCTTGCTGCCGGGTACCATGTTTCCCCTGTCCAAAATGACGGCGTTTTCCCGGATCTCTCGCCCGGATCAGAGGAAGAGCTCTTCGCCATGAGTGCCGTTGCACACGCCATCATGCAGGGGTACCCGGATGGTACTTTCCGTCCGTTGCGTACTGTGAACCATGCGGAATTTTTAAAGATGGTGAGCTCAGCATTCCGGCTGGAACAGTATTTGCCGCACTCGTACATAGATGTACAGCCCTGCGCGTGGTACACACCTTTTGTTGGGGTAGCGGATACGTATGTTTTCTTTCTCTACGATCAGATTTTCTTTACTCCCGATTTGCTCATGATCCGCAGGGAAGCGGTCTGGGCGGTCTACCAGGTGCTCATGGCAAAAGAGGTCGGGCAGTACAAACCCTGAAATAGTCACTGCGGTACACGTAGCGCAATAGGCAATACTTTTTTGAAACTCAAGACACGCGTTTCCGGTGGGAGTATACTGTTACCTCTATGAAACGTTTCATTCTACTCATCGGCTTTCTGCTTGTACCGGGCATTCTCTTTGCACGATCCTATGGTGTGATTACGTTGCGATATAGCGATGTCAGGTCTGGCACCAACAGTGCCGTAGCCATAAGCACTCTCACTCAAATGGGTGTGGTTGAGGGGAACCCCGATGGAACATTTAGGCCGCTCAACTCTTTAAACAGAGCAGAGTTTGTAAAAATAGTGATGGGCTTGGTCCCGGATGACGGCACACCCTACGGTCTGAGCTGTTTTACCGATGTTTCTCCGAATGTGTGGTATGCAGTACCGGTATGCCGGGCAAAAGCATTGGGAATAGTGAGCGGCAACGATCTGCCCGGTGCGCCGGCAGGAGACCGGCCGTTTGCTGCTGAGCGCAGTGTGAATGTAGCTGAAGCAGTAAAAATACTTGTGGAAGTCTTTGATATCCCGGTCCAGGTACAAGCTCCGCAAGAGCCTTGGTATGCGGGGTACTTTGCAGCGGCATTTCCTGTGCTTCAGGCCGATCCCGTCTTTGATTTCCGCAATGCTGATCTTGCTTCCGATAATCTGGCAGGTATCACTCTCTCTCGTGCCGATATGGCAAGGCTGACTGTTGCATTTGTTGCCAATGCGTCCGGAGAGCTTGCAGCCTACAGAACAGCTGAGGCGCAACAGAGCACTTCTTCATCTTCCTCATTCGTTTCATCGAACGTTACTGTCTCATTGTCAGCCTCTTCCTCTTCTTCCTCCCCATCTCTCTCATCACTGTCATCTTCCACATCGTCTGTTTCATCTCCCGCTGTCTCCTACGATCCCGATTCCAATGTTTCTCAGTACAACAACGTTTTGCTTCTGGGTGATGATGCCTCACCGGTTCTTGCGGGGGTGAATGTGTTCAGTGATACCGAACCGTTGAATCTCAATTCCGTTACCATCAACTTAAATACATCAGTTTCTTCTATCGATTCGCTACTTGTTTACGATCACGTTGGCGCATACCTCGGTCGTGCGTTCCGGGAATCCGGTGGTACCTACATCCTGAGCGTGAAGAACAGTCATATTACTATTCCGCGTCGCGAAGACTACTCCTTTTACATTCGTGCACGTCTTAAGCCCTTTACTCTGGGTGGGGTGAGCGGAGAGTCATTCACCGTCTCTTCCGTTACGGTTGAAGGAGACGGTGGGTGGAGCAACAGGTCCTACACGAAAAATTCCAGTGACACCTTTCCTCTGTTCCAAACGGCTCGCTCCCGCATCACCACTATCTCCAATCCCGATAGCGGCAGGGATGTTCTGAGTGAAGGAACAGATCTCACCATTGGGTCCTATCTCTTTAGCGGAAAGAGAGGCGATGGTCAGGCCGATGTGGCAGTCACAGACATCACATTCACTCTTTCCTCCGTTGGGGGAGTCACTGTTTCCAATATAGAACTCATGCGGCAGGGTATAGACAGTCGGCACAGTTGCAGCCTTTCCTCCTTCCGGATTACCTGTTCTGCCATTCCCGATACCATCGGCTCATTTGAGGACGGTCCTCTCATTTTAGAGCTTAAGGCTGATGTGAGCATACCGGGTAATGCACTCAAGGCGTCTCTCTCTGCAAGCATCAACCAGCCGGGTAGTCCGAGTTCCGCAGGGGACATTACCTGGACCGATGGATCCGAAAGTCTCACCTGGGTCCCCTTTGGCAGTCCTGTGGTCCGGGGAACGTACTATGAACAATAGCACTTATCAGCTGACCACTGACCACTTGTGACGTTCTACAGAAGCTTGAGCGGTGCTATGCTCAGAGCAAAGTTTTTTCTTCCTCCGGTGTCAAACTGTACTTCTGCTATGTCTCCTCGGAGAGCAGTAACTGTCCCTTCTCCGAAGACGGGATGTTCTATGCGGCTTCCTATCCGGAGATTTTCGTCCTGATTCGTGTCATCGTCGCCAAAACGTATGTCCTGGTTGAATTCCATGTCCATTCGTTCGCCGCTCTGCTGGCGGAAGGGTTCTATTTCGTGAATGGCCTTCTGTAAGCCGCTTTTACTTGCCCAGGCAAATGCACTCAGTACGTCATCACTTCTTCGTTCCAGCACCTCTTCCGGCAGGTCATCCAAAAATCTGCTGGGTGCATTGCTCTGCGTGTTTCCCCAGAGCATACGGGAGCGGGCACAGAGAATGTGCAGATGCGTTTTCGCCCGTGTCATTCCTACATACATTATTCTCCGTTCTTCTTCCAGTTGCTGGCGGTCGAAGAGGCTATTGCTATGTGGAAAGATTCCCTCTTCACAACCGGCAATGTGCACTGCCTCAAATTCAAGTCCTTTACAGAGGTGTAAGGTCATGAGCGTGAGAGCGTCATCCTCTACTTCATGTAATTTATCCACCTCTGAAACGAGAGCGACTTCCTCCAGAAAACTCGTAAGGGAAAGTTGGGGGTCCAGTTTGTCGTACTTGTGCATTACAGAGAGAAGCTCCTGTACGTTCTGCCAGCGCGTTTCTCCCTCTTCTGTTTCATCCCGTAACCACTTCTCCATTCCAATGGAAGCAAGCAGATGTTCGGAGAGAATAGAAACCACTTCTTCCTCGGCGCGTTCTCTATGGTGCTGAATCTTCTGCACAAATTGCACGAGTCGGTCTTTTGTGGGAGCATTGATATCAGCAATGTCTTCCACTGCCTGTAGTGTTTCCCAGAGAGTCAGACCGTTTGCAGATGCATAAGCCTGCAGACGACTGATTGTGGTCTGTCCTATTTTACGTGAGGGAACATTTATAATGCGCAGAAGTGAGAGTGTGTCTTGCGGGTTTAAAATGACGTAGAGATACGCCAGGAGGTCTTTTACTTCCCTGCGGGCGTAGAACTTTACACCCCCAATTATGCGGTAGGGTATACCGCTGCGCATGCAGGCCTCTTCGAAGAGTCTGGACTGTGCATTTGTGCGGTACAGAACAACTTGGTCATTCAGGCGCACGCCTTCTCCGCGCAACTTCTGAGCAGATACGAGTACCTCCTCTGCTTCTTTCCGTTCATTTTCCACTTCATTCACAATGATCTGCGGACCCTTTTTTCGCTCTGTCCACATCTGCTTTTCGGGTCGGCTTGGATTCGCAGCTATCACCGCATCTGCTGCCGTGAGTATGGGCTGCGTGGAGCGGTAATTCTGTTCCAGCTTTATGCGCACGGCATCCGGGTATTCCTTTTCAAACTCCAAAATGTTGCGGATGTCCGCACCACGGAAAGAGTAGATGGACTGGTCCGGGTCACCAATGACGTAGAGATTTCGGTACTTCTTTGCGAGCAAAGACATGAGCAAGTACTGTGCATGGTTCGTATCCTGGTACTCGTCTACGTGCAGAAAGCGCCATGTTTCCTGGTACCGATCCAGTACTACAGGACACTCATGAAACAGATGCACTGTTTTGAGAATCAGATCATCAAAATCCAGTGCATTGGCTTGCTTGAGTGCAGACTGGTAGCGTTTGTACGCATCTATCACATGGTGCATATGTGCCGTAGTGGCTTGCCCCTCGGCTTCTTTGGGACTCATGGCTTCCGCCTTAAACCGGCCAATGTACGAGAGTGCGGCACGCGGTTTAAGCTCTTTTTCATCTATGGTCATTTCTTTGAGTACTTGCTTCATGAGTTTCTCCTGGTCATCTGCATCGTAAATAACAAAGCTGCGGTTTCCACCAATATGCTCTATATCACGGCGGAGCATGCGCACACACACGGAGTGAAATGTGCCCATAACAGGCAGTTTTCCCGGGTTCAGAGTAAACAGACTGCCTGGATCTTCCCCTCCGGTAATATGCAGCAGGTTTACAATGCGGTTTTTCATTTCCTTTGCCGCCTTATTCGTAAATGTGACCGCAAGAATCTGCCACGGGGGGACGCCCTGTTCTATAAGGTAGGCAATGCGGTGCGTGAGTGCCCGCGTTTTTCCGCTACCGGCTCCTGCAAGAATGAGTGCAGGCCCCTTCTCGTGCAGCACAGCCTTTCTCTGCATTTCATTTAAGCCTTCGAGTGTGGGGTGGGGAGCGGTAGGCACGGGGAAGTATCTTACCTTGTCTTTACGTTTTGCGCTTCCCGAACTTCGTCTATCTTTTTTGTAATCACCTTCCTGGGGAGAGTGTCTGTTTCCTGCCGCAATTCCTCCAATTTCTCCAGTGGTTTATCCAGTTGGCGTTCCCGTACCCCTACAAGATCTTCATACTCTTTATGTACTTTTTCAAAGCGATCACGCACGGTAGCGATTTGTTCCTTATACCGTTCCCATTGTGTTTTAAAGGTGCCAAAGACTTTGAGCATCTCGAGTGATTTGGATTCGAACTGGAAGTTATCTATAGATTGGCGAATAACAGCAAGGATGGCATAGAGGCTGAGTGGTGAGCACAGAATGGTTTTGCCCTGCATAGCTTCATCTACAATTGAACGATCCACTTCGTTGATAAAGCTGAAAATTTGTTCATTGGGAATGAAGAGCAGTACGTAGTCCACCGTGTTGTCGTTGGGGTTAATGTATTCGCGCGTTTGCAGTTCCCGCACTCTTTTCTTTACGTCGTTTAAAAACTCCTTCTTGTACTTCTCCTTCTCTGCGTCTGTTTTTGCTTCTACAAAACTTTCGTAATTATTAAAGGGGAACTTTACATCCATATTGAGCTTGAGATTGTGGGGGAGCATAAAGGTGAAATCCGGTCGCGAGCCCGCATCTTCCAGTTTTTTCTGCTTGATGTAGTTCACTCCTTCTATAAGGCCCGCCAGCCGCAGAACATCTTCGGCCATTCGCTCTCCCCACTGACCACGCTTGCTGTTACTGGAGAGTGCAGCGGTGAGTCCTTCTGTTTGAGTGTTGAGTTTTTTAATCACCTCTGCGGCGTTTTCCAGCCTGTTTCCCAGTTCGCCGTACTTGTGCTCCCGGTCCTTTTCCAGCTCGCGCATCAGCTTTTCTACCTTTTGCAAATCTCCCCGCATAGTCTTTAGAGTATCGTCTATGGCTTCCTTCTTCCCGGCAAGTTTGGTCTCTGTAAGCTTAAGAATCTGATCGGTTTGCAAACGCAGTGCCTCCTCTGAGAGAGACTTAAAATTCTTCTCGGAATCTGTTGCGATCTTCTTATAGACCCAGATGCCAAGCCCGAGCCCGAGCCCGAGCCCCACGATAAATGCGACTATGGTTTCCATATCTCTATGCTAGCAAATGGTGGACAGTTGTCCACTCCATTTTTTCGGCTTTTTAGAGGGCAAATTGCTAAAAATAGCCCAAATACTTGATTTTGATTCATCCATGCATACAATAGAAAGCCGACCACGCTACGTAAGGCGTTCTGCTTTAGGGGCTGTGGTTGGAATGCCACTTTCCCACTTCTGAGCTATGTCCATGAAGAGAACCATAAAAAAACGACTCATCAGCAAACATCGCACACACGAGAAAGATACCGGTTCCCCCCATGTGCAAATTGCCATCCTCACAAAGGAAATTGGTTTGCTTACCAAGCATTTACAGGAGCATGAAAAGGACCACTCTGCCCGCAAGGGTTTACTGAGCAAGGTCGCGCGACGCCGGACACTGCTTACCTACCTTAAAATGAATAAGCCGGAGCAGTACCAGAATGTGCTGGAAGCGAATAAGTTGAAAAAGTAACGGTGTACCGTTACACTACGGCTGTGCCTGCCCCTCAGGAATACCTTCGGGATCTCTATATGCTTTTTGCTGCAGTGGAAACTACCCACGAGGCAAAAATTCTTTTGGAAGACATTCTCACCCCGCAGGAAGTAGATAGCCTGGCAGAGCGATGGCAACTCATCCAAAAGCTTCATGCAGGAGAGCCGCAGCGCAATATTGCAAAGGAACTGGGAGTGAGTATCAGCAAAATTACACGCGGATCCCGCATGCTGCAGTACGGCAGTGGGGGATTTGTGCATTTTTTGAAGAAGTTGAATACATAGAAACTAGAATATTCAGCACTAGATATTCTTGTGTCTTGGTCATTTAGGACCAAAAATTTCCTAAGAAAATAGGGTCCCGGCCTAAGCTTCAAGTTCTAGTTTCTAGTTTCTAATTATGTTTTCGTAAAAATTTCTTGCATGAAGCACAGAAACAATGTACTGTTGTAGCGGTGCAAAGGAATCTTATCCCTCTCCGGCCCGTTCGTTGGAGTTCCGCAGTGAAACTCCTGTTGCAGTAGGGTGCACTAAAAAGTCCTTTCCCGCTGCACGGATACAGCTGTATTTGTGTTATAGTTACTTCCTTATCTTTACTTCATGTCTGAAACGGTACCGTCTTCATCGGCTGATGCTCTGAATCGTATTTTGGACGGCCATCAACCGTTTGCCATTATTCAAAGAGAGGGGGGAGAGGAAGTAGATGTGTATGAAGGCACCATGGAATTTTTGGATACGCTCAATGAGGTTGCTCAGAAGCGTAAAAATCGCACACAGCCGGGTATCGTAGATACCATTTGTGCAGTCCCTTATTCTTCAATTAAAACAGAAAGAGAATACCCAGCTGTTACTGAGGATGGAGAGAATAAGGCAAGAATTCAATGCCTTCAGGTGACTCGAGTGACGCATATGAAGCTTCGTGAACTACTGAGTCGATTGCCTGTGGATGCTCTTAAGCTGGGGACAATTACAGACAGCCATACCGATGAAGAATATGAGGAATTGGTGCGGAACATTATTGAAAACGAAATAGGCAAGGGAGAAGGTGCCAACTTTGTGCTTCCAAGAAGCAAAAGTGCAGAAATAGAGGGTTTTCAGCGTTCTTCGGCTCTTTCCATTTTTCACACACTGTTGAATAATGAGTTTGGCACATACATGACCGGTGTATTTAGCAACGGAAAAGATTATCTTATATTTGCGTCTCCAGAGCGTCAGCTTACGGTAGAGCCGGGAGAACTGGAGCTGGATGATGATGCAGTAATAGATGTCAATAAGGTTACGATGAATCCTATTAGCGGTACGTTGCGTAAAACAAAAAATGCCGCAGATGACGGATTTGAGTTTTCTGAGAAAGAGCTCACTGAGTTTTTAAATGATGAAAAGGAAATTATGGAACTCTTTATGGTACTGGATGAAGAACTCAAAATGATGGCACGTATGTGTGAGAAGGGCGGTAAAATAAAAGGTCCAAAATTCAAAGAAATGTCTAAGTTGCTCCACACAGAGTATGAACTCGAGGGGATGAGTGAGTTGGACGTATTGGAACTGCTTATAAAATCCATGTGGGCACCCACAGTGACAGGCAGCCCGGTGGAGAATGCTTGCCGTGTTATTGCAAAGCATGATTCCGTACCGCGTCGTTTCTATAGTGCCGCCCTTGTTCTGCTTGGTCGTGATAAGAAGAATCGGGATACATTGGACAGCACCATACTCATTCGTACCATTGAGATAGTACGTGGTGTGCTTACAATGATGGCTGGAACAACCATTGTGCGAGATTCCAATCCGCCAGATGAAGCAAGGGAGGCTTCTGTAAAGTTAGCTGCACCGCTTGCCAGTCTGGAGCAGTCGGTTGCTGTTGCAGCAAAGCGGTGTCTTGAATGTTTTCCTCCTGCAATAAGATCTGAGGTCGAACATCTTTTAAAGAAAAGGAATACCCGATTGTCGGAATATCATTTTGAGGATCAGAGAAAGAAATGTCTGGAAGTCCCAAGACTTAGAGGTAAAAAGATAACCATTATCGATAATGAAGATGATTTCTGTTACATATTACGTAATATGATTCAACATATGGGGGCAGATGTAACGGTAGTACGCTACAATCATTTTAAGGTTCATGATCATAGTTCAGATATTGTTATTCTGGGTCCCGGACCCGGAGATCCCAATGATGAGCATTGTAAAAAGATGCAGTGTCTCGGGGAAATTGCAGCTCATCTCAAGAGCACGGGGCAGCCTCTCTTGGGCATATGTCTGGGGCATCAAATTCTCTGCAAAGAACTAAAATTGGATGTGGTTCAGAAGCAGGATCCTGCACAGGGTGTTTGTAAGGAGATTGATTTCTTTGGAGATCTTCAACGTGTGGGATTCTACAATACGTTTGCTGCTAAAAAACCTGAAGTTGAGAAAGGTGTTCAGTATTCCTCTGATCCGGAAACAGGAGAAGTGCATGCTCTGCGTGGTAAGAAGTTTGCCGGTTCGCAGTTCCATGTAGAGTCTGTGCTCACTACGGATGGTTACGATATGCTGGCGGATTTTCTCTTACGCGTGCTTCCTGAAGAAGAAACGAAGGGTATGACGGCTGCTGAGCGTCCCAGTTTTTTCAAAAAAAACTTTCCAACTGTTTCTAGTTTTGTTGATTTCATTACAGGTGCGTAATCTAATGCTCCTAAGAACATTCAATCACAGTCGCCTCAGAAACCAGTTGCATAGGAAATTTTCCTTCTAAGAACACTTTCCTTCACACACAAACATCCCTACACTACCCGCAGTTCCTTCCCTCCACCGCCGCTCTACCGTACTGGGTTTACGCAAGAGTCTCTGACACGTTTGTAGTGATAGGTTGTTGCTTGGCACTGACAAGATAGTTATTGGTTGTTTGTTATTAGTGAGGTTGTTCACATCAAAAACACCGAACTAATAACCAATAACTACTCACGAACAACGATTGCATGTTGTACAAGCATACCACTCCGCTCTATTCGTACTAACAGAGATTGCTGTGTGAATCCATAACAGTACAGTTTGCGCTGGGGGAAAAGGTCTTCCCGCCGAAGTTTGTCCTGAGTTTGTCGAAAGACGAACGAAGGTGGGATCTCTATCTTTTTCCTTCTTTCCAATGTTTGGTTTAAAAAAAGGGTCGAGCGCCATAGCTCCCCAAAAAGAGTACACCGTTGAACTCGGTGATCAAAAGCTCGTTTTTAAAACGGGTATGCTTGCACAGCAAGCAAACGCAACTGTGCTTTGCCAACTGGGCGACACAGTGTGTATGAGCAACGTCACCGTGAGTAAGCAGGCACGTGACGGTGTGGATTTTTTGCCTCTGCAGGTGGTGTATCAGGAGAAATTTTATGCGGCAGGTAAAATTGCCGGTTCCCGCTTCCGCAAGCGAGAAGGTCGTCCCGGAGATGACTATGTTCTTATGGCCCGTGTCATAGACCGTGGCCTGCGTCCTATGTTTGCCAAGACTATTCACAACGATATTCAGGTGTTTTGCACCATCCTGAGTTACGATTTTGAGAATGAGCACGACATTGCTTCGGCCAATGCAGCCAGCCTCGCTGTGGCCATTTCGGATTGCCCTGCAGATGGTCCCATTGGCACGGTGCGTGTGGGTATGGTAGGTGGAGAGTTGATACTCAATCCTTCGCACGAAGTCCGCAAGACTGCAGATTTAGATATGGTCCTTACCGCTTCACAGGAAAAGATAGTGATGATAGAGGCGGGAGCAAATCAGGTTCCGGAGGCGGATGTGCTGCGTGCCATAGAGTTTGGCAAGAAGTGGGCACAGAAAATTGCCAAAGCCTTTGCAGACATTCAAAAGGAGATCGGGAAGGAAAAGTGGGAGGCACCCGCATCCTACACCCATAAGGAAGCATTACAGGTACTCAAAGACTGGGCGCTTGCAGATGTAAACAAGGCTATTAAAGAGCCGTTGGAGAAGCTGGATCGCAGAGGAATATTCACTACTTTTATAGACGGCGCTGCTGCAAAACTGGAGGAGAAATTTGGTTCTGCAGAAGGAAATGAAGAATTGGCTGAGCTCTACGCACATGCCGGTGATCTCATGGATAAAGTGGTCAAAGGAGAAGTGCGTCGTCTCATTCTGGAAGAAGGACTTCGCATGAGCAGTCGCAAGGTGGATGAAATTCGTCCCATTGGAGTAATGGTAGATGTGCTCCCAAACCGGGTACATGGCTCAGCACTGTTCCAGCGTGGAGAAACACAGGGGCTTACCACCTGCACACTTGGCGCACCGGGAGATAAGCAACTTACAGAGGGTATGATGGGTGAGAAAAAAGATCGTTACTTTCATCACTACAACTTCCCACCGTTCTCCGTAGGAGAAACAAGCAACAGGCTCTTTGTGGGGAATAGGGAAATAGGACACGGAAATCTTGCCCAGCGTGGTATAGAGCCTGTGTTGCCTTCCGAAGAAAGTTTCCCTTACACCATTCGTACCGTCACAGAGATTTTAGAGAGTAATGGTTCTTCTTCCATGGCTGCTACATGCGGATCTACCCTTGCTCTTATGGCGGCAGGTGTACCCATTTCTGCTCCGGTCTCAGGTATAGCACTTGGCCTCGTTTCCGATGAAGAAGCGGGCAAGTACGTCATTCTCTCCGATCTTCAAGACGAAGAAGACTTTGGAGGAGATATGGACTTTAAAGTCACAGGTACCGAAAAGGGAGTTACCGCTATTCAGATGGATATTAAAATTAAAGGACTCCCGGACGAAGTGTTTAAAGAGGCATTGGAACGTGCAAAAACGGGGCGTATGTCTATTATGGAAACCATGCTCAAGGCTATTGCGGAACCACGCAAGGAAATGAGTCCGTATGCTCCGCGTATAGAAACCATTCAAATCAATCCCGATGACATCCGTCTTGTTATAGGAAAGGGCGGAGAGACCATCCAGAAGATCACCGGAGACTTAGGAGTAGAAATAGACATAGAGGACAGTGGTCTCATCTTTGTAACTTCTGTGGATGGTGAAAGTATGGCAAAAGCGAAGGCATGGATAGAAACAATTGTAGCCAAGCCGGAAGAGGGTGCTATGTACGACTGTAAGGTTGTGCGGATTATTGATGGTATAGGTGCCATAGTAGAATTCCTTGGAGGCAAGGATGCTATGATCCACATTTCCGAACTGCAGTGGGCTCGTACCGAAAAGGTGGAAGACGTGCTGAAGGTGGGGGATGAAGTAAAAGCAAAATGTGTGGAATACAATGCCACCGAAGGTAAGACTCGTCTCTCGCTGAAGCAGATGACAGAGCGCCCTGCCGGCATGCCGCCGGACAGACCACGCCACAGCGGACCGCCACGTCATGGAGGAGGGTTTAGAGGGGGGGACAGGAGAGGACCGCCAAGGAGATAGCGATGAATGATTCTTTTGCTGCTGCCCACGTGTACCACAGGTGGGCAGTGGCAAGTGGGCAGTGCTTATGTGCAAACTTGCTCGCTGTCGCTTTGTAGCTTTTGCTGGAAACTGTACATCATCTTTTTTAGTTCCTGTATTTCATTGAGAATTGGCAGTGTGATGCTGTCACTGCATACCGAAAATAATTCTCTGCAGAGAAGGGTTTGTGTTTCCAATTCAACCAGTGATCCCCTTGCGATGCGCAAATAGTGCCCCATTCCTTCTTTTGTTATTCTCTGACTGCCTTCTGCAATATTCGATGGAACAGAGACTGCTGCTCGATTCATTTGCGATATGAGTCCGTAACGTTCATCAGCAGGCAACAATTTGGTTATGGCATAGATTTTTTTGGTTAACTGCATGCCTTTCTGCCAGATGTGCAATTTTTGATAGGGTAGTCTTGTCATATCACTATTGTATCTATTGCGAGACTGCCCACTTGCCACTGCCCACTTTTTCTTTCTACGGTTAGGAAAAATCCTCTTCAGTAAGCCACAAAACCTGTTCTATTGCTCCGCAGAACACATGCACTTTTATAATGCCCCTCCTCTCTTCTTACTCACGTTATCCTTCCAATCCAGAATACCTGCACGCTTCTTTGCGGTTATACCGGCAATGCTCCTTCTATCCTTTTTGTCACACTGTCTTTTAAGTGCATGATGTCCTCAAATGCTTCCTTGCGGTCATAGGGAGACTTCTCCCGCCATACCGGTGTGATCCTGTTCACCACCAGCATAAGTTCCCGTAGTTCTTTCACGCTCTTCTCGTTGGAAATCCAGTCCACATGATGTTTGCTCAGGGCATCTAACGTATGGTTTATGCGGTGGAGTGTGCGATGGACTGCCTCATGCAGGAGCTGTTCACGACGCATGTCCAGTGTGAAGAGGTGATTGTCTTCGTCATAGAAGTCGGGAATTTCTGCAAAGAGACTCTGTGCCTGTTTGTAGGCGATAATAAGCGTGTCCCAGTCCTCTTCTTCCAACTGCTTATTCGTCTCTACCCGTTCTATAATACCGTCGAAGTCTTTACGAATAATAAAGAGCCCTTCGCGGATATTATGAAACACATCTTCAAAGGTGAATCGGTGCACCTCGCGCAATGCAATTTCCTGGCGATGCGCAACCAACTTGGTGACAAATATAGCGAAAATGAGCAGAGCGCTCATGCTTTGTGCACTTGCGAGCAGTTTAGAAAGTCCCCGTGGAACAATATCTCCATACCCTGTAGAGGTGGCTGTAATAATGCTGTAGTAGAGACTATTGAAAAACCGATTCCATATTCCTTTGGTTTCTACCAAGGCGACCGGTCCGTGGTGTTGTACATCGCCAATGGTGCTAAACAAAAAGTACCCAAACGCAAAAAGCAACGCGAGTTCTGCCCAAAGCAGGAAGAGTTGTGAGTACGTGAGATCGTTCAGCTTTTCAAAGAAGCGAGTGAAGACCGACGAGTGATTGCGGAAAGGCTTTTTTTGGTTCATATATGTTGGGTTCCCTCCATTATACCCTATACGGCTCTGCCTTTAAATAGCTTAATGATTGGGGACGGAATCTTTATTCAAGGCAGGTAACGGCAAAACTTTACAACGAAGTCGTGCTATTTCGCCTTCTCTTTAGAATCCTTTTGCTCCTTTTGGGTCTTCTCCCCGGGTTTTGGGCCAGGTTCCTTCTTTTCCGCTGTGGGTGCCGTTTGAGCTGCTTTGTCGCTCTTTGTGTCCTTTACAGGTTTTTCGGCCTCTTTCCTGCTGTCTGTCTTGTAAAAACCTTCCCCTTTAAACTGGATGCTTGGCGGAGCAATAAGCTTCTGCACATCCTTACATGCACACTCCGGGCACGCAGGTTTTTTAGTGCTCCCGAAGGGGCGATGAAATTCAAACACTGCGCTGCAACCTGTACATTTAAAATCAAACGTAGGCATAGTGATGTGTATTGAAGCAGCTCCGTCGTCTGTCTGCTAGTTGGAACCGAACGCTTTTGCAAAAGCCCACCGCGTCAAACCGACCACACCGGCAATAATGAAAGCGGCACCTGTGTACTCCAGTACAGTGTATTCTCCCAGTTTCAGGCTGAAGAATTTCTGAATAAGCTCCACAGAACCCGCTACTGCACTTGTGTTGAGTGCGGCTTCACTCGCCGGTGCTGCTGCTTCCACAGACATTAGTTCTTCTGAATGATGCGGAGAATGTCGCTGCCTGCACGGAAGCCGATGGCGTGTATCGTATCTATGGTAGCCCCGATAAATTCTGTTGGCCTCTTTGCCTCTTTAAACGATCCGAGTGCACGGGAAACGTTTAAACCATATTCAGAAGTCCCCGGTTTACGGTCTACAGGCCGGGTGATTGCGGTGCTGAAGTCAGCGACTGCACTGGCAGGAATATCCAGTATATTGAATACAGATTCACCGACCTTTGCCAATCCCTTGAGAGGCTCACCGCTCAAAATCTTCCCAGTTCCTTTCATAATACCCCCCACAGCATCCACCGTACTCTCTCGAATACGTGTAATGCCCGTAAGAGTACACAGTCTGTCGGATGGCTCAGAAAAGCCTGTGTTGCTTCCCAATGTGTTTGGAGTCTGCTTCCACACAAGCCTCTGTTCCTTCATGCCCATTTCTGATCCTATATCTACATGCATGTGAACGAGAAATATAGTATGAAACACTCTTTTTGGCAACGATTTCCTGTAGAAATACTTGCACGGTTTTACATCTTGCTGTAAAAAGTGTCGGCTTCAACTAAAGAAGTTATTGATCTTTCTCCCATTTGAAGATGACCGCCCTCTACCGGCGGTCGTTTTTTATATCAACAAAGAAAAACACTTTTCTGTGCTTTCCAAACGTCAGGCAGGGAGCCCAAATTGTGGCAGAACTTCGGAAGGATCACTGAAAAGTGGCTCCTGTATTCTGCGGGTGGAGTACGTATGGCAGAAGACGGTTGTTCCTGCATCCAGGAGAGTATCCCCAAACAGGTCGAAGATGTCGGCGCTGCTCTTTGCAGCGTTCGCCAGTGCCTGTAGCAGGTGTAGATGCAGAATGTTGTGCACTAATTTGGATATATTTTCTGAAATTGAAGCAACGTTCCTACGTGTGTAGGGAAAGTATCCTTCGGGAAGGGGAATAGGTTCTACATGTGCTCCGAAGAATACAGCAACATCTCCCACAACTGCGTTTCCCAGTTTTGTTACACCAGCCCCCACTGCCAGAGGAAGAGCGCCTACAGTCTGTAGAATTCCGTCGGTACGCAGGTGGCGTATGCAAATATCCCTTTTTAGTTGCACAAGGTGAGGTATGGCGATGGATTTTCGCTTTCGCAGAGCGGCCTGAAGGGTATTTGCAAAAAGTGTCATGTTAGCGGATAACTGTAATCCTGAGCACAAGCCGACTCAATTGTTTTTCTGAATTTCTTTGCGGGATGCCTATGTATTCATTGGATTTAGCTTTCTGCTCTTTGCTGGTAGCATTATGCTGCTTGTAACGCATAGCTCATTGCTTTTCCATGCTCCCAAAAGCTTACGATCCACAGGGAACCGAAGACCGCATTTCTATCGTGAGGGGCAAACCTGCGGTTTTCCCCTCACGGACACCCCTTTCCCTTAAGAGGTGTCGCTCCAGCGAAAGCAAGCTTCCGCTTCGCGACTTTGTACTGTTTCTCCACTTCTAATGTTGCCCAAAGCGTATGATCCACAGGGTACCGAAGACCGCATCTATTCTATGTGGGAGGAAAGTGGCGCCTTTACACCCAGTACAGAGAGCGATAAGGAGACATTTACCATCAGCATGCCTCCGCCGAATGCGACGGGGCAACTGCACCTTGGTCATGCGGTCATGTTGGCACTGGAGGACATCTTTATTCGCTATGAGCGCATGAAAGGGAAGGAGGCCCTATGGGTTCCCGGTACAGATCATGCTGCCATTGCCACAGAGAATGTGGTCATAGCACGACTCCAAAAAGAGGGCATGGCGCATCCCCGTGAAGAACTGGGGCGAGAGGAGCTCCTCAAACGGATTGCAGCATTTGTAGAGACCAGTCGCGATACCATCCGCTCGCAGGTGCGTAAAATGGGCAGCTCCTGCGACTGGTCCCGTGAGGCCTATACTATGGATCCCACATTGAATCGCTGTGTGAATGAAGTATTTGTACAGATGTACAACGACGGTCTCATTTATCGCGGTAACCGCATCGTAAACTGGGATCCAAATTTACAAACGAATGTTTCGGATGACGAAGTGGAGCATGTGAACCGAAAAGATCCTTTCTACTGGTTTCAGTACGGGCCGTTTCAGATAGGTACGGTGCGTCCGGAAACCAAGTTTGGTGACAAGTACGTTGTTATGCATCCGGACGACGAACGTTACAGGGAGTACAAGCACGGTGATACGTTTGAGTGCGAGTGGATCAATGGTCCCATCACGGCTACCGTCATAAAAGATGCGGCGGTAGACCCTGCTTTCGGTTCCGGTTGTATGACCATTACACCGTGGCACGACCATACTGACTTTGAAATTGCCCAGCGGCACAAGCTCGACTACGGTCAGATTATTGATTTTGAAGGGAAGCTGCTCTCGGTTGCCGGAGAGGAGTTTGCCGGTTTACCCATAGAGGAGGCACGACCGAAAGTACTGGAGAAACTGGAGAAGAAAGGACTTGTCGTGCGTGTAGAGGATAACTACGAACATGCTGTAGCCATCAACTCCCGTGGGAAAGGGAAGATAGAACCGCAGGTGCGTTTGCAGTGGTTTATAGATGTGAATAAGAAGGTTGTGCCGTGGGGCGGCAAACGGTTCGGTGTTCTTTCTCCGAAAAAAATGAGCTTAAAGGAGGTGATGCAAACTGTTGTGAATACCGGGGACATCAAAATTATTCCGGAGAAGTTCAACAAGATCTACTTCCATTGGATAGATAACCTGCGTGACTGGTGCATTTCCCGGCAGATCTGGTGGGGGCACAGGGTGCCGGTCTTTTACTGTACGAAATGTGGTGATAGCAGTAGTCCAGAAAGCGGTCAGTACGTCTCCGTACAGCTGCTTCCCACATGTCCACATTGCGGAGAGTTCGTAGAGCAGGATTCCGATACATTGGATACCTGGTTTTCTTCCGCTCTCTGGACGTGGAGCACATTGGTGGATAAAAGCCTGACCGAAGACTACTCTCTTTCACTCAAAGACATCCTCGAAAAGAGTCCCGACTACCAACGGTTCCATCCTACGCAGGTCATGGAAACAGGCTACGATATTCTCTTCTTCTGGGTGGCTCGTATGATCCTTATGACAACCTACGCTACGGGGAACATACCCTTTGAAACCGTCTACCTCCATGGTCTCATCCGCACACGGGAAGGGAAGAAGATGAGCAAGTCCGACCCCGAAACCTGTATAGATCCTCTCGAGATTATCCCCAAGTACGGCGCCGATGCATTGCGCCTTTCCATGATCCTCGGCCAGAGTCCCGGAAACGATTCACGTTTGTATGATGAAAAGATTGCGGGGTACCGAAACTTCATCAATAAACTTTGGAATGCGAGTCGGTTTGTATTCATGCAGTGTGAGGAGGCAAAGGTAGATCTGCATACAATTGCTATCAGTTATCAGCTATCAGCTGACAGCTCGCTGGCGGATCGGGCGCTTCTTTCTGCTCTGCAGGATCTCATTCGGGATGTCACTGAAGGAATGGAAGCATACCGTCTGAGTGATGTGGGGGAGCGGCTCTACAGCTTTACCTGGGACTACTTCTGCGACTGGTACTTAGAACTTTCCAAGGGCGATGCAAATCCTGCCGTACTGGTTCATGCACTGCGTACACTTCTGCTACTTCTTCATCCCTACTGTCCGTTCGTTACAGAAGCCCTGTGGGAGCATTGCAAGCCTCAGGAGGCTCCTATGCTTCTTACGATGCCCTGGCCCGAGGTAGATGCGAAGCTCCACGATCAGGAGGCTTTTAATCAGCTACAGGTGGTTATAGATGTTATCTCCTCCATCCGTGTCATGCGTGCCGAGCAGGACCTGGAGCCGGCAAAGAAAGTGAATGTTGTTATTCACTCCAAACACGGTTCTCTTCTGGAGAACGAACGTGAGCATATTATTCGTCTGGCGCGTCTGGAAAACCTGACTATAGATGGCAACCCACAGCAGCATGAAAATGCAGCCAGTACTTTTCTACAGGGAACAGAAGTGCATATGCCTCTGGAGGGACTCGTAGACAAAGAGAAGGTACGGGCAAAATTAATAAAAGAGCAGGCAAGTCTTTCGCAGTTCCTTACCGGAATACAGGCAAAACTCAACAACAAGACATTCCTTTCTTCCGCACCTGCGGAAGTGGTGCAGGGAGAGCAGGAGAAGTTAACGAGTACGCAGGAGAAGCTTGCAAAGATACAAGAGCGCCTGCAGAGCTTGGCTTAATGCAAAATATTGAGGTGCGGCCTGCTCTCTTTTTTAGCCGGTATGGCTGACCCCCGTGTCACCGACATTCTTCCGAAACGTGTGTGGAGTTCATCCAGTTTTTCCTGAATCTGTTCACTGGAACCCGTGCGTTTTACGTCTTCAAAAAGGGAGTATTGCAGTACGCCCTTTGACTGCAACCCACAGAGAGCAAGTCCTGTCTGCGTACAGCGGGGCGTTTCGGCGTACAAACGGCCGAAGCACTGGCGCACATACGGCAAAATCTGTTCTTCGGTATCCATAGGCTGGGGGAGCCTGGCATTTCTGCCATTGTGCCGATATTCACCGTTGCGCAGCCATACTGTTATTTCCCGGCACACGAGCCCATGGCGGCGCATTTTGAGGATGGTGTAACTCACATGGTCAAGCAGAGAGGAGAAGATGGCACCCCGGTTTTCGTCGGCACGAAAGCTCCGGCACCGTGAAATAGATTTGGGAGGTGTGCAAGAAGTCTCTACCTCATAGAGGCGGTGTCCAAGGAGCTCAAGCTGCATCTCCCTTCCGGGTTTGCCGAAGAGCCGGTTGATGATCTCAGTGTCTGCGGTGGCAATATCCCATGCTGTTTCCCAGCGATTGGCTTCGGCATGCAGAGAACGTCTTTTTCCAATGCCCGGAATAGCTGCTGCAGGACGATCCCGTAAGAATGCTTCGATGTCCTTCTGTTCTACCACTGTTACTCCTGCAGGCTTGCGGTACTCGCTGGCCATTTTAGCGAGCAATTTGCTCTGTGCTATGCCGACAGAGACAGAAATGCCGACACGCAGAACAATATCTTCCTGCATTCTCTGTGCCCACAGCCCCGGGTTCTTTGGGAGTCCTCCCTGCAATAATTTGAGATCCGCAAACCATTCATCCACCGACATTTTTTCCAGTACCGGACATTGTTCTCCGAGAATGGAAGCAATCTGATGCGAAGCGACGGCCGTTTCCTCAAAATCCGAGGGCATTTCTATCGCACCCTTACAGAGCTTGCGGGCTTCCACCAGGCGCATGCCCGTACGTACGCCCATCGCTTTCGCTTCGTAACTGGCTGCAATAACACACCCACCGCCCATTCCCAGTGCCAAAAGGGGTTTTCCGCGGAGTTTGGGGTACTTCCGCTGGAGTACGGAGGCGAAGAAAGCGTCAGCATCAATATGCGTTATCACGAGGCAGGGAATTAGGAATTAAGAATTAGGAACTTGCATTCTTCTCATCCCTGTTGATTTGATGAGTCCGTTGATGATTTTACTTGCAGTAACAGCCTGATTAGTCGCTCTATAAAAAATATCTTGAGTAATCAGTTGTACATCCCTACCAATCAGTAATTGATTTTGCACCTCTGTAAGTGAACCGAGCGCTATCCTATAAAAATACATTTTTTCCTTATACGACTGCCTACTGAATCCCTCCGCAATATTTGAAGTAATAGATGTCACTGCTCTTTTTAGCTGCTTTGCTAGTTCAAATTCTTCGCATTTTGGGAATTTTTTTGCAATTTCATAAACGGTAATGACAAGATTATGCCCTGCTTTCCAAGCATCTAGATCTGTGAAAGATTGTATCTTCTTGTGCGGAGCCGTTTTATTTTGTACTACTTGTGCCATGCTAATCTTCATTCATAATTCTTAATTCTTAATTCGAAGCTAGTATTTCCGAATGACTCCCCGCACTACTCCCGCTACTTTCAGCTCTTCCAGTGCATACATATCCGGGTACTCAGGATTTTCGGCCTGCAGGTAGTACTTTCCCTTCTCTTTCTTTAGGCGTTTGAGAGTAAATTCTCCGTCCAGAACTCCCACAACCACTTCATTGGCTTTGGGCTCCTTTCCACGTTCTGCAATCACCAGATCTCCTTCGAAGATGCCGGCGTCTATCATACTGTCACCTCTTACCCGCAGTAAAAATGTTGCTGCCTGATCACGTATAAGGTAATCATCCAATTTTACAAGTTCTTCTGCCTGCTCTTCTACAGGGGCAGCAAAGCCCGCAGAAATGGGACCGAAGAGAGGCAGCACCATAGGCTGGGGAGCATCCAGTGCTTCTGCTCTTTCCAGAATTTTAATACGCCCCTTGGGGTCTTTTTCTATGTGCCCCTCGCGGACCAGTACTGTAATCACTTTGGCGATGGCGTTTTTACTGCGCACGCCAAAGGCAATAGCGAGATCTGAAAGTGATGGTGAGTACCCGCGCTTCCGTTGGAATTCACCAATGTAGGTAAGTACTGTGCGCTGATGAGGAGTGAGGGGAGACATAGGTATGCAAGGGGGACAATCGTCCACCATAGTAGGTGTACGATTGTGCACGGTCAAGACTGTTACATACCACTTCGGATATTTGGCAGCATGAGCTGAAACGTATTACTTCTCTTCTCCATCCTCAATCACATCGAGTTCTTTAAGCGCACTGAGTTCTATGTAGGTAATGGTCCACACGGTTTGCCGAAACACTTCTATGTAGGCAAAGAAGTAGCTGGCAAATGCAATGAGTACCAGTCCGGCAAGAGTGGTAATGCTGTAGCTGACTGCGGGGGGTAGGAAGGTAGCAAGAACGAATCCCAGGCCCAGCACAACGGCGGGCACTAAAATGACCATGAACAGGTTCACCACAATCCGCAGGGCGATAACAAAGAGAAGGAGCACAAGAAACACCACATGTCCAAAGTAACTGATCACAAGTTTAAAGCTCTGGCGAATTCCCCCCTTGATGCCTGTTTTTTTCACCACTACCGCCTCTTCGGAAAATACCCAGAAGAATTCCACAATATTGGAGACGGCCCAGCTCGCTATAATAAACACGCAGGCAATGGGGCCTGCACCTGCTCCGTAGCGTAGAGCAAGCGAACCGAGGGTAATGGCTGTCGTCCAGGTACTTATAAACAGCATCTCATGCAGCGCAAAGAGTGGGAAGAAGTTGTACAGACCCAAAATAAATCCTCCTTTTATTTCCTCCTTCCGGTAGGCCTTTGCACCCAGTCCTATAATTGCGCCTTTGGCAAAGTGCGGGAAGAGCCACTCTATGAAGAGAAGCAAGAAGAAGAACATAATGATACTTACGGCAAGCCAGGTGGGAAGGTTTGTGAGAAGCGTGCGTTCAATTGTAAAAAATCCAATGGGATTATGCAGAATGAAGTAGGAGTAAATGAGCCATGCCTGAAAGAGGAAGAGCTTTGCATTCAACATGGTTCTGAGCAGTGCTCCCACAAAACCCCACTTGCGCAGAATGCGCTCTTTTTTGGTAATGACCCATGCCTGTGCAATCACATCTCGTGGTTTCATCCTTCTAAGAGGAGGGAAGGAGATTCTGCAGGGGAGTGTACGCGTAGTCTTCTCCTAGGATAAGGGTGATATCGGCCACTTCGTTCTGTGGGAGCTCCACCGGTTTTTCGTCCTTATCTATTCCAAGGAGTGTAGAGAAAAAGAGGGCAAGATCATCACGTTCAGGAGATCCTGCAAAGAGCACAGACTGTTCCTGTTTTTTGGGGAGAGAGGCATTGGCAACTTTTTCCACAGAGAAACCGTATCGAATGAGCTCGGTTGCTAATTTTCCTGCCGATCCGCTCGGCGCGCCATTATTCAGGATATGGATGGTAGGCTTTGCAAGGTACACGGCCCGTGCCGATTGCAGTAGGTGCACAAATGCCTGTGGCTGCCTCCATGTGACGGGGAATTCCGGACGAGAAACCGGGAGCAGAACAGACATACTTTCAAAGAGCGAGCGGGGAGGGGTGTACAGGAAACCTCCGGGTTCTATGAAACTGTCGTAGAGTGCATTGCGGTCATTGAGTTGGAAGGAAACAACCCGGTGCGTATCCATCTTGCGCAGCAGACCTGCCAAACCAATCAATTCTCTTACAGACATGGTTGTTTCCACATTTTCTGAAAGCGTGTGCATCATCTGAGTGATGAAATCCGGATCTTTCAACTTGCCGCTTCCTCTGGCTTTTTCTCCCATAGCTTCCAGGAGCTGCTGCTGTCTGGCTGAGCGGGAAAAATCGCTACTGGAGTGCCGTGACCTTGCATACCTGAGCGCAGTAGCGCCATCCAAATGTTGTGGTCCCTTCTCCAGCGTGAAGGTTTCATAGCCAAAATTTTCGTCCGGGTACTCGGTATCCGTTATGTCTTCCGGTACAACAATATCCACACCCCCCAATGCATCTACTGCCTCTGTAAAGGCAGTGAAATTTACTTTGACCGTATAGTTGATCTCCATTCCCAGTTTTCTTCCTATTTCATTCCCTATTTCCCGGAGTGCTTCCACTGCAGCCTCCTGCTCCTCCATTCCCTTTTGATACCGGAGATAGCCCTTGTAGTCTCTGTAGAAGCTGTTGATCTTTCCTTTACCCATTTTCTCAGTACTCAGGAGGTATACATCTCGCGGCAGTGAGAGAAGCACAATACTTTTTGTTTGGGTGGGGTCTATGCTGGCGACCATGATGGTATCTGTGAGGTCTTTGCCATCGTGCTCTTCGTTGCCTTGTCCCGTAAGGAGCAGGTTGATGGTACCGTTCTCATTCTGTAAAAGTTCCGAACCGGCAAACGAGGCAATGTTTCCAAAGCTAAACAGGTGAATGGATGTCAGGCTTCTTACAGTTTGTGCAAACAGTACAAGGCCCAGAAGAACTGCAATGAGAATGAGCAGAAACCGTTTGAGTACCATCACTCGTTTCTTTTTCTGCTGCTCTTTTTCTTTGCGTTCTTTCCACAGGCCGTACCAGCCAATAAGTGGCTTCCCAATCTCCAGAGCGCCTATAACAAGCTTCCGCCAGCGGGGAGGCGTGTCGGACTTTTCTTCTATGTGGCGAACATGGAAGGACATGGGCAATAGAGTAAGGCAAAAAGCCTCCTAAGTCATTTGTTTATTGGAATTTGCTTGCCACAAAAGCCTCAGCAGAATAGCAAGGAATGTGCATTCTATGGACGCACAAGCACCATCCAACCGCTTGCGATCAGCAGAACCAGGGCAATAACTCTGAGTAAGGGCAAAAATGGTCCGAGGATACTCAAACTGATGCTCACCCCAAAGAGTGTAAGGGGTGCAATGAGACAGACGGGGCAGAGGAGAGCAGCTGCACCCAGTACACCACCCATCTCTGCCGCTCTTTTGGAACCAACAGGGCAGGTGCCTGTTGCTTTTTTCCAGCCGAGCAATCCTGCGTTGAATGAGATCAAAACAGCAATAGCAATGCTATAGAGGATCTCGTTTTGTGTTACCGGTGGGCGTGGTAAAGAGGGGAGAGCTGGAAACATGCCCAGTTCCCACGCAAAGAAAAAGCCGCACAACAGAGCTGTGAGCGCAGTCCATTTCCAGAAAACTGTGGATTTCAAAAAACTTGTCTTCATAGGGTGGCAGTATACCAAATGATTTGCACTGAGTCCCTAATGGCAGTTCCCCGGGCAGTCCGTGCTGCACTCACCCGATGCACATGCGGCGTTCTGTTTGCAGTTTCCGTTCCTGCAGTGTTCTTTTGCAGGGCATGACCAGGCAGCCAGAGCTCCTTCATTCTGTACCAGTACAATGCTGTACCCCAGAATCACACCCACAATAATGAGTGAGACGGTAAACCAGGGGGAGCGAGTTATGTTCTTCATGTCGTCTCCTATTGTACCAAAATTGACAGAAATTCTCAATTGTGAGGGATTCAGATAAAATGAAAAAATCACCCCTGCTCTTCAGCAGGGGTGAACTATTCGTTCCATCTCTTTTCACCGTCGGCCTACGCGTACCACCCATTCAAAGATCACGACATGGGTACCCTCTTCATCTGAGTGAAGGTTCAACTCAACATGCCGTAGAAGCCGCTTACCAGGCAAATCATATCTATCGAGGAAAAAATAGAACCGGATAATTCCCGGTGTTTTTTCATCCCCCATTCGGGATGTTTCCTTTGTAGATCTGACCGGAGAAAAGTCCATAAATTCAAGCTGTGGTTGAGTCCACAGATCGATTCCGGACGTTTTGACAGTGTTGTCAGCCAAACAAGTCGTGGCGGTGAGAATGAGCGTGATGTAACAAACAGTGATGGTTTTCATTCTGGTTCTCCTTTTTGAATTCCATCAACGAACGAACACTGGAGACCCAAGAGCACTACGCTCTTAGTAAGGTCATTCCAATATACATATTAAAGAATAAATTTTAATAAAAGTCAATTACTCTGCAGATTTTTATGGAACTCTTCAGTCATGCGCATGGGATGTTACAAAAAGCCCGGGCTTAGGCCCGGGCTCTAGAAGCGATGCATCATCTTCTGTCTTATTTCAGAGTCACTTTGGCTCCGGCTTCTTCCAGCTTCTTCTTCATTGTTTCTGCTTCTTCCTTTGGCACACCTTCCTTTACTACCTTGGGAGCATTATCTACGGCTGCTTTGGCTTCACCAAGTGGGAGACCAGTGATTTCACGTACGACCTTAATAACGGCAATCTTCTGGCCGCCGGCTTCCGTGAGTTCTATGTCGTAGCTGCTCTTTTCTGCAGCTCCGCCTTCGTCACCGCCACCTGCAGCGGGAGCAGCAGCCACGGCTACCGGAGCAGCAGCAGAAATGCCGTACTCAGATTCCATGAATTTGACGACATTGTTCAGTTGTACAACGTTGAGTTTTTCCAGAGCGTCGATGACGGCCTTCTCTTCTTTGGAGAGTTTTACCGCCTCAGCCTCTGCAGTTGCTGTATCATCGGACATGGGAATAATGGGAAAATAAAATAAAATTACGCGTTTGCTGTAGGTTCGGGAGCACCTGCGTCAGGAGCGTTTTCCTCCGCAGACTCGTTGGGTTCTTCTTGGGTGGAAGCAGGAGCGACGGTTGCTTCCGTGGCTGCTTCGGCTGGGGCAGCGCTCTCGGTTGGCTTTTCTGCTTCTGCAGTTTCTGCCGGAGCACTTTCCCCTGCAGGGTGCACACCTCCCTTTTCCGCCAATTCCTTTAGGGCACGGGCAAAACCGGAAAGCGGGGAGTTACATATGCCGGCAAAGCTCACGAGTGGAGAACGAATCATACACACGAATGTTGCAAGAAGGACGTCGCGACTTGGCATTTGTGCCAGCGCCACTGCCTCTTCCTTTGTAAGCACTTTGCCGTCGTAGAGTCCGCCAAGCAGTTTGACCTTGTCGTGGTCTTTCGCGAACTTAAAGGCCACCTGAGCGCCCGAGAGGGGATCACCAAAACTGAAAATGAGAGAAACGGGCCCTTCCATGTTTTTTTCATCAAATTCCGGGAGGCCTGCCTCCTTTGCGGCTATATGCATAAGCGTTTTCTTTCCCACTTTCATTTCCGCATCGTTTTCGCGCAACTTTTTGCGCAGTTCACTTACTTCACTCACGCTGAGTCCAATGTAGTGTGCAAGGATAATGGAGGAAGCAGAATTCATCTTTTCGGTGAGCTCCTTCACTTGTGCCTGTTTCTGGTCCTTGGTAAGTGCCATAGTTCAGTGGAGTAATCCTTGCAAAAAATAAAGCCAGTCTCCCATCCGGGAGACCAGCGAGGCAAACGACACGACGCACTAAGCAAGAGCCGAGTGAGCGATGCTGTGTGCCTCGGAGGGGCTTACCTTCGGCCATCAGCCTAATGC
>Ga0066639_10000791_pt1 | contig 28074 bp, 27 predicted proteins | sample CryGeyCG2114_010_2_FD_59504 | JGI IMG/M metagenome (GOLD analysis project Ga0066639, IMG submission 59504) | Groundwater microbial communities from aquifer - Crystal Geyser CG10_big_fil_rev_8/21/14_0.10 | ecosystem: Environmental > Aquatic > Deep subsurface > Groundwater | place: USA: Utah...
CCCGCCACAAAACCTAACGGTATTAGAACAAATATCCCTGTTGCTATGTCTAGTCGGTCTAGGTCTGTGAGTATCTCGAAAGCTACTGCCAGACAAAATAAGAAAAACAGCATTGAAAGGGTTGTGAAAACTGTCCATAGCCCGGCCTTTGCATCCGATTTTATAGACTCTATAGAAAATTCTGGTTCAGTTGGCGCTACAGGTCGGACATTCTTTGCTTGTGGTTTGTCATCTTTCATCAGATTCTTTAAGTGTAATTATACAACAATCTGTATACTGGTTCGGATATGTGTCTGTTAAGATTGTCTAATAAATTCTGTGACTAGTGCACAGCCCTCACGGTATATAGTTATTCTTAGCTCTCATCCACGGGATAGCTAAAATATCTTTCCACCGCCCTAGTTTTGTCTCGGTTAAGTGTCATTTATCTTGGAGAAACTCTACCGAGATGCTTATGCTAGGATAGAGTAAATGTCCAAGCCAAAACTAAAACGCAATCTCTCCCTTACTTTGGTCACGCTTTATGGGCTAGGGAATATCCTGGGAGCAGGCATATATGTCTTAGTAGGTAAGGTTGCTGGGTATTCGGGCGAGAATACGATACTTGCTTTTCTTATCGCCATGGTTATCGCTGGCTTAACGGCATTCTCTTATATGGAACTTTCTAGCCGCTACCCCCAAAGCGCCAGCGTGTCAGTGTATCTACATAAAGCATTTGGTGTAAAGCTTCTGTCTATAATAATTGGACTAGCTTTAGTGCTTGGAGGTGTTGCCTCCGCAGCCGCCTTGTCCAAGGGCTTTGCCGGTTACCTTAACGATATACATCCTGTTCCTGAGCTGTTTGCCAGTGTTGGCTTACTAATTTTCTTGGGCCTTATAGCCGCTAAGGGTATTGGAGAGTCCGCTAAGTTTGCTGCCATTTTTACTATTGTGGAGGTTGGGGGACTGCTTATGATCATATGGGCGGGCCGCTCACAGGTTAACATCACCGAATTTGCTTCATCACTTAGCATAGATCCCGCAATTGGGGTTAGCGGTGTGCTATTGGGAGCCTTTCTGGCGTTTTATGCGTTTATTGGTTTTGAGGACATGGTGAACGTTGTGGAAGAAGTTAAAAAACCCCGAATAACCATGCCCCTTGCTATTTTACTATCATTAACCGCTGCCACGGTGTTGTACCTCTTAGTAGTGTTGGTTAGCATGGCGGTTGTGAACCCAGCGCAACTAGCCCAAAGCGATGCGCCTTTGAGTTTAGTGTTCAGCAAGCTTAGCAGCATAAATCCGCTATATATTAGCGCTATAGGTGTAGCTGCGGCCGTGAATGGCGTGTTGGTGCAGATTATTATGGGTTCTAGGATACTTTACGGGCTCTCAAGACAGGGGTGGATCCATAAAGGGTTTGCTACAGTCCATGTAGTCCACCGCACGCCTATCATTGCAACTGCTGTGGTAACCGCTGCCATGGTTGCGGCAACCATGCTTTTAGGCCTTGTGTCTTTAGCGAAAGTTACCAGCTTTTTGATACTGACCGTTTTTACCCTAGTTAATATATCGTTAATAGTTATAAAACAGCGGGATAAATCTTCTAAAGTAGCCGTAAGGGTGCCAGTTGCCATACCGATATTGGGTGCTCTGAGCTGCATAGGCATGGTAGCTTACCAGACGTTCGGAAGTCCGTAGATTTTTGGTATCACTGGATCTGATGAAATAACGGATGTTAAAATATTCTTATGACAACTAAAAAAACGCAAGAAGAGTTTAAGGTAAACGGAGAAGACCTGCTTAAAAAAGTTAAGCAGCTAATTGCCGAAGGCAATGTCAGGCGGCTGACAATTAAGGACAAAAAGGGAAAAACTATCGTTGAGATGCCTTTGACGGTGGGTGTAGTGGGAGCTGTCTTGGCAGCGCCATTGGCGGCTATAGGAGCAATTGCCGCGCTAGTTACTGAATGCACAATTGCTGTTGAGCGAGAGATCTAGATAGCACATTAGCCCAATAATTATTGGCCAGGCGTTTTTTATTGGCCAGGCAGGGTTGCAATAATAATAGGTAGAGTAGATACTTAAATAGTAATTAACGGGGAAGAATGTGTGATGAAAAAATCGGTTATTGGATTAGTAATAGTGGTAGTGATTGTAGCAGTTGGTGCGTTTGTACTGACGAGGGACTCTGATAAAGACAAAAACACGAATTCGAATAATAGTACCAGCTCAGACGCTCCGCCCCAGAGTAATACGCCTCCGCCAGCAGGCAGTGACCAGAACGCAGCGGCGACAATTGCTTATAGCGACAGCGGCTTTAGCCCTAGCAAAATAACGGTAAAATCTGGAGCCACCGTTACTATCAAAAATACTTCTTCTAACGAATTGCAGTTTAATTCTGACCCACACCCAATACACACCGATAATGAGGAGTTAAATGTCGGAGCTGTTGCGTCGGGCCAAAGCCAAACTTTCACGGCTAGCACAAAAGGCACTTTTGGGTACCATAACCACCTAAACCCGAGCGATAAAGGCACAATCGTTGTTGAGTAGTTTTGGGCATGTCTTTTAAAGTCGCGGATAAAAATAATATCGCGCCGCTGTTGTTACGCATTGGATTGGCGACAGTATTTCTTTATGCCTGTATTTCTTCGCTGAAGAATCCCCAGGATTGGGTGGGATATCTGCCACAGTTCGCTAAAGATATAGTATCGGCGGATATATTACTTAAGGTCTTCTCGGTTTATGAACTGCTGCTAGCGCTTTGGCTACTGAGTGGAAAGTACATCAAGTATGCCGGAGCGCTATCGGCTCTTACTTTAACCGGAATAGTTGTTTCTAACTTTAGTCTTTTTGCTATAACTTTCCGTGATATAGCGCTGATTTTTGCCTCCCTGGCTTTGGTTTTTGCGAAAAATAAATAAAGCTACCAACTGTGGAGAAGCGCTTGATTTTTTAAACTACTGGGCGTATAAAAATAAATATGGTTTTCTGGCGCATTTTTAGCCAAGTCTACATTATGCTCGCTCCGCGAGCTAACGTTGCTAGCTGGTCCAAAATCGCTTAGAAAAACCACATACACAAAAAACTTAACCGGACTTGCTAAAAAGCAGCAGGTCCGGTTTTTTGTTGCCCGGTCCCTCATCTTTTTACACACTACGGAAAGATGAGGGAGGGGGTAGTAAACCTCGCGGCTTAAGAAGCCCGAAACTACCACTAAAAGCAAACCTGATTGTCACCGATCGGGTTCGAACTGGTTACCTCTACGGTATAGCCAATCACAATTCAGGAGAAGCAGTATGTGCACTCAGACAAGCATGACGAGGCCAGCAGACATCCAACGAAGAGTCGTCTCGGCCGTTTGCCGGGGCGATCTTAGGACTGCTCGCCTTGAGCTCCAAAGGCTTGCCGACCGAGTTGGCAGAGGTGCCAACTATGGCTGCCGAGTGAGCCGTATCACACGGTGCCTCAGGCATCGTGTGAACGAGCTGCGGTTGAGCGCAAAGCTGCGTTCGGCCAAAAGGCTGGCTGCCGTCATTCGACGGCTGGAGCGGTGCCTTAACATCGCAACCTCTACCGTCTAGCACTCCCTGTTTCGCTGGCGGCGAGCCACAAGCTCGCCGCCAGCATCAACCCTCAATGGTGGTATACAATAAGATTTATGAGCAAAGGTCTGGTATATCTATCTATTTTTATCTTCGGTACGATTGGTTCTTATGTACCAACCTGGTTTGGGGCTGGATTTTTCTCTTTCGCTAGCATCGTGGGTAGCCTTATAGGTAGCTTTGCCGGTATATGGGTGGCAGTCAAGCTCGGTAATTATTTGTAGGCTGAGCTGAATACGTTGACTATCGATAGGGCTAAGCATAATCTATAAGATATGGTTATAGCCAAAACAAAAAGTCTGACCAATAAGCTGCTGGGACGTACAAGTATCAGCCTGTCTGGCGTTGATGTTGAGCCGGCGCGGATATATATTGCGCAGTACTGGCCCAAGCTCACCCGCTTTCACCCTAGAGATGATGAGAGTCTGCTGGGGTTACCTAAGCCCTATCTGGTACCAGCTTATGAAGCGGGTCACGAGTTTGACTTTAACGAGCTTTACTATTGGGACAGTTACTTTATGGTACAGGGCATGCTTGATGGCCAGCATAAGGAGCTGGTTATGGGGATTTTGGAAGATCTGATTAGTCTTTATAAGCGCTTTAAAGTAATTCCAAATGCTTCCAGGACTTATCTTACGGGGCGCTCCCAACCACCGGTTTTAACCAGCTTTATCTTAGACGTTTACCATACCTACAAGTTTGATAATAGATGGCTGCAAGAAAACATCGAAGTAGCCAAAAGCGAGTATCAAAGCGTATGGATGGGCACCACTAAACCCAATATTCGAAAAGTTTATCAGGGGCTAAGCCGCTACTATGATTTTAATCACTTAAACGACTTGGCCGAGGCCGAAAGCGGCTGGGATTTTACACCGAGGTTTAACCACCACTGTTTGAATTACTTGCCGGTTGATTTAAATTCGCTGCTTCATAAATATGAAACTGATTTTGCGTATGTTGCCGGACTTTTGGGCAACAGACAAGAAGTTGATCATTGGGAAAACGCCGCACTGATTCGCCGTGAAACCATGAACGAACTACTATGGAGCGAGACCCGCAAGCTTTATTATGACTATAATTTCGTAAAGGAAAGCCGGGGCTGGGTGAGTTCGTTGGCGGCTTATTATCCAATGTGGGCCGGTATCGTTAGTAAAAACCAGGCTCAAGCATTGGTGAATAACTTGCGCCGTTTTGAAAACAAAGGCGGTTTGTCTACCACTGATGCTCTAACCTTTGGCCAGCGAGTTCCCGGGGCAATGCCCGCTCAGTGGGGCTATCCCAATGGTTGGGCGCCGTTACATTTTATTGTAGTCAAAGGCTTACAGCGTTATGGCTACCACGAAGATGCTCGGCGGATTGCTATAAAGTGGCTTAAAACCAATCTGGACTGGTTTAACAAATACGGAGTTTTTTTGGAAAAGTACAATGTTGTCCAGCCCGAAAAACCTCCAGTTAAGGGTGTCTATCCGTCACAGACTGGTTTTGGCTGGACCAATGCTGTTTTTGAACGTTTTTGCCAAGAATTCATAGATCAGCCCAACCAATAACCACTGTTTTTAGCCTTTTAAGATACAATTGTAAGTAATGAATAATAATTTTTACGTGACCACGTCTATTCCTTATGTCAATGGCGAGCCGCACTTGGGCCACGCCATGGAGTTCGTAATGGCTGATGTGCTAGCGCGTTACATGAGACAACGTGGCTTAAATACACTATTTGTTACCGGAACTGACGAACATGGTGGTAAAATTGCCGAAAAAGCCGACGCGGCAAAACTGGCCCCGCAGCAGTTTGCCAACCTAATGAGTCAGCATTTTAAAGAATTGCTCAAGAGACTGAACATTAGCAACGACAGATTTATCCGTACCACAGACGCTGGGCATGAACAAAGGGCACAACTGATCTGGAAAAGCTTAAATAATCATATCTATAAAGGTAGCTACGAAGGCTGGTATTGTACTGGGGATGAAGCTTATTTTTCTGAACAGGTAGTTAAAACTAATAACGGTGTTTGCCCTAACCACAACCGGCCGTATGAAAAGTTAAAAGAGGACAATTATTTTTTTAAGCTCAGTACTTTTGCCGGAAAAATAAAACAGGCAATAGAAACTAATGAGCTGAGAATTATCCCCGAAACCCGCAGAAACGAAATTCTGTCGGTAATTAATAGCGGTCTGGAAGATATAAGTATTAGCCGTCCTAAAGAAAAAATTTCTTGGGGAATCCCAGTGCCTGGTGATGATACTCAGGTTATCTATGTGTGGTTTGAGGCATTGCTTAACTACATAACCGTGCTAGGCTACCCGGAACATGCAGACTTTAAAAAATTCTGGCCGGCCAATGTGCAGGTCATTGGCAAAGACCTTCTGCGATTTCACGCGGCAATCTGGCCAGGCATATTATTGGCCTTAAGCCTAGAGCTGCCAAAAACATTGTATGTACACGGCTTTATTGATATTAATGGTAAAAAAATGAGTAAAAGTCTGGGGAATTTTGTTAACCCGCGGGATGTTATTGAGAAGTACGGGGTAGATACTTTTAGATATTTCTTCTTAAGGCACATTCCCAGCTACGGCGACGGAGACTTTACCTGGGACAGACTGGAGGCGGTTTATAACAGCGAACTGGCGGATCAGCTAGGTAATGCCCTTCAGCGTACCACGGCTATGATAGCCAAGTACCAAAACGGTTTGATTGGCGATACTCCGGAGCCAGAGCACGATGTGGCTTCGTATCGGGAAGCTGTTGAGAATTGCCGGTTCGATAAAGCCCTGGAAAAGGTCTGGGAGCAGGTCAAAGGGTTGAATCAATATATCGAGGAGACCAAGCCCTGGGAAGTCGCTAAGACTAAAGACGAGAACCACCTGCGTGAGGTTTTAGCTTACCAGGCGGGCTGTTTGCTTGAAATAGCTAGCTTGCTAGTGCCGTTTATGCCCGATACGGCTGCGAAGATTAACGCTACGATTGGCAGCGGCGTGCTTAGACCGCTAGAAGGCTCGCTTTTTCCAAAAGAAGAAAAACCCACTGAAGTCCAGCAGCCGCTCAGTCCCGTAGTTTCGCAGTCGGATAGTTCATCTCATATCTATAACTCAAATGGCTAAGATTGAACCTTTCAAGGATATTTTTGCGTGGCAAAAGGCCGAAATAACCAAAATGCTTTCTGTGTTTATAAAAAAGTTGGATAGCTGAGTGGTTGAATGACTGAGCTACTAGAGCTTGTTGACTCTCATTGTCACGTGCATTTTGATGATTACGATGGTGACAGAAAAACGGTGCTGGCTGACTCGGCCGCGGCTGGTGTTAGCCGTCTGATTTGTGTCGGATGCAGCCTAAAAGATAGTAGACGGGCAGTTGACTTCGCCAAAAATCAACCTGGCGTTTGGGCGACTGCCGGTGCGCACCCGCACGATGGAGCTGAATATCTGGGCGACCGTGAAGCCGACAGCAAACTTAAAGACTTACTGGCCAATCCCGGCGTTGTGGCCGTTGGTGAAATCGGTCTTGATTACTACCGCGATATAACTCCGAAATCCGACCAAGAAAAGACTTTGCGGGCTCAGATTGAAATCGGACTAAGCACTAACTTGCCTTTTGTTTTTCACGTTCGCGAGGCGTGGGACGATTTTTGGAAAATTTTTGATTCTTACAAATCTACTGATCGGCGGATTCAAGGTGTAATTCATAGTTTTAGCGCTCCGCCGGGCAGACTTTTGGAAGTCCTGGAGCGCGGATTGTACGTTAGCCTGAACGGCCTAATGACCTATACCAAGGACGAAAGCTGGCTGGAGGCTGCCAAGAAAGTGCCGGTGGATAAATTGATTTTAGAGACTGACGCCCCTTTCTTGACCCCCGTGCCCTTCAGGGGCAGGCGTTGTGAGCCGAAACACCTGGTTGAGACCTGTCGGTTTTTAGCCAATTTAAGAAATGAAGAGCCTTTGGTACTGGCGTCCCAATCAACAAAAAATGCCGTAAAACTTTTTGGACTTAGTGAGGAAAGACTAGCCTAAAAATGAAGAAATCAATATACCTAGATTATGCTGCCGCCACACCAATGGATCCAAAAGTTCTTGCTGCCATGAAGCCATATTTTTTAGAGCGCTTTTATAACCCTTCGGCAACCTATTTAGCCGCTAGAAAAGTTCGAGCAGACCTGGAAGCAGCCAGGGCAAAAATTGCCGCTAATTTAGGCGCTAAGCCCGCTGAAGTCATTTTTACCGCCGGGGCAACAGAAGCAAATAACTTGGCGATTACCGGTGTTATGAATAAATTTATGGATAGCGAACTTCTGGTGAGCGCTATTGAACACAAGTCGGTTATCGTGCCAGCTGCGTCATTTAAAAACCATAAAATACCGGTTTCTAACCAAGGCGTAATTGATCTGCAGGCCCTAGAACGATTAATCAACGAAAAAACCGTCTTGGTTAGCATAATGATGGTTAATAACGAGCTAGGCATACTCCAGCCGCTTCGCCGAATCAGTCTCCTGATAAAAAAAGCTCGGGCTAATCGAATCAAAACCGACAATAGCCTGCCAATCTACTTGCATACCGACGCCGCGCAGGCTGGAAATTTCTATAATCTAAAAGTTAGCCGTCTGGGTATTGATTTAATGAGCATTAACGGCAGTAAGATTTATGGGCCCAAGCAAAGCGGGGTACTGTTTGTGAAAGCCGGCATAAGCTTGGCGCCTCTAATTGTGGGTGGCGGCCAAGAGTTTGGTTTGCGTTCTGGTACAGAAAACGTGGCTGGTGCCATTGGGCTGGCTACCGCTTTTGATATTGCCCAAACCCAGCATACCCAGGAAAATAAACGGCTGACGAAAATCCGAGATACATTTGCGAATTCATTGCAAAAATACCTGTCCACATCTGTTATTAATCATTCTTTGAAGTATTCGGCGCCGCACATATTGAATGTGAGATTTCCTGGTCAGGATAATGAAAGGTTGATGATGGAGCTGGACGAAGCCGGTGTACAGGTGGCTGTTGGTAGCGCTTGCAGTGCCAGTAGTGATGAACCGTCACACGTTTTATCGGCTATCGGTCTATCTCAAAAAGAGGCTAAGAGCAGCCTGCGCTTTAGTATGGGACGATCTACGCGGTTGGTTGATATAAACCAAATCGTCAAGTTGCTGGCCCGACTTACCAAGGGGTGATAACAGTAGTTTTTTGTAACCGGAAGCGTTATACTTCGTACAGATTATGAGATGGTTTTTAATGGGGAACAGTAGCAAATTCCGATATTGCTTTGGAACGTTTGGTCTCGCGGTAATCGTAGTCTTTTATCTTGGCTCGGCGGGGGTGCTGGCGGCCAGTTTTGTGGAAGGATTTTACTCCAGCCAGACCTTGCAGCCCGGTCTTGTAGTGGCTATTGATAAAACATCTTCAAAAACTGTTGAGCCGGCACCCTCAGGGGATACTGCCCGGATATACGGGGTAGTGATTGACCCCAGTGACGCGCCAATAACTGTGGGCGATCAAGGCCAAAAGGCCTTTGTAGCGACTACGGGTCAGTACAATGTGTTAGTCAGTAGTGAAAACGGCGTTATTAAGTCGGGAGACTATATTTCTATGTCGGCCACCGATGGTATCGCCGCTAAGGCCGACGCCCGCCAAGACTACGTTGTCGGCCGGGCCCTGGAAGACTTTAATAGAAAAAACAAAGTCTTAACAACAACATCAAGCGGTATATCTGTTGGCAAGATTGCCGTAAGCGTAAATCCAACCAAAAACCCGCTACTCAGCAATGATATAGCTATACCTAAACCGTTGCGCCGGGTCGGGGAAGCGGTAGCCGGCAAAAGCGTTTCGGCTATCCGGCTGTATGCCGCTTTAGTGGTGTTTTTAATTACTCTGTTAGTAGCTGCCAGTTTGTTATGGGTAGGCGTGCGAAGCGGTATGATAGCTATTGGTCGAAACCCATTGAGCCGGCATTCAATTGTTAAGGGGCTGGTCCAAGTGTTGGCTATTGACGTGCTGATTTTCATCATAGGTGTTTTTGGGGTATATTTACTACTTAGAGTATGAGGATTTTAGGTTCATAGAATGAACACGGGTGGGTTAATACTAGTAATAGGGTCATTATTATCAGCTGTGGCAGCCTTTGTTTGGGTGGCTATAAGACTGGGGAGTTCTGGCCGTCAGCCCGACAAAACACCAGCTACTGGGCTCCAAACTGCTTCCGACAAAGACGTGGAGCATATTTTTAATGATGAGTTTCGTGAGGAGCTGCGTAACCGGGGCCGGCTGCATTTTGAAAAAGTTATTGGCGAAAGCGCCATGTTTTTACAACAGGATTTGCGCCAAACGACCTTTCAGCTTAATGACTATATGCGCGGTGAGATAACCCGCACCTTACAAGACGAGTTTAAAAAGTATGAACAATCTATAACCGATGCCAAACAGCTGGCGGTAGATTCCATAGAAAAGACCATTACCACTATTGAGCAACAGCGCGAGTTCCTGCAGAGGCAACTAGAAACCCAATATGAAAACCAGAAAAACCAGATTATTGCCCGATTTGAAACCGAAATGGCCACAATCATTAACCACTATGTGTTGCGGGCTATCGGTAATCAAATAGATTTATCCGACCAGTTAGACTACATACTAGCTCAGCTGGAAGCCAACAAAAAGGCCATTTTAGAGGATATAACGCATGGAACTTAAGCTGCCGTCGGGAATTGTCAGCCAAGTGGATGTCGCCCGGGTTTTGCGCGAGCTCAACGCTCTAGCTGATTTTTTTGTAGCCGCGGTGGCTCGCAAAAGCGGTACGCCCATGCAGCCACCCAGGTTAACACGCCTACTGACTCAGCTAGCACAGGAAAACCATTTTAACTTGCTAGAAGAATCTAATCGCAAGGAACTGGCCAGAATGCTTAATGACGTGTTGGGCCACGCGCCACTACTGCACATCAGCTTTGCCTCCGAACCGTCTACCAAAGCCCTAGAGACCATCCTGGTTTGGATGCGTGGCAATATCCACCCCCAAACTTTGCTACAGGTTGGATTGCAGCCGAATATAGCTGCTGGTTGTGTGCTTAGGACGCCTAGTAAAGTTTTCGATTTAAGCATGCGCTCCTATTTGCAGAAACAGGAAAACTATTTGGTAGAGCTAATAGCTGGAGCAGCCCGTGGCTGAAGCACAGCAGCATTTTCAGCAGTTTGTTGACGCCGGTAACCCGGTTGGTGAAGTTGTAGCCGTTAATAGCTTTTTAGTTACCGTGCGCGGGCTGCAACCGGTAAGCGTGCACTCGTTGGTGGTATTTGAGAACGGCAGCAAGGGTTTTGTGCAGCACATCCTGGAGGATAGGGTTATTGTGCTGCATATAGGCGTCGCTCAGCTTAGAGTTGGCATGGTGGCAGTTGTTCAATACAATGATTTAGTCACTAGAGTTGGCAAGGATTTTGTAGGCCGGGTAATCTCTGTTTCCGGTGATCCCCTTGATGGCAGGGGAGCAATCGCCGCGGATGTTAGCTGGCCAATTTTTAACTCCGCACCGCCTATCTATGAACGGGAGTTACTAAACAAACAATTGGAAACCGGAGTTACTGTGCTTGACGCTTTATTCCCAATTGTAAGGGGCCAACGCTTAGCGCTGCTTGGCGACAGCAAATCTGGCAAATCGACGCTGGCTACCCAAATCGCCATCAATCAGCGAGATACTGACCAAGTGGTGATATATGTGATGGTTGCCAAGAGGCGTAACGACGTGGACACTCTTCTTACCCGGCTGGCTGAAAACGGATCCATGGACAAAACCATCGTTATTGTTTCGACAGTTTTTGAGTCGTTGGTGATGAGTTACCTAGCGCCTTACGTGGGCTGCGCTATGGGCGAGTATCTTTGGCAGATGGCCGGCCAGGATTGTGTGATTATTTATGATGACTTGACGGCTCACGCCCACGCCCATCGGGAAATATCTCTGTTATCTGGTGTTAGCCCAGGCCGTGATAGCTATCCTGGCGACATGTTTCATGCCCATTCTTCTTTGCTAGAACGCGCCGGCCGGCTGAAGAAAAATCAAAAAAATCTAACGGCCATACCGATTGTTATGGCTGACGGCGGCGACATAACGGCCTACTTGCCAACCAACGTTATGTCTATAACCGATGGACAGTGGATTTTGGATATGGATATCTTTCGCTCTGGGTTGCGCCCGGCCTTAAGTGTTGGGTTGAGTGTCACCCGTGTTGGCGGACGTGGCCATAACAACCGTCAGAAGGCCCAGAACAGCAAACTCTTCAAACTGATGGCAACCTATGCTCAAGCTCAGCAGTTTGCCAGATTTGGTTCAGAACTGGCAATTACTTCCCAGAAACAGCTATCGCATGGCCAAAAGCTAAATCAGCTTCTGACCCAGACGCCGGGGGAAACTTATAGCCTACTAGCTCAGCAGTTGATGCTGGACATTCTGCTTGATGAAAAGAACGTCGATAACCTGGACGTAGCCAAGCTAAAAGATTTGGTCGGTAAAACCGCCAAACTGGTTAAAACCGACAGTGATTACGATGGCGTTTTGGCTGAGCTTAATAAAGAGGTAACAGCGCCGGCTGTCGTGGCTGTGCCGACGGCTTCGAAGGAGGCTAGCACATGAGGCAGTTAGCCGATATCTCGCGTGAACGTGACACCATGTCAACGATGGTGGAGTTAACCGAGGCTTTTGAGGGCATCGCCAGCATGCGTATCGCGCAGGTCAAAGACCAAACGCAGCGTTCGGCCAAATTTTTTGCCGAGCTTTGGGGCATTTATAATCAAATCCGAGTAGACGAGCTTTTTCATTTTGGCCGTGGCCAGTCAGTAGCTAATCCAGTCAACAAAGAGCTACTTATATTTGTAACCTCAGAGGGCAGCTTTAGCGGTGATTTGGATGAGCGGCTGATTAAAAAGGCCCTCCAGTACTACAGGCCGGATCGTAACGATATTATCGTAATTGGCCACCATGGAGCCATCCAACTGGTCCAAAACGGAGTTTTTTACGTGCGTAACTTTAAAATGCCTGAGCGTAACAACAATATTAATGTTACCCCGATAGTAAAAGAAGTTTTAAACTATGTCTCCACCAAGGTCTATTACCAACAATATATTTCACTGATGGACCAAGTTATCAGTGAGCTTAAGCTGGCTAATGCGGTAATGGACCGTGGCAAGGCGATTGCTAAGCCAGATGAGGTAATCAGCGAGCAGAACTATATTTTTGAGCCGAGCACCTATGCTGTGGTGGACCACCTAGAGCGTTCGATGATGCAGATTACGCTAAGCGAGGTTATTTTGGAGTCTAAACTGGCCCAATATGCCAGCCGTTTTCGGGCCATGACTATGGCCAGCGATAAAGCCAACGAGTCCTTTAGCGACGCTACTGTGCTTTATAACCAGGCCAAACGACATCTAAAAGATGAGCGTCTTAAAGAGGTAATGAACGGCCTGCGCGAGGGAAGTATATGAGTCCCATTAGACTCCGCTTAACTTCCAATTATTGGTTAATAATTGCTTGCTTCAGCCGTCTGGTAGCTTGCGTGGGTCTTTTGGAGGTCTAACGGGATGAGCACATTAGCTACAGGCTCAATCAGGTCGGTTCGAGACTTGGTGGTTGTAGTTCAGTTTGATGATAACGGCCCTGAAATCGGCGAACTTTTAGTGGCTCGCAATCAGTCCAAGGCTCTACTTTTGGTGAATCATCTGCAAGATAATAACCTGGCGGTATGCCTGAATATTTTAGGTGACCGCGCCATGGAAAAAAATATGGCGGTTGATCGGACCGGCCGGGGCATAGAAGTTCCGGTAGGAGGGCAGACTATCGGCCGGATTTTTGACGCTCTAGGCCGGCCTCTGGACGGCTTGCCTATGCCGAATGGCCCCGATTTAGCTTTTAAAAACATTATGCAAATCCCCTCGCGAAGCACATCGTTTTCATCTAGCAAGCCAGAGGTCCTAGAAACAGGTATAAAAGTCATAGATTTTTTCACGCCGTTCATAAAAGGCCGCAAGATTGGTATTATCGGCGGCGCCGGCGTTGGAAAAACCGTTCTGACCATGGAGCTTATTCATAATGTTGCTAAAAGCGGGCAGGGCTTGAGTTTCTTTACTGGGATTGGCGAGCGTATCCGTGAGGGCCATGAACTTTACGAGACACTCAAAGAGCGCAATTTGCTAGGCAGCACCTGTATGTTTTTTGGACAGATGGATCAAAACCCGGTACAACGGGTACTAGTGGGCCTATCGGCGGTAGCCGGAGCTGAATACTTCCGAGACCAAGAGAAAAAAGATATCCTGTTCTTTGCTGATAATATGTACCGCTACGTTCAAGCCCGTAACGAGCTGTCTACCATTTTGGAACAAATTCCCAGTGAAGGCGGCTATGAACCAACGATTTTCAGTGACGTTAAGCTGCTCCAAGACCGTCTAAGTTCCAACGACAACGGCTCGATTACGTCTGTTCAAACTATCTATGTGCCGGCTGACGACCTGAGCGACCCGGCTGTGCAAATGATCCAGCATGAGCTGGACGGCACAATTGTTCTAAGCCGTAAAGTTGCCGAGCAAGGCATCCGCCCGGCAGTGGACCTTATCCGTACTAGTTCGTCTTTGCTTAGCGCTGATGTGGTGGGCCAGCGGCACTATAATTTGAGCGTTCGGGTGCAGGCTTTGCTTCAAAAACACGAATCACTGCGGAGCATAATAGCTATTATCGGCGAGAATGAGCTTAATCCCAACGATCGCGCCGATTTCGCTAAGGCTAAACGGTTGATTCAGTTCTTTTCACAACCGATGTTCGTCACCGAGGCTTTCACGAACCAAAAAGGTGAATTCGTGGAACGCGAAGCAACCCTAAAAGGCGTAGAGGAAATTATCGGCTAGTGGCCAGGCAGGATTCCACAATGACGGTAAAGGTTTACTCGCCCTTTAAAACGTATTTTGATGGGTTGGCAATTAGTCTAAGCGCGGTTAATGATACTGGGCCGTTTGATATTTTACCGGGCCACAAAAATTTTATGAGTCTTTTAAAAGCTTGTACGGTGAACGTGCGCGTACCTCAAAAACCGGACTTTAACCTGCCTATCAGTCACGGTGTTATGCATGTTAAGACCAATCAGGTCACTATCTTTTTGGACGTATAATCAAAAAAAGAGGTTATAGTTTACGGGTTTTAGTTTTTAGATTTATCTTCCAGCCTACAAACTATGAACTAAAAACTACAAACTGTTTGACTAGTCGAACACGACGTAATCAAAAAGGTAGGTTGTGGTTGCGGCTGGAGCTGACACGCTACACAGGCTAAAACTCGTATTAGCGCGGTTGGTATAGTAGCTCAAGCTGGCGGTGCTACTATTGCTGGGGCTAATCACTACGTGCTGTGTCGTGTTAAACTTCTGGGCGAAGTTAATCGTTACAAAGCAGCCAGCCGGGGGGCTACCACCGGTGTTGATAGTTACGGTTCCAGCCGTATCGCTGCCGCCAACACTTGCGCTACCGCCGCTGCCTAAAGCCGTGCCGTTGGTTTTGCCCGGAACACCGCCCGTCGGTGCTATGTGTTTGCCAATCGCTAGGTCGCCGGTAAACTGAAGGCTGCCAACGCTAAGCTGGGAAGCCGATAAGCTGCCAAAACTACCGGATCCGGCTACAGATAGATTTTTTTGCACGCTTAGCTGGCCCTGGATGGTGCCGTTACCAGATACTGACAGAGTTTCGTTGACTTGTAGTTGACTAAACGAGCCGCTGCCGATAGTTACGCTTGGTAAGGAAAGCGAGCTACCAACTTTTAACGAGCCGGCAACATTCAGATCGCTACGCATCAACACTTGGCCTTCAAAAACCGCGGCGCTTTGTATGTCTAATGTTTGTTTGGCATCACCGACCACGGTGGTACTGCCCGATAGCTGGGCGAGCTCGGAGTTTGTTAAACTGCCAGCCGTTTTAGTTATTTTTTGGGAAGAACCATTACCCCATTTTATGGCTGCGAAAACCACGGCGCTGGCAATTAGAAAAAGAATTATAAAAATCACGAAATAGAGATTCCGCGAATGAGCTAGCTGTTTTAAAATGTGCTCACGTGCGGCTGGGGCCTCTTTTTTGGGCTCAGGTTGAGCTGTATCCAGAGAACCAGACGTGGTTTGGGGTACTTCCAGATTAGCCACTGGCTCTGGAGTCACTAACGTGCCAAGAGTTTCTCCCTCAAGGCTATCATTGTCAGGTTTTTCCGGTTTATCATCCATATCCCACATTCTATAACCATTAGCCTGTAAGCGTAAACCCAGTAGTGAGCTTTTCATAGCATTCACCTAAGTGAATGCCTAGTCCCGACTTTGTCGAGACGAATAAAAAATCTAATACCGGGTAAACACTTTGTTGCAAATGGAGTCCGCCACTGTCACAATGAAATTAAACTGGCTGGAGCCATGCGCGATTCATACACTTACAGAAAAACAGTTCGCCGACACCACTACCTAGCATTTAGACGCCGCGTATTAATTGCGTTATCAGTTTTGGTTGTTGCCGGTATTCTTGCCGTCGGTTTGTTTTTGGACCTGCACCGTGAAGCTCAAAAACCAGATACTTCTAAAATCCAGACTGCCCAGGTATCTGATAATATGAGCACTTTTCGATCAGTCTACTTCCAGTTTCGTGACACCGGTAAGTGGGTGCTAAAAGCCAATGAAAGTAATGCAAATAAGTACATTTACTATAAGTACAAGGGCTTGAACGTCGAGCATCGACTAATAGTCTACGTTAACCAGGTGCCAATAGATCTTTATCTTGCTTCAGCACGGGTCTTACCGGTCAGGATAGTTAATAATAATTCTCTTGACATTACCTCAGTATCCGAACATTGTGTCAGATACTATGCCAGCAATGAGCTGCATAAGATAAAAACGGTGTCCATCAACCAAGCACAGATGCGTTGTGATCCGGATACACCACAATATAGTGTAGTGTTAAGCCAGATTGACGGTAATTACCAACTAAATATGACTCGCAGCGACGGCTCACCGGTACAGCTGGTAGTTACTTATCGAGATCTCAGGCTTAAACCGGGCCCCGACACGTTAATCAACATCGCCAAAAACTTCCAAGCTCTCTAGCCCGAAGGGCCCAACAGCGGTATCGCATGCTATAATCTACGGTGATGGAACGCTTACGCTTGAACCTATCTTTATTAATAATTGGCGGGCTTTTTGCGCTTAGTAATTCCGTGGTCTTTGCGCAGTATACATCCACTAACTACCAAACCAACGAAATACAGTTTGGAATTGGCGGTGACTTGGACGCCAGCTCCACAAACTATAAAGCCCAGACTTCAGCCGGCTCACTGGCAATAGGCGATACCAGCAGCACTAACTACACGGCTTATAGCGGCTTTTTGACGCCCAATGAACCGTTTTTAGAAATGGGCATTGATACATCTGTTGTTAATCTTGGCACACTTGATACCAGCAGCGCCAAAACCGGCACGGCGGCCTTTCATGTCCGAACATATCTGGACAGCGGTTATACAGTGCAAACAATTAGCCAGCCACCGAGCATGACTAGCGGCGCTGCCAGCCATACCTTGGCGGCAATGAGTCTGGGCAGCTCGGTTGCCAATACCGAACAGTTTGGGATTAATCTAAAAGCTAATACTTCTCCGGCGACATTTGGCAGTGATCCGGTACCGTTTCCAGACGGTTCTTTCGCAGCCGGGGTGGCGGCTAGCGGATACAACACAGCTGATCAGTACAACTACAACGCCAGTGATATCATCGCCGCCAGCGGTGGCAGTGGGTGGGGACTTACTAATTTTACTATTTCCTACATTGCCAATATTAGTAGCATAACTCCAGCCGGTAGTTACAGCATGGTTCACGACTTAGTGGTGGTAGCCACATATTGACCACCCTGTGGATAACTTTTCATTTATCTTGCGAAGTAAAAGCGCTCATGGTATATATAAATAGTGAAAGACCTAAATAAAAATAAAACTACTATGCAAAAAACTATGCCCAGTAAGCATAAAAGCTATATCAAAAGGGCGCAGTTATTTGGGACTGTACTAATACTGGCGATTATGAGTCTAACCTCGTTATTGGTGACAGGCAATGCTGGAGCGGCTCAGATTACTACTAGGTCATTAACCATTTCTTCGGGAGTACCTAGCGCCTCATCTCAAACCTATACTTATGGTTTCACTACGGCAACCACCGCGGCCATTCAATCAATTGAGTTCGAGGCTTGTACGACAGCCATAGGTACCTGTACCGGGCCAACCGGCCAAACTATTAACGCCGGCACAGAGGCATCTAGATCCGGCTGGACAAACGCTACGACTTTTGTGCGAAATGCGACTGGTGCCAATGGCTGTACACCAGCCGCTAATGTACTCTGTCTGGATCGTACCCAGGTTGCTGGCGAGACCGCAGGAGCCAGAACGTTGGGCTGGAACACTCAAACTAACCCCTCAACTGCGAATGTGGCTTTTTTTATAAGGATTACTACGTATTCTGACGCCGCTTGGCTTACCTCGGTTGATACCGGTACGGTTGCTTCAGCTGTCGTCCAAACCCTCACAATTAACGCCGCTGTTGCTGAAATTTTGAACTTCTGCGTAGGCTCTAGCATCGTAAATGATGCCACTACCTCGATTGCCACTGACTGCACTGGCGTATCGGGCACATCCGTTAATATTGGTACATTGGACCCAGTCTCGGTTAACGTCTCACCAATCAATACCAACGGCGGCGACAACAAAAACGGCGTGGCTATGGTTCGGACAAATGCTTCCAACGGCACGGTAATTTATTATGACGCTATTCAGCAATCTGGTACCAACCACCTGGGCACTCTGCGTATAAGTGGCGCCAGCTGTAATGCCGGCAGTGTTTCTACGGACCAGTGTATTGACGCTCAAGGTGCTACCCAAGCCGCTTTTACCCCCCCCACCGAAAAGTTTGGTATGACTATTGGCGGTACTAATTGTGGCAGTACAACTAGCTATTCATGCGTATACGCGTCGGGTACTAACAACTTGGAGCCCTCAACCAACTATGTGGGCGCAGCTGCCAATGCTTATGGCACAAGCAACGGCTTTGCCTGGGTAGAAAGCGGTACTGCTACACAGATAGCCGACACGCCCGGTGCCACAAAAGTGATTGATGATGAGGCTTTGGTGCTAAGGTTTGCCTCTATATCGGCTATTACAACCCCGTTTGGTTCGTATACCGCACAAGCTGACTTTATAGCAGTACCTACTTACTAAATTGGCGGTGCCATAAATGGCGGTTAAACCACTACTTACTAAACACCACAGTTTGGCCCGTATTCTGCTACTATCTTTTATTAGTTTGTTATTGTTGCCGTTTTTTACGTTTCAAGCTAGTGCCCAACAGCTGACGGGTCGTTCTATAACCGTATCTACCGCTTCCCCCTCGGTCGCAGTTACTCACGACTTTAGGTTTACTTATGTTTCAACAAGTTCCGTTGGCTCACTGGTCTTTGAATACTGCGATAACTCGCCACTACCATATCAGCCCTGCAACGCTCCACCTGGTTTGGATTTGACCCCAGCGACGCTGTCAAGCCAAACCGGCAACACAGGTTTCGGGGTAGATGCCATAGATACTACTGCCAACAGGCTGGTGCTTAGCCGGGCCCCAGCAGCATCAACAGCTACCCCTAGCGAGTATGTTATTACTGGCTTTAATAACCCCTCAGTACCTTCGAGCACCGAATTTATCCGGATTGCCACTTATGCTACGGCCGATGGCAGCGGCTCTTTTACCGATAACGGCTCGGTTGCTTATGCCACGACCAATCCATTCTTAGTCGGCGCGTTTGTCCCGCCATTCTTGCGTTTTTGCGTGGGCATAACAGTAGCAAGTAATTGCTCCAGTGCCTCGGGTAATAGCATTGATCTTGGAGATTTATCGGCCAGCCATGCCAGTAGCGCCCAGTCACAGTTTGCTGCAGGCACCAACGACACCAGCGGTTTTAGCATTTACTCGCTAGGCACTACCATGACGTCCGGTAATAATGTGATTCCACAGTTGAATAGCCCCTCGCCCAGTATCGCGGGTACTAGTCAGTTTGGCATTAATTTGCGGGCAAATTCTAGCCCCAGTGTCGGCCAAGAACCATCTGGCACGGGGAGCGCCGCGCCGACAGCCAACTATGCGACCCCTAATTCTTATATGTTTAGCGATGGTGATAGCATCGCCGCTAGTACATTACCGACAGACTTCAATAGAATGACGGTAGCCTACTTAGTTAATGTCAGCGCCGGCCAAAGTCCAGGAATCTATAGCACAACGCTTACATATATGGCTGTAGTCCAGTTTTAATTTTTGTTATACTAAACCTCAGACGAAACAATATGGGGTATAACAGGATTACATGTATCATTTTAGGCGTTTAGTAGCTGCTGCGACCGCGATTATATTGGTATCTAACACACTGCCGGTTTTGGCCCAACAGGCGCCCTCAGGCAGTGGTATAAGCATCTCCCCGACAACGTCGGACTTTACGATTGCTCGCGGGCAAGCTCAGAAACTTGATATTACCCTCAAGAATATTACAGTTGGCAACATTACGGCTCAGGCCTATATCAACGATTTTACTTCCGATAACAGCACTGGCAGCCCTAGGATCATTACTGACCCCAATAAAAAGCTACTCACTAGTATTAGAGATTTTGTGATTGGGTTGGATGACGTACCTCTAAAAAAAGGCGAACAAAAAAAGCTGAGCCTTGCCTTGCAGATGCCGGCCAACGTTTCACCCGGAGCTTACTACGGAATAATTCGCTTTAAAGCTGTACCCGCCGGAGAGAATGCACCCGAGAGTGGCGAGGTAGCATTATCGGCAAGTGTGGGTACAATAGTGTTTATAACGGTACCGGGCACCATCAAAGAGCAAGTACAGCTTACAGCTCTCCATGTATATAACGGCAAACACGAAGGTACATTTTTCTTTAGAAAGCCAACAGATATAGGCGTAGAAGTCAGAAATTTGGGCAACGGCCTGGCCAAACCATTTGGCACAATTGAACTACAAGATATGTTTGGTAAAAGTGCCTACAATTATCAGCTTAATAGCACCACTCCGCGTGGTAACGTGTTGCCGGGTAGTAGCCGAATATTTATCAATCAGACAAAAAATATCAGTAAGCCCGGCCGCTATACTGTTATGGCCAGCGTAGCTTACGGTTCCGGGTCCGAAGTTTTGGTGCTAGATAAGACTTTTTGGTATATACCCGGCTGGCTGATGGTTGTTATATTGGCCGTATTGGCCTTTTTGGCTCTAACGGCTTACTGGTCATACAGGCATCATCGTTTATCACTCAAGCGCCCGCATAGGCGCAAGGGCTAAGAGGTCAAAAGACCGCGATGAATCAGCACGCGGTAAGTTGGTGATATGGTAAGAACAATCAATTTAACTAGATTCTCAGTTGCTACCCTAGCTTTCTTGGCTGTATTGATGTTTATTTCAGTTTCAGCATCAGCTGTTACGCAGCAATCTGGCTCGGTAGGCATAGAAGGCAAGATACCGTCTAATCCACCCACCCAGGCAGCAACGATAGACATCCCAGGCAACGGCCAAAGTTTTAGCACTTTACCGATTACGGTCGCTGGTAGATGCAAAACCGGACTATTAGTCGAGATATTTAAAAATAACGTTTTTGCGGGGTCGGTAGTCTGCACCAACGGAAGCTACTCATTAAAAGTAGACATATTCAGTGGTAGGAACGACTTGGTGGCCAGGGTCTATGATGATCTTAATCAAGCCGGCCCGGACTCCAACACGGTTAGCGTGACTTTTAATGATGGGTTGCCCAACACTGGCCCGCGGGTTTCGCTGACAAGCGTTTACGCTAAACGCGGTGCGAATCCTAACGCTAACTTAAGTTGGCCGTTAACCCTGAGCGGTGGTACTGGCCCTTATGCTGTTAGTGTGGACTGGGGAGATAAAAGTGCCCCCGACTTATTTAGTCGCCAGGTTGCCGGTGATTTTGATATCCAGCATGTTTGCGGCCAGTCTGGAATTTATAATGTTACGATTAAAGTCACAGATGCCAATGGTTCAACAGCTTTTTTGCAAGTCGTGGCTATCTGCAATGGCTCTATCCAGCAGTCGGCCACAACTAGTGGAGGGGCGGGTAACACAACCTCTAAAAGCGCTCCAGGTCTGGTCTTTTGGGTCGTAGTTGGGCTATTTATACCCATACTGCTAAGTTCTTTTTGGCTGGGTAAACAACACCAATTACAGACTATTCGCGATAGGCTTCGCCATGGCGAGAGACCTCTGTGACACCTTAGCCTGCCAACCAGCAGAGCAGGTTGCACAGCAAGACTATTGGCAAATCACTGTGTCGAAAACTACGATTCTCACTCACCGTATTGTTATATACGGCTTGCGCCGATTCTCGTTTTCTCCTTATGATTTATCCAATCACAGGGGTCTCGTCGAGGCAAAGCCTGTGGTAAACTGTTAGCCGATGAAAACGGTTTTTGTAGGTCTAAGCGGTGGAGTGGATAGCTCCGTAGCGGCAGCTTTGCTTAAAGAGCAGGGCTACAGGGTCGTGGGTGTTTATATGAAAAACTGGAGCCGTGATTTGCCTGGCATGCCATGCCCGTGGAAGGACGACTACCAAGATGCCAAGCGTGTGGCCGTACAGCTGGGTATAGAGTTTAAAATGTACGATTTCGAAAAGGACTACCAGCGCAAAGTGGTAGATTACATGCTAGCCGAATATCGGGCTGGCCACACACCCAACCCCGACATTATGTGTAATCAAGAAATAAAATTTAAACTTTTTTTGCAAACTGCCCTGGAAGATGGCGCCGATTATATTGCCACCGGCCACTACGCCCGCATTGTGAAAGGTCTCACCTCTCACAGGTTGCTAATGGCAAAAGACGCTAATAAGGACCAGACATATTTTTTATACCGAGTCACAGAAGAAGCCCTTAAAAAGACCATCTTTCCTCTCGGCGGGCTTACAAAGCCGGAAGTCAGAAAGCTGGCCAGCAAATACAAGCTAGTTACAGCTGACAAGAAAGAAAGCATGGGCATTTGTTTCGTGGGCAAAGTTGGTATAAAAGATTTTCTTAGCCAATACATCAAAGCTAAACCAGGTGAAATTATTAATCAGCGTGGTGAGTCAGTAGGCCAGCACGACGGCGCGATTTTTTACACCGTTGGCCAGCGGCATGGGTTGGATGTTGGCGGCGGGTTGCCTTATTACGTAGTTGGCAAAGATATGAAGAAAAACCAAGTTTACGTTACAACCGATCTACAAGATGAGCGATTATGGAGCAATACCATCAGATTAGTTGATGTACACTGGATAAATGGCCCACCCACTTTCCAGGGCCGGGCCTTGGAAAATTTGGAAAACTTAGAAAATCTTATGGTCAGGACTAGGCACAGGGCAAAACTTATACCGATAAAATTACTTAATCTCACAAAAATTTCTGCGAAATCTTACGGGACAAGCAAGTTTACCCGCCAAAGTTTCTCCGAAACTTCCGGCAGGTCAAGTAATTCGGAGTGGGTGGTGGAGCTTGACGAGGAAGTGCGTGCCTTAACCCCCGGCCAGTCAGCGGTGATTTATTCTGGCGAGCAGGTGCTGGGCGGCGGCATTGTGGTTTAGCTTGAGCAGTGATAACATAAAACTATCAATTAAAGGGGTACAAAAACTATGGGACTATTCGGCTTTTTGAAGAAGAAAAAAGATGATACCGGCAGTGTAACGCCGAGCTCTGGGTTACCAACCGATTCAACCACCACCGATGTTAACGTATCTGTGCCTCCGGTTCAAACGCCACCAGCTCCAAGTTCAGCACCTACCAATCCTGTTAGCGGCGACCCTATAAATCCCGCACCTCCAGCGCAGTAAGCCGTATCTAAATATAGATTTAAGTCTTGATTTACCTCTGTTATAATAGGTCGTAATGATAGCACAAGAAATACGCAAGAAGTATTTGGATTTTTTTAAGGCCAAAAATCACTCGGTAATCCCGAGAGCTAGTCTGGTGCCGCAAGACGACCCCACTACTTTGTTTACTGGCAGCGGTATGCAGCCGTTGGTACCCTACCTGCTTGGCGAAAAACACCCCCTGGGTAACCGCTTGGTTGACAGCCAAACCTGTTTTAGGGCCGAGGACATGGATGAGGTGGGCGATAATCGCCATACTACGTTTTTTGAAATGCTGGGCAACTGGAGCCTGGGCGATTACTTTAAAGAGGATCAGCTGACCTGGTTCTGGGATTTCTTAACCAAAGTTGTCGGCCTGGACCCCAATAAATTATATGTAACGTGTTTTATCGGTGATGAATCTGCAGGAGTACCTAAAGATACTGAGTCAGCCAAGATATGGAAAGATCTTTTTTCACTTGATGGCATTGAAGCCAAAGAAGTTGACCTTGGATCCGAGGCTGATGCTGCAGAAAAAGGGATGTCTGGCGGTAGAGTTTTTTATTATGACGATACGAAAAATTGGTGGAATCGTGGTAAGCCAGGCATCAACACAACTCCCCTTAATGATCCCTGCGGTCCATCAAGTGAAGTTTTTTACGATTTTGGCATCCAGCACGACGAGAAATGGGGTAAACACTGTCATCCTAACTGCGACTGCGGCCGTTTTATAGAAATAGGCAACAACGTTTTTATGGCATATAAGCGCGTGAAAGACGGTGTTGAGCCTTTAACTTCTCCGAATGTTGACTTCGGTGGCGGTTTAGAACGTATTGCAGCTGCTGCGATAAATTCACCAGATATTTTTAAGATCAGCTTGCTTTGGCCGATTATTGAGAAGCTCGAGCAACTTGCTGACAAAAAGTATGAAAGTCACACTGAGAGTACGCGGGTTATTGCAGACCACCTGCGGGGTGCTACTTTTTTGGCAGTAGACGGCGTAGTACCAAGCAATAAAGAGCAGGGATATGTACTCAGGCGATTATTACGCCGGGCCATCCGTTTTGCGTTTGATTTGGGTATAGAGCAAGACTTATGCGAAAAGGTAGTGCCGATAGTTATTGAACTTTACGTTGCTGATTTTCCGGAAGTTGAAGAACGAAAGACTAAAGTTCTGGAAGCCTTTAAGGCCGAAGAAAAGTTATTCCGCCAAACATTACGAAAAGGCCTCAATGAGTTTGAGAAAAAAGTTGTATCAGTTAAAGAGGAAATTCGCATATTTAAAGATGGTTCCATGGAAATTGGAATGCATAATGTGAGAGAAACTAGACTATTCGAGCGCAAATATTTTGGAATACTCAGAGGCCAAACGGTTTTTTACCTCTATGATACTTGCGGATTTCCTGTTGAACTATCTCTGGAAGAAGCATATAAAAGACCAGACGAAGTTATAGTTGACCCTGAATGGAAGAGTGAATATGACTATGAAATGTTTATGCAGCGGGATCGAAGCCAAACGGCGGGAAAGGGTGTATTTAAGGGTGGGTTAGCAGACCATTCGGAGCAAGTAATTAAATACCACACCGCTACCCACCTGATGTATCAGGCCCTAAAAGATGTGCTGGGTAAGCATGTTGTTCAAAGGGGAAGTAATATAACCTCAGAACGCCTACGTTTTGATTTTAGTTATCCTGAAAAAGTTAAACCGGAACAAATCGCCCAAGTAGAAAAAATCGTCAATGAAAAAATTGCCGAAGATTTGCCGGTGAGCTGGAAAGAAGAAGATACCAAAGAAGCCCTAAGAACGGCCAGCGGCGCCTTTGGCGATAAGTACGGCAACAAAGTAAAAGTTTATACTATCGGTACGGAGCCCAACCCTTTCAGCCGAGAAATTTGTGGTGGCCCGCACGTGGAGCACACTGGACAGATTGGCGAAGGCGCTAATGGTTCGACAAACTCACCACGCAGAAAATTTAAAATTGTCAAAGAAGAAGCGTCTTCTGCTGGCGTTCGTAGAATAAGAGCCGTATTATCACTAATGTGAAGAAAAACCTGTGCTTATTTCGCTCATTGTCTTTCTTGTTGTGTTTTTGCTGTGGCCATCTGTCAGGCCTATATCCACAGACTCAAACTGTGACAATAATCCGTATGTGAATTGTGCACCTAAATATAATCTTTCTAAACCTGCTAAGTTAGCCGGAGGCTACACATTTTTAATTGAAGCATACAAAGCAGGTAGCTTTTCGGCTATTCATGATGAGTATACAGATGGTTATATTCTCGAAGGGGAAGGTGCACTTCTAGACGAGCAGAGCCTTTATTTTAAACCATGGCAAGCACTTGGTGGCTCGGCAATTATCAGTGTAATAATAGTTCTCGTGGCATATCAATATCAAAAGACACACGGGAGAGCAAAGTTAAAATTAAAAAGATCTATTTGATGAAGAAGCAAGCTCTGCCGGAGTGCACCGGGTCAAAGCTGTAATAGACTGTTTACCCTCAGGATTTACTGGTGCTACAATTACATATCTATACATGCGTAGACATGAACCAGCAAGTCCAGATAGCCATACAAAGAAAGTCCTAAAATGGGACGCTGGGAAAGTACCAGGCGCCTTTCTTCTTACTCTTACTATCGAGACCGGTTCAACAATAGAAGTCAGAGCATCACATTTTGAAGATGCCAAACAAACGGCAAGGGCCCTCAGTGGTTTAGGAATTCCCCGGATGTTGGGTTTTGAAGGACAAATACACGATCCTGAAGATCAAGAAGGGGATAAGTCGGGTTCTGCTCAGTGAGAATGATTTTGGTCTTATCAACAGATACGCTGTGGTATAATCAATCTGAGTTATGCCCAGTAGTGAGCTTTCTGTAGTGTTCGGCTACGTATATCCGTTACACTCGCTTGCTAATGGTAGTTTGTACGTTGGATTTACACATAATCTCAAAAAACGAATAGCAGAACACAATAAAGGCTTAAATCGCGCGACACAAGCATATTTGCCATGGGAATTGATATACTATGAAGCACATAGAAACGAAGTTGATGCTCGCCGTCGCGAGAAATACTTAAAAACTACGCCAGGGGGGAGGGCTTTGAAAAATATGCTTCGAGAACAGTTCGTGGATTCGCACGATTTAAACCACAGAAAGTCTACTACTGGGTATGCTTGATAAAACTAAGCCTCGCGTCGAAGGCCACACGGGTTCTCGTTATCCACAAAAACGCTCGCTGGCAAGGTCTTCTGGCGCTTGGGCCAAATCTGCAAGGTCATCTATCAAGGATAAGCTGCCAAGGGTAGCTCGGCTGTCTCATCGTGGTCGGCCGCTGGAGCAATATTTGGTAGCCTTAGACATTGGGACAGAGTTTATAAAAGCCCTTGTTGGGCGAGTAGTTGGCAACGAGGTAGAAATTATCGGTGTGGGTCGGGCTCATCAGGAGTTAGCCGATATGCAAGCCGGCGCGATTGCCGATATCGCCGCGGTGGTGGCCAACTGCGACCGTGCCCTGGCAGCTGCCGAGCAACAGGCTGGTGTTAGCGCTCGTACAGCTGTAATTGGTATAGCCGGAGAACTGGTTAAAGGAACTACCTCCACCGTCAGATTTACCAGAAAAAACGCTAGCAAAGAAATTAACATCGAAGAAATGGCCCGTATAATCGATTTGGTACAAGAACGGGCTGAGGCCAAAGCCCACCAACAACTGGCCTGGGAATTGGGCGGCAAAGACGTGGAGGTGCGCTTGGTTAATAGCGCTCTGGTGAGGATTGATATTGACGGGTATAAAGTGACCAATCCTGTGGGCTTTCAGGGCAAGGACATCGTGGTAGAGATGTATACCGCCTTTGCGCCGATGATTCACATTGGCGCGCTAGAACGTACCGCTAACGAGCTGGATTTGGAGTTGCTGGCTGTGGCAGCCGAGCCGTTCGCGGTTGCTCGCTCGGTGGTAGGCGATGATCCAAACGCCTCCGTTAGCGCCATACTAATGGATGTTGGTGGCGGTACTACTGATATAGCCGTGGTAAATGAGGGCGGCGTAGAAGGCACCAAAATGTTTGGAATCGGCGGCCGGGCTTTTACGCACGCGCTGGAGCGCGAACTGGATATTGATTTTATTAAGGCCGAGGCCCTTAAGCTGAGTATCAACGCCGGCAAGATAAAGGAAACCCGCCGGGGTACTTTGGAAAAAACTCTCGAAAAAACTCTTAATGTTTGGACAAACGGCGTGGACCTGGCTCTGAGCGAATTCAACAAGCTGGATCACTTACCTCATCGCTTACTACTTTGCGGTGGAGGCTCCAGCCTTGATATGCTTATGGAGCGCCTGGAAGAAAGCGAGTGGCACAAGGGTTTGCCTTTTACCAAGCAGCCGGTCGTACAACATATCCAACCAAACGAAGTGGTGGGTATCACCGATACCACTGGCGATATTACTGACCACACTTACATAACAGCTATGGGACTGTTGCGGGTTGGCATGGATACACTCAATTCTGGTGGCGCCGACGAAGAAACATCGATAAAAGATAAACTCAACAGGATACTGCGAATATGAACGCGTTATTCCATTTACCATTTACCAGTTCACATTTTACATT
>Ga0066639_10000793_pt1 | contig 28067 bp, 38 predicted proteins | sample CryGeyCG2114_010_2_FD_59504 | JGI IMG/M metagenome (GOLD analysis project Ga0066639, IMG submission 59504) | Groundwater microbial communities from aquifer - Crystal Geyser CG10_big_fil_rev_8/21/14_0.10 | ecosystem: Environmental > Aquatic > Deep subsurface > Groundwater | place: USA: Utah...
ATTTACGCTCTTAGTCGACGACTAAAATCTGTCCACGTTATATAGGGGGCTAGAAGGCATCTTGCGATATTGTGATCTATGATCTTAATGCAGGATGCGCAACCAACGAATGCAGGGACAAGGCTAAGGAATACGGCGTCACGCGAGTTCCAGCCGTTGTCGTAGACGGAAAACTTCTTGAATGTTGCAGAGCTGGGACAATCAGCGAAAAGGAGCTTCGAGCTGGCCTTGGAAGTCGATAAACGAAGAAGTTAATTCGGACCTGGCAGCCCCTGCTCTTGTAAAGCTGTTTGGTCTTATAGTATGATTTGCGTTTCATTAAAAAGAAGGGTGAATGAACATTCTTTTTATTTGCGTTGCCAACTCCGCGCGTAGTCAGATTGCCGAAGGGCTAGCAAATACTATTCTTGGTGATTTAGCAGAGATCAAAAGCGCCGGGAGCCAGCCTGCGACTGCAATTCATTCGCAAGCGACCACAGTTATGGCCGAGATAGGCATAGATATTTCTGGCCAAAGTCCCAAATCCATCTCTCAGCTTCCTCCGGAGTTTTTGAGTCGTCTCGATATAGTCATTGCCCTATGCTCTGAAGAGCAATGCCCATTTATTCCTGGAAAACATCGATTCGAGAGCTGGGCTCTTCCAGATCCAGCGAACCCAGCTCTTTCAGAAATAGAAAGACTGGAGTTGTTCAGAAAAACCAGAGAGCAAATTAAACTAAAGATTGAGAGACTAAAGGAATTGGTTAAAACCTAGCGACATGTTTTCTCGAAATCATTTTCAATTTCGAGCGACATCGCGTGCGCGCAGCGATTCGCGAAGTTAAAATAAGAAACGATCATAACGGCATGCTGCCATTCTGCAGGGGAAAATCCCGCTTCGGCAAACATCGATAAAAGTGGCTGAGCCTTCCAGGGCTCCTTAGTTAATTTTGCAGCCAGAGATTCAAGCGCGTCCTTTCTTTTTCCCACAAAACCATCGGTAGAGAAATTTTGAAGAGTGGCTTCATGATGGCTGATGCAATAAGGGCAGGCATTGGCCTCACTTGTCTTGACCGCCAAAAATTCCCTCTCTGCTCGCTTAAGGGGAAGATTATCCGAAAGCATGATTTCCTTATAAAATTGATAGTGGGCTCGCACCCCTTCTGGAAAGTCGAAGAAGGCCTTGTGAATTTCTGCAACCCCACCGCGTTCTTTTTCAATTGTCTCAAAAATGGTATCTGATGAAGGTTTAGTCATTAATTCTAAGACGAGGATGTCTTTCTAAATTTTTCGATTGTTTCGTTTTCAATTTTTTCCACAGCCTTTGGATCGGTCTTTGTCAACTTCATGAAAAGCAGCTTAAAGCCCTTTTTCATGAATCCCAGTTGTTTGGAATACGCTGAACAATGCTTGCACATCAGGAGATGCATCTTGAGTTCAGCCCTACGATAGAATGGGATGTCCTCTTCTGAGTTTAAAATTTTAACAATTTCCTTACATGGTAACACTTAGCACCCTCAATTGCTTTTTAGGCGCGCTTTGTTTTCGATACATTCTCTGAGACGATTGCGCGCCCGATACATTAGCACTCCTAAGTTAGTGACAGTAACCCCCAGAATCTTACAAATATCTGAGCTCCCGTGGTCGTCAATCTCTTTGAGGCAAAAAGCCATGCGTTGGGTTACTGGAAGTGCATCTAAACAGTTTTGGATCAATTCTAGCGTTTCTGAGGCAAGTAAAAACTGTTCTGGGTCAATAGGTGGTTTAGCCCATTTTCCATCAGCTGCGAATCTTGAATTCATGGTCTCTTCGATATTGTCAGTGGTCTCGTAACGCTTAAGTTCCCGACGCATTTCGGAGGCTTTGTTATATAAAATCCCAAAGATGAAAGTCCTGACATGGGAACGCCCCTCAAAGTTGGGGACCACGTCAAAAAATGTATTCCAAACTTGTTGAACTAACTCCTCGGCCGTTTGCTCGTTAAACCCTAACCCAAGTGCTCCCCTGTAGAGAGTTTCAGTATAGGCGCGAACGACTGTTTCAATGGCACCATTATCGCGGCTTTTCAAGAGTGCTAGAAACTCAGCCCCAGTGACTTTATTTTCGTTGATATTGTTACTCATGGATTCCCCAATATGTTTACATATAAACATTTTCACCACTCGTGTCTACAGAAAGCATTAGGGCTAACCTAGCCTTTAGACGTGCTTTTAAGCTGATTTAAGACCTTAGAGTCAAGCTTTGGGGCATATTTCCGCACACGCTGGATATGGCTGGGAAAAATAGACTCAAAAAAAGAAATGCCCTTTGGAGTTAATGTATATGCTGGGCGTTTCTGCCCAGATTGTGGAGTTTGCTTAACAAGTCCGTCCGCGTTCATTCTTCGTAGGAACATCGAGATATTGCCTCGTGTAACGACCAGTTTTCTTGCGATCTCTACTGCTGGCATCGACCCTTCAAAATAAAGGTAGAATAGTATTTGGAATCTGGAGACAGAGCATCCCTCTGCCATTAATCCTTTTTCCAAATTCGTCATGATTTGCTTGAAAGCTGACATCAAGGTTCGCCAGCTTTTGACCTCTTGGTATTCGAGTAGTTTTAAAAAATCGCTGTGTTTCTTCATTTCTTTTTTCATGAAAATCTATAGTAGCGGAAACCGGGGTTCGTCGGCTATCACTTTCTGTTGAGTCCTGTGGTGAATAAGAAATACTGCAAAAAAAGTGATGTATTCAATCCACCTTAAGTAAAATGCTAACTCTTTTGAGTAAAGCCAAGAGTAGCTGGCAACAACGAGGAAGGTAAAGAGCAGCCAAGGTGGACTTCGCATAATCACGGCAAACGGTAGCAGCCAGAGTACATACCAGGGATTGACAACAGGTGATAGAATCAACAGTCCACCTAAAATATAGAGACATTCTTTAGGTAAATCGAAAACACTGTCGAGTTTTCTTGTTCGATAGAGAACAAACATGAGAAAGACCAGCCCCACTATCACTTTTGTGATGCGATCATTTTGTAATGCAAATTCAGCCCATCCGCTGGGAGCGAGATCAGTGGACAAGGTTACAAGATATGTGATCATTTTTTGAAATGCGCGATAAAGACCTGCGTTGAAAATCCAGTGCCTAGCAAACGCCTGAGGGCCGCTTGAGAAACTGTCTGCTCTATCAAGAAATGGAAGATACACAAATATATTCAGGGCTAGAAAAGCTGCAAGCCCTCGCCATCTTTTCGAATCTACCTTGAAAAATAAGGGAACCAAGCAGATGGGATAATATTTTATTGCGGTGGCTGCGGCTAACGAAAGCCAACCAAAAAGTGATATTGTGTTTTGTGCCTTGGATTTCCAGAACAAATATACGGAAAGAGTTGTGAAAAACACGACGGCTGAATCGAGGTGTGATGAATTTGCTATTTCCTTGAGGACTAAAGGGTTCAGAAAATAAATAGCACTCCAAATCGGATTGATCTTGAGGCGTTTCAACCATGCGTACAAAATAAATCCTGTTCCCAGATCAAAAATGATGAATATGCCTTTAAGTGCTAAGAGCGAATCGGCAGCAATTTTATGAGCAAGAGCAAAAAGAAAAATCGCTAAGGGCGGATAGATGGTTCCGTATTGTTTCCAACCAATTTTATTTCGATAGAAAACGTCAAGATGATCAAGTGCTGGATCAAGGGGTTTATATTGGTAGGGGCTTATTCCATTGGCAAGCACTCTGCCATCCCAAAGATATCGCCAGTAGTCGTTTTCCAATACTGGTTCAGTAAATAGGAGGATGAGCCTTGCAGAGATGGACAAAAATAGGACCCATGTCATGGCACTGGATGAGGTTCTTAAATAAAACAGGATTGCCGCAAAAACGATAAATTGAAGTGTGTAGATACCGCCAAACCAAGGAAATGCGGCATCGCCATTTGGCAGAAAAATATAAGAAAAACATAAGGTTAGGTATAAAACTCCAAGAATCCACCTGTGAAATCTTGAGGATTTCAGTGTAATATTTTGATCCGATCCTTCACTCATATACGTTTCTCAATGTAAATCCCCACTTTGCTGTGTATGGAGGTTAGTGATGGAAGCTAGAAAATCTTACAGTTTTTTGCGAAGCACAACGCAAATATCGGGCATAATAATTTTGTTCGGTATTTCGGTGTTGGTCGCGTGTCAATCTGATCTTGGAGAAAAACCGTCGAGGGACCAAGTCGATGCTGGTGCTTTTGGAAAGGCTCAGGAAGAAAGCTATTCGATCCTTCTTTCCAAACACGTGGATCAAAACAATCAGATTAAGTATGAGTTATGGAAAAACTCATCAGAAGATTTTTTAGCTTTGAAGCAAATTTTATTTGCCATTGAAAAAGCAGATGTGAATGCCATGAACAGCGACGAACAAAAAACCTTTTACATTAACGCTTACAACGTTCTGACGATTGACCTTATTTTATCCAATTATGACAAAACACTTGGTGGAACGGGAAGCCCGTATCCTGACCAGAGGAGCATCAGAAATATCAACAATCTGGATACGAAAGTATGGGATGCCTTTAGGTGGAAGGTCAGTGGAAAGCAAATGAGTCTCAATGAAATTGAACACCAAATTTTACGACCTATGGGAGATGCTCGTATTCACTTTGCCATTGTGTGCGCCTCGAAAGGATGTCCTCCAATTTTGAATCGTGCGTTTACCGCGCAAGACCTTGATGAAACTCTTGATGAATTAGCGGCTAAATTTGTCAACTCTGGCAAGAGTACGAAGTTTGATCTGGACAAGCAGAAATTAATAACCTCTCATATCTTAAATTGGTTCGCTCAAGATTTTGTTAAAACCTTTGGATCAGTAAAAAACTTTTTTTCAAAGTATGTGACAGTTATTTCTCCAAGTTTGATTCCGTCCTTGGACATCTCCTATGATTCCTATGATTGGACACTGAATGAGCCAGCAGCACCAGGCAGTGGAACAGAGGACCCTCCTGGCTCAGGAACAGAGACTCCTCCTGGAAGTGGAACAGAGGAGGAGATTTAACGATGACCAAGCGCTTATTTATTATAGCTGCGTTCATGACCCCCCTTGCTTCTCCTGCCGAGTCGGTCACAACGTCTGTTCAAGAAGTCACAGAAAGCTCAAGTCAAATTGGAATTAAACCCACAGTTTCGGTTTCAGGTGGTTCAACCAACAATGCTATTAAACTCGAAAACGGAACTGGAGGATCGTATGGACTTTTGAGTCCCTCCATTTCTTTTGAATATTATCCCAACGATTCAGTAGCGGCGCAGTTTGATGCTTCCGCTAATCTCAAGGAATTTTCTGATAAAACTTTGGGTTCATTGGCAAACGAAAAGAGCCTTGACACTCGAGGAGCCATAATCTGGTTTGTGGACGATGCATGGGAAACTGGTGGAGATATTGGTTTTCTTCTGATGGAGAACCGCCTGCCTGTTCAAACTAGTTCTTCAGAGACGATGGCACTGCTTCAGAAATACTCAGAGCCAGATGTGCGAGCCTATCTTGCGTGGTCAAAAAATAACCTCTTTTGGGAGGCCGGTGCCGGAGCCCGCAGGAGGGACTATTCAACTGACATGATCGACAGGGGAAATACCTTTCAAAATGATTATGATCAATTGAGCGGTGATTTAAAGATTGGTTATGAGTTTCCAAAAAAAATAAAAATATCTTTGCGCGGAATATTTGAAGAGAAAACATATAAATATCGTCCTGCTGACTTCAGTGACGGTGCCGCATCCCCATCGGGTGATCCACACCCAAATCTTAAAGAGACTTCAAATGAGGTTGGACTACCAATAGAGTACAAGATTGGTTCGCTGTCTTTTGTGACTACGCCTGCGATTAGGAATAATAAAGATCGCATATTTGGAGCACGAGATTCTCAGACATTAAAGCTTCAACAAAAAGTTTCTTGGGCCATCACAAATAAACTTAAGTGGGCCCCCGCTCTGAATTACTCACAGGAGAGTTTTGTCAAATTCAGGTCTCAGCCAGAAGCCGATCCATTTGGAAGCCCCTTACGGGTGGACAAGGATCTAAGTATTACAAGCCCTTTGAAATATTCTCTGACTGATACGACAGCAATCAACTTAGACTATTCTTATTCGAAACGGGATTCCAATTATGCGAACAGCTCTTACATTGAACAGGCTATCTCAGCCGGATTCACTGTGGGAATTTAACAACGGAGGATTTCAATGTTTAGAAACGTCATATATGTCGTGGCCATTGTAGCAGTCTTGCTATTTATGCAACCAGCGCAGGTTAATGCATCAGGTACGGAATCAGGAAGTAGTGGAACAAGTGCCGTTGAGGAACAAAAGGGCGATAAACGAGCTGAAAAGCGCGAAGAGATGCGCAAGAGAATGAAAGAAAAAAGAAAGCAGAAATGCTCTGAGAACTGTGCCGACGGAGAGAGTTGTTGCAGCAAGGGATCGGGCACTGAGAAGCCAGGGGCTGGAACAGAAGATACAGAGGGCGGAAAATAGAATTAGGAACCTTCAATTAATGGAGCGACCATTCGAATGGTTTGCTACTTTTCAATGAAAACCAAACTATCAAGGCTGTTGGTTGCAGTGATGCTGCCAACATCTGTGGGGCAATGGACACCTATACCGATAAAATCGACTCTTCCCAAGGTGGTTGGTACCGATTCCTCATGGCAAGTGACAACAAATAATTCGGCCGGAGGCTTTTTTTATAAGCTTACTGCTCCAGCAGAAGGCGATTTTTCAAAGATCTCATGGAAATGGAGAGTTGATAAGTTTCCAACTGTCACGCCCAAGGCACCATTTACCAAAGACACAGATGATTACGCCCTTAGGGTTGGGGTAGTTTTCAGCAATCATAAAAAAAACATCAAATTACATTCTGAAATCGAAAAAGCCGTCGGAAGTGAGGCAAAGGTTTCCTATGTTGTCTTTTACAATGCTTCGTCTTTGGCTTCAAGTGAATGTGTTTGCGAAAAAAGTCCATACAACGACTATATTCTCAATTGTCAAATTCCAGTGCAGAAAGAGTTTTCTAATGTGGAAAGATCGCCTGTTGTAGATCTTATCAAAGGTTTTAAAGTTGGAGCCGAAGAGAGCAAAAAGATTCGTGTTGTGGGAATTTGGATTTTCGCTGACAGTGATAACTCTCACTCGGAATCAGAGGCGTATCTGGCAAACCTACGCGTTGAGTAGCCCATATTTTCCAATTGTCCAAAGAATTTTGATACCAGCTTTAACGGTTCCACTAACGGTGCCTGTTATTTTTGATACTCCAATGCGCTTTCTATAGCGCACGGAAACTTCACCGACCTTCAACTTATTTTTAATTGCTTTGACCTGCATTTCAACCGTCCAGCCAAAGTTCGTGTCTTTCATGTCGAGGTCATATAGTGCCTGAGCTCTGATGGCACGGAATGGTCCTAAATCTGTGTAGAGGTGACCGAACCGCAAATGAATAAGCTTGGTGGCGAGCCAGTTTCCAAATCTGGCTTGCGGTAGCAATGACCCGCTTTCTGCTCCTCCAAGGTTTCGTGATCCGATAACCATATCCAAATTCTTTGCTAATAACTCGTCGACCAGTACATCCATGTCTTCAGGGTAATCGCTAAAATCGGCATCAAGAAAAATGTAGATTTCAGGTTTTAATTTTTTTGCGTGTTCAATTCCGGCCAGGCATGCGGCACCGTAACCTTGCTGTGGGGCAGGAACAACAATCGCCCCTTCTTTCTTAGCAATCTCAGGGGTGCCGTCGATGCTACCATTATCGGCAACAATGACATATGTCCGATACCGCTGCGGAATGTGGGTCAAAACATTTGCAATGGATGCTGCTTCATTAAGTGCCGGGATGATGACTGCTACCCTTGGAGTTTCATTCATTTAAAGACCAATCATAATCTAAATAAGTTATAGAAGCCTTTTTCTCTTTGATGACAGCTTGATCAGAGGGAACGTCGGTTATTCGTGGAGCCAAAAAAGCCTCTAGTGTGCCATACTTGGATGGAAAATCACCGCCATACCATTTAAAGAGCGAAGAAATTTCTAGTTTCTTTTGCTGCGGTAAATATCTGTTCCTGCTTCGATCAGCGAGAAAGTTAAGAGCAGCCTCCTCTAACTGAGTATTGAGTTTCGAGTGTACATACGCTTCGTTTTTAAGTGCCGGACATCCAACGGAAGCACAAACGAGTGCGAAGTGAATGCGAGGCTCTTTAAAATCCTTTCGAATGATGTCATGCTCAATATTGTCCAGATGTTTTTGTTCCTCCAGCAGATTGAAGAATTTGATTTTCCAAGGACTTGAAAAAAGGCCTCCAATGTCCTTGATGGATTTGATTGGATATTTGTCGATAATAAGTTTCACTGTAAATGCATTATAAGCATTTATCAAAAATGCTAATTTTTCAGCTTCTGAGAATGTTCCAAACTCCGACTTGGAGACGCTCTCTAGACTCTTCAAATAGTTTAAGAATTCTGAAGGACTGGCTTTAAGGGATTTGTAATTGACGGTGCTGGCGTGCCCTTTGACTGTCACATATTGTTTCAAAATGCGATCCCAATTTGCATGGGAATGATCGAAACCAGCAGATGCGGAGACCGCAATCAAAAGGATCGATACGAGAAATGATGTGCCTATAAGAGAATTCTTAAACATCTGAGTTGTCCTCCCAATAAGTTCTTTCAGCTCTCTATGAGTGATCTTAAGGCTTCTTTTATTACAACCCAATTATCGAGGTCCATTCTTTGAGAAAATCACTGTAATAATAGCATGTTGAGAGTCACTTATAGTCATGACCAATATCGTCATCGCCCTTTCACTTTACTTCGCAAGCTCGCTAGCATGGGCTAGCGGGAGCGAAACAGAAGTACCAGTTGTGTATTCCAAGCAGTTTAATCAGGACCATCCAGAGTTTGCGGAGTTCTTAAAAAAAACGTCAATGAATTCCCCTCGTTCTCTTGAATCAATGAGAAAGAACAAAAAGGTTTTAGAAACATACTTAAATTCAATCTTGGGGTTGACCCGCTCTGAGTTTCAGGACATGGGCGAGGCCTATCAAAAATCCTTTTTGCTAAACGTTTTTAATGCCCACGCGGTACAGTTTTTGGTACATCAAAAAATCCAACCTAATGACGATGGTATTCTAAAAAATAGTCAGGACCATAAATTTGAGCTTTTTCCCCGTCAACCCCTTAATTAAGGGGTTGACGGGCAACCAGTGGGGCTCCTGAAAAATAGGAGACGACATCAAAACTGTGAACGGCTACTCCATTTTGTAAATTAAAATGTTTGGCAAAAAGATTTTCTTCAGTGTCACTTGAAAATCCAGACACACTAAAAAGAAAAATACTGATTAATGATAACAATGTTCGCTTTTTCATAAAGGTCCTCCCTTTGGTTTTATTAAGTGCGCTAGATTAGTGAGTAAAGAGTTTGTTTTATTACATTTGTTTCGAAAAATTCACTGATCAGGCGCATCAACCAAATAGATTGTAAGAAACTGAAGCTTTTAATCACTCATGTGAGAAACAACAATCGGAGGATACAATGTCTTTTAAATTACATGATTCAAGTACAGCTCCCAGTGGTTCGAAGCCGCTCCTTGAGGCCGTTCAGAAAAAATTTGGATTTATACCAAATCTAATGAAAGTGTTCGCAGAATCTCCTGTGGCAATGCAGGCCTACCTCACGGTAGCCGAGATTTTTGAGAAAAGCACATTTACGCCGGTTGAGCGACAACTTGTATTATTGTCGGTTAGCTATGCCAACAAATGTGAGTATTGTGTTGCCGTACATTCAGTGCTCGCCAAGGGAATTCCCGATACGGATAAAAAATGGGTTGATGATCTCAGACAGGGAAAGGTTTTAGCTGATCCAAAACTGCAAGCGCTAGTCAATTTCACGAAAAGCTTAGTCGCCGAAAGAGGTTTTGTAAACGAAGGTGCAATCCAAGCATTCGTCTCGACGGGATACACAAATGAAAATATTCTCGAAATAATTGCCGCGATTGGACTGAAGACCATTAGCAATTATACGAATCACCTTGCTCACACTCCATTGGACGAAGCATTTCAAAGTGAGAAGTGGGCGGCTAAGTGACAATCTTATGAATGAAAGGATTTACGATGGCTGTAGCGTTTGTTCTCTCAGGTGGAGCTAGCCTTGGAGCCGTTCAAGTAGGAATGATAAAAGCATTAGCAGAAAACGGTATTCGGCCGGATCTAATTGTTGGAACTTCCGTTGGAGCTCTCAATGGGGCGTTCATTGCTGGCAGAAATAGCACGGACGCCATTGAACAACTGGCAAAATTATGGATATCCTTGAAAAGGGGGGACGTTTTTCCAATTGGTCCATTTCATGGAGCACTTGGTTATTACGGACTTCGAAATTCACTGGTGCGACCCGAGCCGCTTAAGCGACTAATTGAAAGAAGTGTGGTCTGTTCTAAAATTGAAGATGCTCTCGTTCCACTTCATATTATCGCAACAAATGTAAGGACGGGTTCGGAAGAAATTCTATCCACAGGTAGCCTCATTGAGGCGCTACTTGCTAGCACCGCAATTCCTGGGATTTTTCCACCGGTTGTTGTTAATGGTAAAGATCTCATGGATGGCGGCGTCTCAAACAACACTCCGATTTCACACGCTGTTAGCTTAGGAGCAAGAACGATATATGTCTTACCCGCTGGATTTGCGTGTGCGCTTGAGCGAGTGCCACAGACTGCTCTAGGTATGGCACTTCAGGCTTTAACGCTGATGATTGGTTGGCGACTATCTCTAGATATCGAGCGCTTTGACCATAAATGTGAACTTCATGTTGTGCCGCCCTTGTGCCCACTTGATAAATCACCTGCTGACTTCAATCATGCAGAGGAACTTATCCAACGTTCCTTTGAATCAACTAGCCAGTGGTTTAAGTCAGGCAAAAAGCCACCGATGGCACAGACTCAGGCTGAGCTGGTCCGGCCTCATAGCCATCAGTAGCTGATGGCGCCTTACGGAATTCACGAGAATGAGACAATTATTGGGGTTTATTGACAAAGAAATCCAATCCGGAAGGTTAGAATTAAAAAATGTAAGAATGCCGGGCTGACTTTCACAAATAGAGCAAAGGTGGGCTCTAATTTTTTAGAATGTAACTTTGTAATCGCATTCTACGAATATGACTTTTAGAGCAACCGATGAACATTAACCGTCGCGTCAAATTGGCGTGACAGAAACAGGAGAACTTATGAAGAACAACGAAAATCATTTGCTAATTAAGGCAGCTCTAGCTGGGATTATTGCGGCAAGTTCATTAGGGATGACGTCAGTAGCTTTAGCTGGGAGTCCAACTGATAAGGGTCATTGCGTAGGAGCCAATGCTTGTAAAGGCAAAGCAGGATGCGCACAAGAAGGAATGAACGCTTGCAAAGGGCAAAACGGTTGTAAAGGTAAGGGCTTTGTCGAAAAGACTCGCGCTGAGTGCGAAAAATTGGCGAAAAAGGATAAGAACATTAAATTTGAAGAAGCAAAGCCAATGTAATTGGCCGATTGAATCGTAAGAGAAGGGGCGAGTGAGAATATGAAGCGTAAAAACTTATTTCCAAATCTTGGTATTGGGCTTGGCTTAAGATCGCCACATTATTCTCATATCGCTCAATCTCACCCACAACTTGATTGGTTTGAGGCGACTTCAGAAAACTTCATGGGTCTGAGTGAAACTGGGAGCGGTCGTCCACGAAAAGTTCTGGAGAGTCTCAGGAAAGATTATGAAATCGTGCTCCATGGAGTTTCACTAAGCATTGGCTCCACGGACGAGTTGAATTTTTCATACTTAACAAAGTTAAAGGAGCTGGCCGAGTTGATTCAGCCCAAATGGATTTCGGATCACCTTTGCTGGACTGGAGTGAAGGGAGAAAATCTCCATGATCTTTTACCTCTTCCGTTTACCAAAGAGACTTTTGATCATCTTGTTTCAAGAATCCATAAGGTACAGGATTTTTTGGGTAGACGAATCCTTCTTGAAAATGTCTCAAGTTATATCACTTTCAAGCACTCTGAAATGACGGAGTGGGATTTTTTGAGTGAGATTTCCAAAAGTGCAGACTGTGGAATTTTATTGGATATCAATAATGTTTATGTGAATTCCGTGAATCACGGATTTGATCCGGTTGCCTATTTAAAGGCTTTGCCTTCCGAGCGAATTGGCCAAATTCATTTAGCGGGCCATTCGCGCCAAGGAGATATTCTAGTCGATACCCACGATGCCCCCGTTTGCGATGAAGTATGGGATCTGTTTCGCGCGAGTGTAAAGCTTTTTGGCTCCATCTCCACAATGGTTGAATGGGACGCCAAAATTCCAGATTTCCCTATCCTCCGAGCAGAGGTCGGTAAGGCAGAATATATTATTAACGAAGAAACGGAGGTGAAAAGTGAGCGCCACTCCCTCCTTGCATGATCTTCAAATATGGCTGAAGTGGATAATTACCGATCCAAGAGGAGTCACCGATGCATTGAGTGATCCCTCACCAAAGGGCGAACGGTACCAAAGTCGCTATACCCAACCAAGCAAGTCTTATTTGGAGTGGATTGAAAACAGCTCGATCAAATCCTCCACCCGGCTTGATATCTATGCCGAAGCCTATTTCTCTAGAATATTAGAATGTATGGAGAAGGATTTCAGCCGAACACAAAAGGCCGTTGGCAAGGAGGCGTTTACGAAATTGGTGGCCGAGTATTTAAAAGCTTTTCCGTCAAAATTTACATCTATTGACGAAGTAGGATCTCGTTTCCCCGGCTTCATTTCGGAATTCAACGATTTTCCAATTAATGAGTGGGTAAAGGAATTGGCCTTATTTGAATGGAGTTGGATTGAAGCTTTTTATGCAAAGAACTTTTCCGTCGATCATCAGGATTGGCGCGATAGGATTGTTAGCGATGAACAAATGCGATTCCTAGTCCATCCGTCAGTCACGCTTCTAAAATCTCGGTGGCCACTCGCAAAACTGATTAATGCATTCGATGCAGATAAGTCAATTGATCCAAAAGATTTTCGTGAAGGTGATGGATGCAGCTTGGCGATCTACCGCCTCGGCGATGAGGTCACATGGGACGAACTCGATATATCCCTTTTTCAAGTGCTGCAAAACTTGAAAAACCAAGTTCCGTTGGAGGATGCCTTTTCACAAATACAAGATGTTAGTCCTGACATCATTTCGAAAACCTTTTCGCGTTGGGTAGAGAGAGGAATTCTCTGCGGAGTCTTAAATGAAAGCAATGAGGTAAAAATATGAACAGTATTTGCGAACTTTATAACCGAACAACAGGTTCTCTTCAAAAATTAAGTTGGTTGCCACTATTACTGGCGAGAATTTCTATGGGCTCCATTTTTATTTTATCCGGCTGGGGAAAGCTTCACAATTTGCCTAAAGTCATTGAGTTCTTCACGGAACTTGGAATTCCATTTCCGGAGCTTAACGCACGCTTTGTGGGACTTACGGAATTTGGTTGCGGGGTCCTCATTCTATTGGGATTGCTAACACGACTTGCTTCCGTTCCGCTCATAGCAACGATGGCGGTAGCAATCATCACCGCCAAGAGATCTGACATCGGCGGGATCACCGATCTGCTAGGCTTTGAAGAGTTTGTTTACATCATTTTCTTTATTTGGTTCATTGTGAGCGGGGCAGGAGTAGTTTCTTTAGACGCCTACTTCGCTAGACGAAGCCGGAAATAATGAAGTGGATACAGTAGCCTTTTTATTGTGATCTAAAGTGATTCATTGAGACTTTCGATTTCGGAGATTTGTTTTTGAAAAGTGGCTGGATCAATTGTGGGAAATTCGCAAATTCCTTTTTTGCACACGTAGGCTGTTGTCTTTCCATCAATAGGTAGCTTTGCTTTTATGATCGGTAAAATTTCAGACTGGTTTGTGATCTCAGTCTGGTCTAAGACGACCAAGACTCGATTGGGTAAAAATATTTTTTGAAGTTGAGAAAGCATGGCGTCCGTATCGGCATTTTTTCCGTTAGCAGTTACGATGACGATCTCCTTGGCCTTGTCGAGATGAAAATCAAGGGCTAGGAACATTTCAGAAAGGGCGACCGGGTTTGTCTGAAGGATTCTTGAGAATGCCGTCAGTGCTTTCTCTGCACGCTTCCGATAGGAATCATTGGTTGTAAACTCATGAAGCTTAAGCAAATTCAGGAGGGCTACGGAATTTCCAGAGGGTTCTGCTCCGTCGTAAGAGGGCTTTTCTTTAGCTAAGAGTTTTTCATGATCGGCGCTTGTCATAAAAAATCCACCTGAAGCTTTATCCTCAAAGGATTTTTCAAGAGTTTGGTCAAGTGTAATGGCGTGATTAAGCCATTTAATATCGGAAGTAGCTTCATATAGATCAATGAGACCCGCGATCAAAAATGCATAGTCATCAAGATAGCCACTAAGTTTAGCCCGACCGTCTTTGAAACTGCGAAGAAGCTGACCATTTTTATGGAGATTAGCTAAAATGAACTCTGCTGCTTTTCCTGCGGTTTTTATGTAATCATCCTCATCAAGTAAGAGTCCTGCTTTTGCGAAAGCAGAAATCATAAGCCCATTCCAAGCTGTGAGAATTTTTTCGTCCCGTCCCGGATGTGGCCGTCGCTCTCTAGACAAGTAAAGTTTTTCAAAACTTTCCTCAATAGTTTTTCGAGCACCTTCCTCAGATAAACCGAGTTTTTTTGCAATCTTTGAAAGAGGTTCGGGGGTATTCAAGATATTCCGATTTTCGAAATTCCCGGCTGGCGAAACCGCGTAAAAAATCTTGACGAGTATTGCCGATTCTTTGTCAAGGGTTTGATCTACTTCATTGGGAGTCCATGTGAAAAACCATCCTTCCTCGCGATGCCCTTTTGGATTGGTGCTATCGGCATCGGTTGCGGAATAGAAGGCCCCCTCGGGAGAAGTCATATCCCTTTTAACATAACGAAGAATTTCTTTAGTGATTCGCATGAATTCTTTATTACCTGTAACTTGATACGCTTCGAGGTATGCAATTGTGAGAAGGGCGTTGTCATAAAGCATTTTCTCAAAATGTGGAACAAGCCATTTTGAGTCTGTGGAATAACGATGAAATCCACCGCCCACGTGGTCGTACATGCCACCAGCCGCCATTTTTTCAAGAGTGAGATTTACCATTTTTAGAACATCTTTGTCGTTGGTCCGTCTGTAATATCGAAGCAGGAATCTAATCGGAAGACTGCTTGGAAATTTTGGAGATCCCATTAGGCCGCCTTGAGAGGAGTCAAAACGGTTTTTGTAGGCCTGGACAGCCTGGTGTAAAATTTTGGCCTCTGGAATAGTTGTGCCACTATTGGGCGCCAGCATCTTCCCGATAGCGTCGACCAGTTGCTTACCTGACTCAGCAACTTTGTCCGGCTGTTCATCATAAACCATTCGAAGTTCCTTCAACATATCAATAAAGCCAACTCTGGCGCCACGGTCTCCGCGTCTTGCGGGAAAATATGTTCCACCGTAAAAAGGTTTTTTATCTGGAGTAAGCCAAACAGACATGGGCCACCCACCACTTCCTGTCATTGCTTGAACAGCGGTCATGTATATGCCATCGACGTCGGGTCTTTCTTCCCTATCCACCTTGATGGCGATGTAGTTCTCATTTATGAACTTTGCTATTTCTTCATCTTCAAAGGATTCCTCTTCCATCACATGGCACCAGTGACAGGTGGAATAACCTACACTCAAAAAAACGGGACGTTTGAGTTCGCTAGCTTTCTCAAAAGCTTCGCTTCCCCAAGGATACCAGTTCACGGGATTGTGGGCGTGTTGGAGAAGATAAGGACTTGATTCAAGGAACAGGCGATTGGTGTATTTGGCCCAGCCAGAGGGATCGAGATGTTTCGTTCGTGGCTTATAGTCCTTGCCTTGTGCTTTTCGCGTTTCATCAAACTTTCTCTGAAGCGATGAATCAAACTTTCCTATGCCAGGTAATGAGCCGCCTACAGAAACACCGGATTGTTTAAATTCAGATGATGAAGTCATATAGATTAATCCTAGAACGATAAGGAGAGAGCACAGCGCCGTCCCGCTGGATATCCAGAGAATTTTATTGGTTAACTTTAGTTTTTTTGACATGTTACGCTAAATTTCTCCCCTCTAAGCAGGTAATTCGAAGGTAGAGGTAGATTTAGTTACATTCTCATCTAATTTTTTTTTGGAATGTAACTTTTGAGCAGAGTTATACGAATGAAAGGGCAGAGAGCTTGGATTCTGAAAGGGACCGAAAATTTAGCATCATGATGGCCCAAGCCCAAAATGGGAATCAGATCATTTATGAAGCTCTTTTGAAAGAGGTCGCAGTGGTCATGTCTGGATATTTAAGAAAGCGTATTTATGATCATGCTTTTGTGGAGGACGTTCTTCAGGAAATACTCATTTCCTTACATAAGGCCAAGCACACTTACAAACCAGAGAGCCCTTTTATGCCGTGGTTGTTTGCAATAGCTGAGTTCCGGCTCATTGATTTTCTAAGGAAGTATACGAAAATTAGAAATCGAGAAGTGACTGGCCTGGAGGTTGAACATTCATATGATCCAGCTGTTGATGCGAAAAAAGAAGACCTCTCCGAAAAAATGGATGCCGCATTGTCAGCGCTAACGCCCAAACAGAAGAAAGTTGTGGAGCTGCTGAAAGTTCAACATTTCTCGGTTAAAGAAGTGGCGAGCCAGTTAAATATGAGCGAAAGCGCTGTGAAAGTTAATGCACATCGAGGGTATCAGAGCTTGCGTCTTAAACTTGGGGTTGAAGACGATGAAAACTGAAGACCTCATTAATAAACTAGCGCGAGATGCAAAGCCTACTAGGACGCTATCTCCACTTTCAAGCCGACTATTTCTCTGGGTATTTGTGGCTTTGGTTTCAATAGGTATTGGAGTTGCCATCTTTGGAATGAGGCCCGATTTAACTCAGAAACTTGGTACCTCAAATTTCATGCTGGAAAACGCTGCTATTTTAATCATTGCTCTTTGTGCTGCTTTTGGGGCGCTGGTATTGAGCGTTCCCGTTGGAGAAAGAAAAACTCGGATTAAGTGGCTGCCAGCAATTGGAGTTGTCATTTGGTTTGGCATTCTGGTTTCAAAACTATTCACAAGTCAGATCTTTCATTTAGATTGCGGATTTTCCTGCATACGCGATATCGCTCTTCTAGGATTTATTCCTGGAGCACTCTTGTTTTACATGGTTAAAAAAGGGGCATCAACTCATCCCGGAGCCGCAGGTTTTTTGGCGGTTCTTGCTGCCACTTCCTTTGGAAGCCTAGGAGTGCAGTTCTTGTGTAAGAACGATGAGGCGATACACGTTTTGTTGTGGCATTTAACTCCTGCCTTACTTTTGGGTTTTATCGGCTATGCCCTCAGCCGACCACTGCTGCGTTGGTGAAGCCCTAGATCCTCCCTTTTTGAGACGTTTTTAGATTGTAAGAATTTAGTCTCTCAACACACTTATAGGTAAGGCCATTTTAGGAAAGGGGCAGGAATGTCGAAAACTTGGATAGGACGTATTTCGGCTGCAACGCTCCTGGTCATATTTGTTGTTTTCTACCAGAAATTTGGTTTAGGGCAGTACCTCTCGCTAGAGAGTCTAAAAACGAATCAATCCTATTTGAGTGACTACTTTTTGCAGAACCCATTCGAGGTTGTTGGAATATTCGTCTTAGTTTATGTGTTTTCAACGGCGCTCTCTTTACCTGGCGCTACCGTTCTCACACTTGCAGGAGGAGCCATTTTTGGCTTCTGGTATGGACTGATGATTGTGTCCGTGGCAAGCACCATGGGTGCCACACTCGCATTCTTAGCATCCCGTTTTTTGCTCCGAGATTATGTTCAAAAGAAATTCAAAGATAAACTTGCAAGCGTTAATAAAGGCATTGAGCGTGAGGGTGCGTTTTATCTGTTTACCCTTCGTCTGGTTCCATTCCTCCCATTCTTTTTGATTAATTTGGTGATGGGCCTAACACCCATTCGCATAATGACGTTTTTCTTTGTAAGCCAAATCGGCATGCTGGCAGGAACGGCAGTTTATGTAAATGCAGGGACACAGCTTGCGCAAATCAATGGCTTAAGTGAAATTCTATCTTTAAAAATTCTGCTTTCTTTTACATTGATCGGAATCCTTCCGCTTATTTCTAGATTTGCGATCTCGTATTTTAAGACGAATAAAAATCTCAGGCGTTTTAAAAAGCCAAAAACATTCGATTACAACATGGTCGTCATCGGGGCCGGTTCAGCTGGACTTGTTTCTGCATATATCGCTTCCGCAGTGAAAGCTAAAGTGGCTCTCATTGAAAAACACAAAATGGGTGGCGATTGTCTTAATACTGGTTGTGTGCCAAGCAAGGCGCTGATTCGATCAGCAAAAATTTTTAATTATTTTAAGCGTGCAGAAGAATTTGGGATTGAATCAACTCCTGCAAAAGTTGATTTTGCCAAAGTCATGGAGCGAGTCCAAAGTGTGATTAAGACGGTTGAGCCACATGACTCGATGGAAAGGTATTCAAGCCTTGGTGTCGAGTGTATTCAAGGTACAGCTCAAATTCGCTCTCCATACGAAGTTGAAGTGAATGGCAAAATACTTACGACAAAAAATATTGTCATAGCAACTGGTGCGGGGCCTCTTGTTCCACCAATTCCTGGTTTGAATGAAGTTTCTTATCTCACAAGCGACAATGTATGGAATATCAGAGCGCTTCCAAAAAGATTGATCGTGCTTGGTGGTGGGCCTATAGGCTGTGAACTGGCACAGAGTTTTGCTCGCTTCGGCTCTCAAGTCACACTTATTGAGATGGCACCAAGAATAATGGCAAGAGAAGATGAAGATGTATCACAACACGTCACCGAGAAATTCAAAAAAGAGGGAATGACTGTCTTGGTAGCACATAAGGCCCTACGTATTGATAAAAATGAAAAAGCCTTGATCTGTGAATACCAAGGAAATGAAGTTAAAGTGCCATTTGATGAAATTTTAGTGGCTCTTGGAAGAAAGGCTAATGTCAAAGGCTTCGGACTTGAAAGTTTAGGAGTTGAAATCTCACCTAAGGGAACGGTTGTCGCTGATGAATTTTTAAGAACAACGAATTATCCTAATATTTTTGTATGTGGAGACGTAACAGGTCCCTACCAGTTCACGCATACAGCGGCTCATCAAGCTTGGTATGTTGCCGTCAACGCTCTTTTTAGCCCATTCAAGAAGTTCAAAGTGGATTACAGGGTGATCCCTTGGTGCACCTTTACTGATCCTGAAGTTGCCAGAGTGGGATTGAACGAACAAGAAGCAAAAGAGCAAGGTATCGCATTTGATATTTCTCGTTATGGAATTGACGATCTTGATCGAGCCATTGCCGAAGGTGAAGCCGATGGATTCGTTAAAGTTCTAACTGCTAAAGGCAGTGATAAAATTCTCGGTGTTACCATTGTGGGTAATCACGCAGGAGATATTATCGCGGAATTTGTGGCAGCGATGAAACACGGATTTGGTCTCAATAAAATTCTTGGAACAATTCACATCTATCCAACTCTTGCCGAGGCAAACAAATACGCCGCTGGAGTCTGGAAGAAGCAGAATGCTCCACAAAAAGTGCTTGAGTTCTTAGTCAAGTTTCACGCTTGGAGGAGATCATAATGTCATTGGCATTTATTGTTATTTCTATTTCAGTTATGTTTCTGGCTTTCTCTAACGGAGCAAACGACAATTTTAAAGGGGTTGCGACACTTCTTGGAAGTAAAACAGCCTCGTATAAGACGGCTCTCTTATGGGCTACGTTCACAACACTCGCGGGATCACTTGTCGCCTTTTTCTTAGCTCAAAAACTTATGACTAATTTTTCTGGGAAAGGTTTGGTTCCTGATGAAATTGTAAATTTAGGCTCTTTTTCAGCGGCTGTTGCGCTCGCTTCAGCATCGACAGTGTTTCTGGCTACTCGCTTAGGGTTTCCGATCTCTACAACCCATGCTCTTACGGGCTCTCTTGTCGGCGCTGGATTTTTGGCTTCATCATCGGGAGTCAATACGGGCACACTGTTCTCAACATTTTTTCTCCCGCTACTATTGAGCCCCGTCCTGGCTATTATGGGAACAGCGGTTTTGTATCCGGTTTTTCGATTTACTAGAAAAAAACTGAACGTCGGGCGAGAAAGCTGTCTCTGCATTGGAAACGAAGTTCTCATGGTTGCCCCACGGGGTGTGCCAAAGGGTGCTGCTGCAGCAATGATTCAAGTTGAAGGTTTTCCGTCTATTTCCGTTGGAACACAGGTAACTTGTGAAGAGCGCTACGTTGGCCAGGTTTGGGGGTTAAGTGCTAAACGAGTTTTAGATGTGAGTCACTTTTTTAGTGCCGGACTCGTGAGCTTTGCACGAGGCCTTAACGACACACCAAAAATCGCAGCTATTTTTTTTGCAGGCAAGTATTTTACCGGAATGCCAGCCGTTGGAATTGTAGGGGCGCTCATTGCCGTTGGCGGAATTTTAATGGCCAAGAGAATTGCTCAGACAGTGTCTTATCAAATTACTGAAATGAATGATGGCCAGGGATTTTCAGCAAACTTAGTAACAAGTATAATTGTCATAGGGGCATCACAATTAGGAATGCCAGTTTCAACAACTCATGTGTCATGTGGTGCCCTGTTTGGAATTGGCACAATTACTCGGCAGGCTCACTGGGGCTCTATATTCAAGATTGTGCTGGCTTGGGTTATCACTCTTCCTGTTGCTGGAGTGTTGGGCTTTCTAAGTTTTGCCTTATTTAGAGGTGTTCTATGAGAAAAATTCCTTCGTTTCAAAAGACAATTCAAGATTTAGGATTGAGGCTTGATAGAACGCCCGTTGAAATTCTTCAAGTGAATATTGGAAGACGATGTAATCAAGCCTGCCATCACTGTCATGTCGAATCGAGCCCGATACGAACTGAAAACATGAACCAGGAAACCGTTGCTCGAGTCATCGAGCTCATCAGAAATTCACCGAAAGTGCATACAATAGACATTACTGGAGGCGCTCCAGAAATGAATCCTCATTTCCGAGAGTTAGTCACGGCTGCAAGAGAGTGTGGCAAAAGGGTGATCGATCGTTGCAATCTAACGATTTTATTTGAACCTGGGCAAGAAGAAACAGTTCACTTCCTGAAGGCACATCAGGTTCACATAGTGGCTTCTCTTCCGTGTTATTCAAAAGAAAATGTTGAAAAACAAAGAGGGCGAGGAGTATTTGACAAAAGCGTCGAAGCTCTAAAGATTCTCAATAATCTAGGATACGGAAAAGATGATTCATCGTTAACGCTCGATCTAGTTTATAATCCGACTGGTCCGTCTCTTCCTCCATTACAAGTAAAACTGGAATCAGACTACAAAGTCGAACTTAAAGAGTTATTTGGCATAGATTTTAATCACCTCTATACAATTACAAATATGCCTATAAAGCGCTTTCTTAAAGATCTCGAACGATCAGGAAAGTTAGATACCTATATGGAGTTGCTCGCAAATAGTTTCAATCCAAATGCGGCCGAAAATGTCATGTGTCGCTCGCTTGTATCGGTAGCTTGGAATGGCGAATTATTTGATTGTGATTTTAACCAGATGCTTGAGCTTCCCCTTGGTACAGGAAGAAAAACGGTCTGGGATATTTCGTCGTTAGATGAGTTGAATGAGGGAAAAATAAAATTTGCAAATCATTGTTACGCATGCACAGCCGGCGCAGGAAGTTCGTGCAGCGGCTCTATTGCATAAAATGGGAGGAATGAAATGGAAAAAAAGGGCCTAGAGAGTGTTAAGGAATATTACGGTAAGATTTTAAAATCGAATCAAGATCTTCAAACTAGTGCGTGCTGTACCGCAGAGTCCATGCCTGCTTACTTAAGGGAGATTTTGGGACAAGTACATGATGAGGTTAAAGACAAATTCTACGGATGTGGGTCTCCATTTCCATTAGCGCTTGAAGGAAAAACGGTGCTGGATCTAGGCAGTGGCTCGGGCCGTGACTGCTACATGCTATCAAAGTTAGTTGGGCCAAAGGGCAAAGTTATTGGCGTTGATATGACGGATGAGCAGATTGCAGTGGCTCAAAAATATATCGCTTACCATACAGAGAAGTTTGGGTACAAAGAGGCCAATGTGCAATTTGTTAAGGGTTATATTGAGGACCTCGAAGAGGCCGGCATTGCCACCGCCTCAATTGATGTTGTGGTTTCAAATTGCGTGATAAATCTCTCGCCAAGTAAAGAGAGAGTGTTCTCTGAGATCTTTAGAGTCTTAAAGCCTGGCGGCGAAATTTATTTTTCAGATGTCTTTTCAAGCCGGAGAATTCCCAAAAACCTATCTCAAGATAATCTACTCGTTGGCGAGTGTCTTGGTGGTGCCCTTTACATGGAGGATTTTCGAAGGCTTTTACTTAAGTTAGGATGTTCTGATTATAGGGTTACTTCCCAATCAAAGATAGAACTACATAATCCAGAAATAGCTCAAAAAGTAGGAATGATCGATTTCTATTCGATTACTGTTCGAGCTTTCAAACTCGATCTTGAGGATAGATGCGAGGACTTTGGACAAGCCGCTGTATATTTAGGAAACATTCAAGGTGCTCCGAACTCGTTTGTTCTTGATGACCATCACACGTTTGAGAAGAACAAGATCGTTCCAGTGTGTGGAAATACCGCTGCGATGCTATCGAGCACTCGGTATGGTGAGCACTTTAAGATTATTGGTAACACGGACGTGCATTTTGGTCTTTTCGATTGTGTGCCAGATGCAGGTTTAAATAAGAGTGATGATAAAAATGTTGGGGCCTGCTGTTAGCTTGGAGAATGTATGTTTGGAATAATTGGTGGAACAGGACTGTATAAATTAGATGGAGTTTCAAATGTAAAATCAGAGGCGGTGAAAACCCCTTTTGGGGAGCCGTCTTCTGAAATCACGATGGGAGAAATTAACGGAACTCGGGTGGCCTTTCTCCCTCGTCACGGAAGCGGACATCAAATTCTTCCGTCCGAAATTAATTTCAGAGCCAATATCTGGGCGTTGAAGTCTGTAGGTGTGCACAGAATAATTAGCGTTTCTGCTGTTGGAAGTTTGAGGGAAAATGTCAAACCTGGAGACTTAGCCTCTCCCTCTCAATATTTTGATTGGACTAAGGGTAAACGAGCCAATACATTTTTTGGTCATGGCATAGTAGCCCATATTTCATCTGCGGAGCCCACCTGCCCCGTATTGCAGAGTGTGTTGAAGAATCAGGCTATGAAGCAAGACATTCAAATCCACCAAAATCTCACTTACGCTTGTGTCGAGGGCCCTCGTTTAGGGACAAGAGCTGAAAGCGTGTTTTTACAAAGATCGGGTTGCGACCTTGTTGGAATGACCAACGTGCCAGAGGCTTTTCTCGCGAGAGAGGCGCAGATCTGCTATGCAACACTTGCCGTTGTGACGGACTACGACTGTTGGTTGGATGATCCGTCACAACACGCAAGTGTTGATAAAGTCATTGAGCTTTATCATTCAAACATTGGAAGAGTTAAAACGCTCTTGTCATCAGTGATTTCAGCAGACGTTTCGGATGATCAATGCAGTTGTAGGAATGCCTTAAAATACGCTGTCATGACCAATGAAGAGAGCTTAACGTCAGATCAAAAACAAATGCTAGCTTTTTTAAGGGAGTAGGATCTTGAATATATCGGTCGTTATTCCAGTAGCAGATGGAGATCGGAAGTGGGAGGACCTGCTGCCTGATTTGCGTAGTCTGTCCGAGAATGACGAGATCATAATTTCCAGCCCTAACGAGGATCTTAAATCGGATGTTCTAAGCACATGTCTTAAAGTTCCACTGAGTTGCAAAATAAAATTTGTGACTTCAAACAAAGGAAGAGCTAAACAGCTAAATCAAGGAGCTCAAGCTTCATCGAATGAGATGCTCTGGTTTCTCCACTGTGACAGTCACTTATCCAAAGACTCGATAAATGTTCTTAAAGAAAAATTTCGAAAGCAAGCTGAAGCTATTTACTATTTTAACCTTGGATTTGATAACGATGGGCCAGCCCTGTCCAAGCTAAACACCGTAGGGGTTTGGCTAAGATCACATATTCTCAAACTTCCTTTTGGTGACCAGGGCTTTGCAATGACAAAGAACGTTTTTAACAATCTTGGCGGCTTTTGCGAAGAAGCGAGTTACGGTGAAGATCATTTATTTATATGGAAGGCGCATAAAGAAAGAACCCCAGTTATCTGCGTCGGTGGGCGCTTGATCACGAGTGCCAGGAAATATCAAATGAACGGATGGCTTAGCACAACCACACACCATATTTGGCTTACCCTTCGTCAGGCAGCACCTCAGGCTTTGGCATTATTGCGGATGAGGGGTATGAAATGAAAGAACGAGGGGCACTTGCCATTTTTGTTAAAACGCCAGGACTTTCTCCGGTGAAAACTCGTTTGGCAGAATCACTCGGAGTTGAAAAGGCCCGAGAATTTTATGAACTCGCCTTAGTGGCGACGGCTGCCTTGGCCGGTGAGATTTCTAAACGAAACCTCAATATTGATATTTATTGGGCCGTAGCTGAGAAGGAAGCTCACGAGGGTGAACATTGGGAGGGCTTTCCAACCATTTGGCAAGGAGAGGGTGATCTTGGCGAAAGACTGAATACAGTTTATGAGACATTACTGAACAAGCACCGATTTGTGTGTTTCATGGGTGCCGATTCGCCACATCTTCTTGTTGAGGATATCACAGCAGCAATTAGAAAAGTTCGAAGTGGCGCTGCCTTTATTTTAGGTGAAACCACCGATGGCGGATTTTATTTTTTTGGTGGCACAAAACCGATTCCTAAAAACAGTTGGACATCGGTAGAATACAGTAGCGCGATTACATTTCAAAAACTCAGTTACAATTTGCGGCAAATATCTCAGGTCTCCTCAATACCCAAAGATTTCGATATTGATGTTATTAATGATCTTGGGCGATATCTGAAAATAAAAACAATAGGATTACTTCCAGAACAATCTGCACTCATTGACTGGAGCAGAATCACAGTTCAATCCATGGCATTGGGAAAGGCTTCCCATGCTTAAGCTGATGAGCCGTATCATGCACATGAGGTTTCCATGGAATATTTGGGTTGGCATATTGGGCTTAGTCAATATGGCTGGCGGAATCTATTTTATTCACACGGTCGAGGGAAAACTCGCATTGGGCTGTCTTCTTGGTGCCTTTCTTATTATGCAAGTGATATTTAATAAGTTCGGATTTGTTAGATTATTGGGTCTCGGCCACATATTAGCTTGGGTTCCATTTGTTGCGTTTATTGGTTGGCGGCTTTGGTCCAAGGCGCCCCTTGAATCTAACTTTAGAAATTGGTTGGTTGTTGTGCTTATCGTTAATGGAATATCCCTCGTTTTTGACTTTGCCGATGTCTATCGGTTCGTCAAAGGAGAGAACTCCGAAATGTAGTCTTGGAGGAGCGTATGAGAATTTTAGAAAAACCTATAGAGAAATATCCTGTTTGGATTCGATTGATCTTACGTGGTCAAAAGCGGAAATATGGTTCTCCGCTCCAGCCGACACTTCTTTGGGGAAGATCTCCACGGTTACAATTTGGATTGCAGACGCTTTATAGTGCGATTGACAGGAAAACTTCCCCAATAGAACCCGCATTGAGATCCATGGTGACGGTTCTCGTTTCCCAAATTAACCACTGTTCCTTTTGCATTGATGTCAATACGGCCACACTACAAAAGCGTGGCGTTTCAACAGAGAAAATTTTAGACCTTAAAAATTATAAAAGCAGTTCACATTACAGTGAAAAGGAAAAAGCCGCTCTAAAATACGCGGAGGCAATTACAAAGTCAGATCAAAAGGTCGACGATAAATTGTTTGAGGAAGTCAGAAGACATTTCAGCGAAGACGACATCATCGAGTTAACGGCTCTGATTTCGTATCAAAACATGTCCAGCAAATTCAATTCGGCGCTCGAGGTTCCAGCTCAAGGATTCTGTACTATTCCCAGCAAAAAAGAGGAGTCTACAAAGTGATGGATCAAGATTTAAAACAAAACCTATCCCGTTCCCTTTTGTTTATTCGCTTGAGTGTTTTTTTGGTTATGCTCATGTGGACACTCGATAAATTTATCAATGTTGATCACGCAAAAATAGTTTATGAAAAATTCTATTATTTGTCTGGATTTGGCAATACTGTGATGTATGTGTTCGGAGGTATCGAATTAGTATTTTTGTTGATGTTTGTGGTAGGCTACAAGAAGCGTTACTCGTACGGTCTGATTTTCGTACTTCATTTGATCTCAACTCTTTCTTCGTTCAAACAATATCTTGACCCATGGAAGAGCCTCTTATTTTTTGCCGCTTGGCCCATGCTTGCGGCCTGTTATGCTCTTTATGTATTGAGAGACTACGACACGAAATGTAGCTTGCGTAGCTATGAAAACTGAAACCCGTATTTTCGCAATTAGCAATCATGATGGAATTCTATTGGTCAATAGTTGCCGGGGCCTCAATGCCAATAAGTGGGATCTTCCCAGCGGAGAAATTCGGCCAACTGAGAAACCGGCTGAAGCACTCAGGAGAATTGTTCTCTCCGAAACGGGCTATCACGTCCATGGGGTGTCCCTTCACGATGTCTGGACACATCGATTTTCTGGTGCCGAGGATTTTTTCCAAATTGGCATTATCTATTGGGTTTCACTCATTGGTGGAGTCCCAGAAAAATTGAGATCAGAAGATGTGTGTGAGGCCAAGTGGTTTCAACTGGATAATATGGAAACTATAGTTCGGGCACCCTTTGCAATTCTTGCCGCAAGCAAAGCTCTTACTACTGGACGACGTTGATCTCATTGACGCTTGAGGATTTTCAAGCATCTTATTGATTTTTTTCAACTCAATTAAACGGGTTCGATTGCAATACCGGCTCGGCGATTACAGATTCTACTTAATCAAATCTGCCGGCCTTACACGCAAAGCTCGCGACAAATTGGCGATTGTATCCAATTTAACATTCGGGCATCTGGTTCCTTCTAATTGCTGAACATACCGAACGCTAATATCTAGCCTCTCTGCCAATTGTTCTTGGCTTAGCCCTTTAGATTTTCGAATATCTTTTAGATTTTGAGCGAATGTCTTTCTAATATTTGCCATTAGAGCCCCGTAGTTAGAACTACAGGGTTATATTGACACCCTTTACAAATGATAAACACGATGCTACAACTACGGGTTCTATGAATAGGCTAGTTGAATTGAACCATTATCTAGGTGGGCTGTTTCGTTCCAAGAGACAGCAGCGGGGATTATCTTTAGAAGCCGTTGCCGAGGATAATGAGCTCTCAATACGGCTCGCTGAAGCCCTTGAAATCAGGCCTATCGAAGTACCATGTAAACTTCTTTATAGAGCAATTTGCTATTATGAATTCACCTCAGCAGAGGTTTTTCTGCTGTGTACCTTTCCCTGTAACATGGGATTGGGTTGGGTGACCATAGGCAGAGAAAATAAAAATAGTCTCAAAACCCAGGACTGTCAGATCGAAGATTAATCACAATTCAAGAAGACAGCCCATCGTTCATCCATCTTGAATTCCTTAATAAAACATGAACGCGCCAAGAATAAAAATAAATGCCGAAACCTTATTTATCTTCGGCTGGTCGTGAATCCATCAACAAATGGTTCAAACGTGTAAGGCTGACTAGCCCAACCTTGTGTGACTCACCGGCTTGTGTTGCCAGCCAATAGGTGACTTCTGCAATGGTGCTGAGGCTTAGGAACAGAATTCCCCAAGCCATTAAATTAGCAATAAATCGTGCCATAACGAATCTCCTTTAGTTTGTGATCTTTCTATTGTTTCTATGAACCGTGAGCTTCTTCAAAAAAGTGACAACCGTTTCGAGTTCGTGGTTGGGCACTCGCTTGAGCAGACTTTCGCATTCTTCGCGGTAATCCATTGGAATAAGCTTTGACTTTGAAAGCCGAAAGAAATCACTCATGGAATGTCCGTAAGCGCCCACCATTTGCTCTATCCGTTGGTAACCCGTCAACCCCTTAATTAAGGACATTTAGACGGCGACGACTTGGGGCGCAATTGTGCC
>Ga0066639_10000797_pt1 | contig 27995 bp, 28 predicted proteins | sample CryGeyCG2114_010_2_FD_59504 | JGI IMG/M metagenome (GOLD analysis project Ga0066639, IMG submission 59504) | Groundwater microbial communities from aquifer - Crystal Geyser CG10_big_fil_rev_8/21/14_0.10 | ecosystem: Environmental > Aquatic > Deep subsurface > Groundwater | place: USA: Utah...
TCGTACTCACGGTCGGTGATGAGGGGTTGGTCTAAGACATGATAGGCGTGGTCGTGGCGCTGAATCTCTTCTCTTAGAGAGAGTATTTGGGTTTGAATTTTTTTTAAGTTCTCTGGTGTTTTGGCCATGGGACCCTAGACTATTTCTCTTACAGAAAAGGGTCAACGATACCCTTGAACTCCTGTGACCTTTTGACTAAACTGGCGCAATGAAAAAAGAAGAACTAAGGCATATTGCCACTTTGGCCCGTTTAGAAATGGAAGATGAAGAGTTGGAGCTCTTTTCTGAGCAGCTCAGCCAGATCATCCAATACTTTGGCGAACTTAAAAAGCTAGACACTGAGGGCGTTGAGCCTTTGGTCACTCCAACTGAAATTGAATATTGGATGAGAGAAGACGTTGTCCACGACAGCCTGTCTACGGAGGATGTTTTGAGAAATGCTCCAGACAAACGTGGCCACTTGTTTAAAGTTCCCCCTGTCGTTTAGAGGTTAAAATGGATTTACTAAAACTGAGTCTTTCAGAAACAGCAGAAAAAGTGCGCAAAGGTGAGATCAAGGCCGTTGATGTGACAAAGGCTTATCTAGAAAGATCAAAATCACTGAATAAAGAGCTGAATGCTTATATTTCATTTAATGAAAAGGCCCTTATCGCTGCCGAAAAAGTGGATCAGATGGTGGCTAACAAAAAGGATCCGGGGCTCCTGGCGGGCTGTCCCATTGCCATTAAAGATTTGCTATGCACAAAGGATCTTGCATCAACAGCGGGTTCAAAGGTTTTAAAAAATTTCATACCACCATATTCTGCAACGGTCGTTGAGAGATTAGAGGCCCAGGGCGCTGTGATACTTGGAAAAACAAATTTAGACGAGTTTGCCATGGGTTCGAGTAATGAAACGTCGGCCTTTGGCTCCGTCAAAAACCCTTGGGATGTGACTCGTGTTCCCGGTGGGTCTAGCGGTGGATCGGCGGCCGCCGTCGCGGCAAAGATGGGCTTGGGTGCTATTGCAACGGATACCGGTGGTTCCATACGCCAACCAGCTAATTTTTGTGGAATCGTAGGTATTAAACCAACATATGGACGAGTGAGTCGGTATGGAATAGTTTCCTATGCCTCCAGTTTAGATCAAGCGGGCCCAATGGGTGTAACGGTTGAAGATACGGCCCTCATTTTGGAGTCAATTTCTGGTCATGATCCTCGGGACTCCACCACGTCACAAAAAAAGGTTCCCCAGTGGGCAAAAAATTTAAAAGGTGACTTGAGGGGCGTTGTTGTCGGAAAGCCGAAAGAGTATTTTGAAAAAGAAATAGATTCAGAGGTCCAAAAGATCATCGATGAAAGTTTCGAAATTCTTAAGTCTCAAGGCGCAACAATAAAAGATGTTACTCTGCCGACGGCCCCCTACGCCATCAGCATTTACTATCTCGTTGCTCCCAGCGAGGCGTCCAGTAATCTTGCTCGCTATGATGGTGTTCGGTACGGCCACAGGGCCGAGTCTAAAAATATCGAAGAACTATATATGAAGTCTCGAGCCGAGGGCTTTGGAAGAGAAGTAAAAAGAAGAATTATGCTTGGAACCTTCGCTCTATCCAGTGGCTATTACGATGCATACTACATCAAGGCATGTAAAGCTCGTCGCTTATTGCTACAAGACTTTATGAAAGCCTTCCAAGGTTGCGATTTTATGCTCTCTCCGGTCACGACCACTGCAGCCTTTAAAATTGGCGGTCGAATAAAAGACCCCTTGGCCATGTATCTCAATGATGTATTTACGACACCGACAAACTTAGCGGGACTTCCAGGAATGAGCGTACCGGCGGGGTTCACAAAAGAAGGTTTGCCCGTTGGTGTTCAGCTAACGGCCCCCCACTTTGAGGAACAGCGTATTTTGAATGCAGCACAAGTGATAGAAAAGCATACCAATAAAGAGAAAAGGAAACCCAATGTCTACTGAGGCTCACTCACAATATGAAGCTGTGATTGGATTAGAAATTCACGCTCAACTTCTAACAGAAACAAAAATGTTTTGCACATGTGCGAATGCCTTTGGCTCTGGTGACAACGCAAACACTTGCCCAACATGCTTGGGAATGCCAGGAGCCCTGCCCGTGCTCAATAAAAAAGCTGTAGAGTTTTCTGTAAGGACAGGCTTGGCCCTTAATTGTCAGATTGAGGAAACCTCTGTTTTTGCGCGAAAAAACTATTTTTATCCGGACCTGCCCAAGGGTTATCAAATTTCACAATACGATCAGCCTCTATGCAAAGAGGGTTTTGTGGAGTTCTTTTTAGGTGAAGAAAAAAAGAGAGTACGAATTGAGCGGGCCCATATGGAAGAAGATGCTGGCAAGTCTCAGCATCAAGACCAAGACACGCTTGTAAATTATAATAGAAGTTCCGTGCCTCTTTTGGAGATTGTTTCTGGTCCAGACATGAGGTCGGCAAAAGAGGCGGCTGAGTATGCGCGTGCCGTTCGCTCTATCTTGCAGTACATCGGAGTTTGCGATGGCAATTTAGAGGAAGGATCTATGCGCTGTGACTGTAATGTGAGCGTTAGAAAGTGGGGCGCAGAAAAGCTTGGAACAAAAGTAGAGCTTAAAAACATCAACTCCTTTCGCTTTATTGAAAAAGCAATCGAATATGAAATTGAACGGCAAATTGACGCGATAGAGAGCGGAGAAAAAATAATTCAAGAAACACGCTTATATGATTCAGATAAGAATCGCACCTTTTCTATGAGAACAAAAGAAGAGGCACAGGACTATCGTTACTTTCCAGAGCCTGACTTGTTGCCGGTGCGTGTTTCTCCTATGTGGATTGAAGATATTAAGTCGCACCTGCCAGAGCTCCCCTTGCAAAGGTTTGAGCGTTTTGTAAGGGAATATGGTCTGCCAGAGTATGACTCTCAAATTTTGACACAATCAAAGGACATGGCCGGTTACTTTGAAGTAGTGGCTAAGGTGTCTAAAAATCCCAAGGCCTCGTCTAACTGGATAATGGTGGAGCTACTACGCTGTCTTAACGAAGAGAAAAAAGAGATTGTAGATAGCCCTGTGAGCTCTCAAAACATGGCCGAGCTTATTGCGAGTATAGACTCAGGAAAAATTTCTGGAAAAATCGCCAAAACAGTTTTTGAAGAAATGTATAAAACGAGCGAGGCTCCTGAAAAAATTATTAAAGAAAAAGGATTGGCGCAAGTTTCTGACTCTGGTTCCATTGAAAAATGGATTGATCAAATTATTGAGTCTAACCCTGGGCAAGTTTCTCAGTATCGTTCTGGAAAGGACAAACTCTTTGGCTTTTTTGTGGGCCAAGTGATGAAGGTGTCAAAGGGGCAAGCAAACCCGGAGTTGGTCAATGAACTGCTGCTTAAAAAACTAAAGGAGTAGCCTGTTGCGAAGAGCTTTGATTCTTCTCTCACTTTTTATTGGTGTTATTGCCCTGGGTCTCACTGTTGCCCCACTCTTTATCGATATCGATAAGCGGCTACGACCTACGATAGAAAACTACATTGCAAAATCGACAAATGCCCAATTAGATCTTGGGAAGCTCTCTTTTAGTTTATGGAGAGGATTTGTTATCAAAATTGAGAGCCTCTCTGTGCAATCAAGGAGAACCTCTGAGGTGGCGCTGACCACGGGCGCGGCAGAGCTTCATGTAGGGCTTCTTAGCCTGCTAAGGCCCCCGATTCATTTAGAGTTCAGAGTCACAGGTGCGGGCGTGCACATCGTTAAATATAAGAGTGGCCGGTTAAATCTTCAAAACTTATTTAAAACCGAGGGTTCGTCAGCACAAAGCGAAGGCGCGGGAGGGGGATCTTCAGCATCTATGTCCATGGTGCCCCCTTTTACGCTAGATATTTCTATTTTAGATAGTCAAATTAACTATCGATCGGAACAAGACAAGAATGACCTTAAACTACAGAATATGAACGTAGTTGTTCGTCATATTGGTCTCAACGAGAATATTGATTTTAAACTGTTCATGACGGCCAATTACAAAACCATTCAGGAAAATATAAAGATTCCGTTAGAAACTAATGGGGTGTTGCGAGTTGTTACAAAAGAAAATCGTATTAGCAGTGGTCATTTAGAGGGAGCCTTGTTTGTTTTTGGTGCAAGCTTGGCAGACATAAGATCGGAAGTTGATTTTGAAAATCCAGAAAACACTAAGATAAATATTATATCTAAGAATGTAAACTTTGATGATTATCAGGGTGTTCTAAAGCCATTCCTGAACCTTCGCCTTACGGGATCACTGAGTACAAATATAGATCTGTGGCCACTTCGAAATCCATTGATAGCCCAGGGAAGTGGTAAGCTGACTCTTGGCCTCGGAAGTTCAGACTTAGCAGCAGATGTGTCTATTAAGAAGAGTACAGAATGGGAGCATCGATCTCATATAGAGGCTCGTCAGCTAAATATTTATGAGCTGTTGTCTATTCTTCCCGAGGGCCTCTCAAGGGAGCTCGCTTTAACAGCTAAAGGTTTGGTGGTTGAGAAAATACAAATTTATAGTCATGGTGGTCTTGAAGAAATGACCTTCGATCCCGTCAAATTTAAAGTTTTCCAAGGGCAGGTCGAAAATAAAATTCACTATAAAAGCCTAGGCCGTGATGAAAGAAACATAAAGGTTGAGGGCTCTGTCCGTGGCTTGCAAGTGGAAGATGCCATCGAGCAATTTAAGCCCGAACTAAAGGGAGTGCTCAGCGGCTTTTTACAAAGTCAGTACCGCATCTCCTTATCAGGCAAAAGCACGCAGGAATATATGTCCAGCTTGCAGGGTACAGGCCATGTGAGCATGAATCAGGCGCATTGGTCTGGTGTCTCCCAGATTAAAAAAATTGGAGAAAAACTAAAGTCCATTCCAGCCGTCGCCAATAAGATTGGCGAGATCAAGGTGGGTGATACTTTTAAAAAATTAGAATCTGACTTTGAAATATCACAGCAGGTGTTTCATATCCGCAGCCTTACGGGGGATATGGAAGAAAGCAATGTGTCTATCACGGGCGATGGCCATGTGGACTTTAATTTAAATATACTGTTAAGAGGGCTGTTGTTGGCCCCTTTGTCGAACCCGCCTCAAGAGCTGCGAGCTGCAGATGGAAGGGCTAAAATTCCTTATGAAATCAAAGGCAAGGCTAGCGAGCCAACATTAAACTGGGACTTAAGCACCAATGCCGTGGCAAAGGCATACCTAAAAGGTGAGGGCACAAAAACAATCAATAACGAAATAAAAAAGCTAAAAGAAAATGTGAAGGATGAGCGCCTGAAGAAGCTTTTAGAGAAAGTTCCAGATGATGTTGGCAACTTATTAAAGGATATTAAGTTTTGAAAGTTGCAAGCATAGACTTGGGAACCAACTCATTCTTACTGCTAGTTGCAGAGGTCTCTCGAGGGAAAATAGTTTCCATATTAGAGGATACAATTCAAATAGTAAGAATTGGAGAAAGGGTGAATGAAACATGTCGCCTTCAGCCACAGGCGCTCATAAGGGCTGAGGCTTGTTTTAAAGACTTTCGTCATCTTATAGATAAGCATGGTGTAAACAATGTTTTGGCTTGCGCTACCAGTGCCGCTCGTGATGTGGAAAATGCCGATGAACTTCTATCGTTGGGTCAGAAATACAATATTCCCATAAAAGTTATTTCTGGCGAAGAGGAGGCTCGTCTTACCTATCTGGGAATGATTTTTGATCGTGATTCCAAAAAGGATGTGGTTGGTCTTGATATTGGCGGTGGTTCAACGGAGCTTATTTTTCAGGATGCCGATAGGGTGGTTGGTCGGAGTATCAATATAGGGTGTGTGAGGCTCACTGAAAAGTTTATTTCAAAAAACCCTGTGCGCACCCTTGAGCAAGAAAAACTAAGGGCCTATGTACAAAAAGAAATACAGTCTTGGGAAAAGCCACAAAACTTTAAAGAAGTGATTGCTGTAGCGGGGACTCCAGCGGCCCTCGCTTGCGTGGAGCTGGGCATTTCTTTTAATGCTGAACAAGTACATGGCGTAAAACTAACAAGACCCATCATTCAAAAGTGGACGGCGGCGCTGGCTGGGTTGAGCGTGGCCGAGCGAATGGAAAAATATAAGATGGACCGTGGTCGCGCGGATGTTATTATAGCCGGTGCCATTATCTTAGACGAGGTCGCTGCCTTTTTGGGCATCGGTGAGTATACTGTTTCTGTTTATGGAGCTAGACATGGCTTGGCCCTGGAGTTGTCTAATGCTTAAGTTTGTTTTTGTTTCCCTAATTTTGTCTTTTTGCACTTTGACGTTTCCTCAAGACCGCCCACACTTTGATCAACAGAAAATTAAAGTTCATGGTCATCCCATATTGGTGGAGGTGGCAAAAACAAATGAGGAGCGTTCTTACGGTTTAATGTTCAAAAAGCAAATGGATGCAAACAAAGGCATGCTCTTTATTTTTGAAGATGAGCGTATTTTAAGTTTTTGGATGAAAAACACGCTGATTCCTCTTTCTGTGGGTTTTTTTAATAAAAGTAAACGTCTTGTGGATATCCAAGATATGAAGGTGGAGCCCCTTGGGACAAACCACTATCCGGCCTACCCGAGTTCAGGGCCGGCCAAGTATGCCTTAGAGGTAAACCAAGGCTGGTTTAAGAAAAACAATATTTCCCCAGGTGCCATGCTAGATCTTGGTCGAGCTCCACGAAAAGCCAGCCCTAGAAAAAACAATTAACTCTACTCAGCACACTGTGCTCTAATTATAGTAGAGCTAAGGATAGCTTAAGAATTTTGCTGCAAAGGACTGCACTATGAAACGTCAACATGCAATATTTTTACCTCTTTTGATCACTGGTCTGGTGGCATTCAGCCTTAATGGTTGCTCCTCAAGTGATGATAAAAAATCAGATGAGCTAACGCTCACAGATGGTTTGGATAGCCCGGAGTTAGCAGATGATGGATCCGCGGCGGCAGGCACAGAAGACATTCTTGCAGATTTAGGGGATGGACAAGAGGCCCCCTTAGAGGAGTTGCCTCAAGAGGCCCTTGATCAAGGCACTGGAGAGATCATTGCGGATCAGCCTCCCGCGCTGAGCGAAGAGCCACAAGGGATTGCCGTTGGAGAGCCATACCCAATGGACACAGCCCAACAGGATGCATTTACAAATGAAGAATCATTTACAGATGACATGCCCATGGAGACGGCGGCTTCAGAGCCCGCGCCTGTAAGAACCTACATACCACTTAAAAAAGTAAAAGATGCTCCCTTTAGCTCTCACGGCCGAGTCATGAATACCGTTTATGTCGGTCGTGATGGCGATAACATTGATAGTGTGGCTGAAAAGCTTTTGGGCAGTAGTTCTAAAAAAGATGAGTTGATCTCAGACAATAGCTTTTTAAGTCGTGGTGTAAAAGTTGGAGACAAAATTTATTACAACTCTCCGCGCCGCCCTGGAGACTCCACCACCATGCTGACTTACTATGAAGATCAGGGCATGGTCCCACAATCCTACGTTTCTAAGGATGGTGAGAATATTCGTGTGATTGCTAAAAATCTTTTGGGCTATAACAATGCCTGGAAAGAAATTTGGGCTACAAATTCAAATGTGGAATCAAAGGGCGACTTGCCAGCCGGTACAGAGCTCAGGTATTGGCCGGCCAACGTAGAGCCGGTGATGCCAATCGAGCCCCAGCCAGAACAACAAATGGCAGAGATCGCTCCCCCGCCGCCACCGGCCCCAGAGCCTATGGTGCCAGAGGAACTACCGACACAGGACTTAGCGCAAAATAATAATGGTATTGATGACATGGATGACGGCGCTGCCGCGGGCACACTGGATCTTCCTCCCCCGCCGCCACCACCTCCATCGGCAAGCAAGGCGAAGCCGGCCTCATCTCAATCTTTCTTAATCCAAGATCAAGAGACAACAATGATGTTGGGTGTGGGTGCAATACTATTTTTAACAGTGATTTTACTGGTCTCTATTGTGATTCGCAGAAGCCGTGCCAAAAAAATGAAATTTGGAACCTAATCTAGAATTAGGCGGCCTCTTCTTCAGCATCAATAACTTGCTCAAATATGTTATTTAAAAGATCCCTGCGTAGGGATCTTTTGCTATCAACGTAATAAATAAGGTCGTCAACAATCTGGAGATCTTGATTGTTGTGATGAGCAAAGCGAATGCCGGCCCCAAGGCTATGGGACCAAACCACTGTGGCGTGTATTTCGCGTTTTCGGTCACCAAGCTTAAAGTGCAGTTTAATTTTTTCGCCAACCTCAAAGCGGTGCTGAGGTGACTCTACAAATGCTCCAGAAACACTGATGTTCTTTAAAACGCCCGACTCCTGTTCGCGTGCGTAATTATGGCGATACTCAACATTTAACTGTAAAGGAAATCTAGCGGCCGTTGCCTGCGATATCCCCACTGATCCTTTGGAGTTCGAATCCATACATCACCCCCTCAACATAATATTTATCGGTACAGAGTGATGAACTCTTAATCAAGTTGAGCGCCTTGAAATGAGAAACTTGAGCAAAAAATGAATATTTTTAGTTAAAGGCTGTCGGCAATATGGGCTAACTCAAAGTCTTTATTGGTGATTCCACTGGCATCATGGGTATGTACAGATAAGGTGACCTTATTGTATTGAATTAAGACATCGGGGTGGTGGTTCATTTTTTCTGCGGCAAAGGCGAGGGCATTTACAAAAAGAATGGCCTCTTTAAAGGTCTCAAATTGAAACAACTTCTGTATGTTGGGTTCCACATAGGACCAGCCCAATGTGTCTGCCAGGCGACTTTGAATTTGTTCATGTGAAAGCTTTATCACAGTAACTCCTTTATAATTCGTTGTACTTCTTGTTGGTGCCCCTAGATTTTTTTACTGGGTATTTTTGGGCATTTTTCTTCATTTTAGCTTCGAGTTCAGTTGTTAAATCGAAATTATATTTTTGTGCGAAACGCAGAATAAAATAAAATGAATCACTCAGCTCATCAGATATTTTTTCCCGGGCCGGTGGGTCTTCAAAAAGGGCCTGAATTTCTTCTGGCGACTTGAAGCGAAACAGCTCCAAGAGCTCAGCGGCTTCAGTGATTAAACCAATAGCCAAATCTTTTGGAGAGTGAAATTGATCCCAATCACGGGCTTCACAAAACTTCTGTATATCGGATTTAATATCTGCAAGGACTGTAGTGGCATCTTTATTTTGATTTTGCTGACCCATGCTTAACCAATATATGAGAGTGTCTCTTTTGGGAATGAAAAAAATACCCATATGCTGGTCGGGAATAATTACAAAGCCTGAATGTGAGCATGGCGAGCTATGTGGAAAGAAGATAGTCTCGCGTCAAATTATTTACCTTTATGGAGGAACTCACAGTGAAGCAAAAATATGCTTTTTGGGCGGCCCTAGCTATTGCTTTTTCGAGCCTAGTGGCAAGCGCTCAAACTTTAAATATACCCGATGATCTTTTTTCCAATCCGGCTCAACAGGAAAAGGGAAATGTTTGGCTGGAGATTAATTTTCCAATCACACAGACGGGCCCTTTCAATGATGCCCGAGAAGAGCAAGAGAATAGAGAAGTGGGCATCTTTGGTGGTGCTGTGGGCTGGGAGCCATTTGCAGCAGCTGCAAAAAAAGAAAACTCTAAACTAATGAGTTTTTTGAAAAGCGTTGGCTTTAGCATGGACGTTAGCATGACCAGCGGCAGTAGCTTTCCCAGCTTCTTATACACTTATGAAAAACCCATAACTCAATATAACTATGAGTCTACATGCTTGGATCCCAATGGTCGCTGGGATTACTCTTGTACCGCCTGTAAAGAGTCTTACGGCTACTATGGCTATTGTGAAGTAGTTTCAGTTTATGGTCGCGATACATATGTTAAGTACACTCGCGGCAGTGTAGCTTTTGGCGCTTATTTGCCCGCGGTAGTGGCAAAAAGAATTATTGCTCAGGGTGGAGTTAAGGTTCGCTTTCACTTCTTATCAGAAGGAAAGCAAACAGATAGCTTAACCACGACTGTTAAAAAGTCTTTGGATCTTTCCGTTGGCGTTGGTTATTTGGTGACAAAAAATGCAAGCTTTGGCTTTAACTACGAAAAGTCGGTGAAAGGTTTGCCTTACAGTAGCAAGGCTGTTCAATTCACTTATCGTTTTCCCGAAAATCAATAAACACTCACTCGTGTTTAGAAAGCAAAAAAGCTCAGCCCCATCGGCTGGGCTTTTTTTATGTGTAATGGTGAGGTTTTTTAGATTCAAAGCGAGCTAGAATTAAATAGAAGGCGGGCACCACAAAAAGTGTTAAAAGAGTCGAAATTAAAGTGCCCCCAATAATTGTTAGGGCCATAGGCAGGCGTGCCTCTGACCCAACGCCAGTGCCAAGAGCTAAAGGCAGGGCGGCCGCAATTGTGGCTACAGATGTCATAATGATGGGCCTCAGCCGTATAGGCCCCGCTTCTAATAGGGCTTCGCTGGCTTTTAGATTTTTCTTTTCGCGCAGCTGATTTGTAAACTCAACAAGCAAAATAGAATTCTTTTTTACAATGCCCATAAGAACAATCAGTCCAATAAATGAAAATAAATTAAGAGATTGATGAAACATCCACAGGGCTAAAAAAGCACCAGTTACACTGAAGGGGAGCGCCATCAAAATAGAAATGGGATGAATAAAAGAGTTAAACTGCACGGCAAGAATAAGATAGGCCACTAAAATGCCTATGATGAGGGCTTGATATAAGCTTGAAAAAGACTCCTTAAATCCCGCAGAGGCACCCTCTAGGGCAAAAGAGTAGCCGTCTGGCAACATCTCTTGGGCCATTTTTTGTGCCTCATCTAAAACATGAGATTGAGATTGGCCAGGGGCAAGATTTCCGTAAATCGAAATAGCGCGCTGGCGATTCACACGATAGATGGCTTGGGTGGAGCTTGTTTCTTGGGTGGTGACAAGCTCAGACAATGGGATCATGTTGCCAGTTAAGTTTCTAACAAATATTTTTTTAATGTCCTCGGGTGAACGAATAACATCGTCAGGCAATTTAAAGCGAACATCGTATCGCCGCCCATTGGCTGTGTAGCGCCCCTCTCGGAGTCCTCCTACCGCTGCGGATAAGACCTGTCCAACAGATTCCACGCTCACGGCCCGTCGAGCCATGGCCTCTCGGTTGGGTGTGATAACGAGTTCTGGAATTCCGGTGCGATAGTCGGTGTCTAGATCTACTCCAAGTTTTCTTTCTTCGAGCTTTTTCATCAACTCCTGGCTTTTGGCATCCAAAACTTTAAGGTCTGGCCCTCGGAGGCTAATACCAAGGGGGTTTTGTCGGCCTGCGGATAAGTTTCTTGCGGAAATGTCTCGCATACTTATGCGTGCGTCTTTGATGTGCTTAAATTTCTCTCTTAAAACGCTCATCACATCTTGATGGCTTTTGTTCCGTGTTTCTTTTGGTTTAAGAGTGATGGGTATAAAGATTTGGTTTACTTGCCCTCCGAAACGAGCTCCTACGGAAACGATGAAGCCAGCAATTTCAGGAATATCACCAATGGCTTTTTCGATATCTTTAGAAATTTCATTGGTGGCCTCAAGAGAGGAGCCAGGCGCTGTCTGGGCGCTCACAATAATAATATCTTGATCCTGTGATGGCACAAATTCTTGGCGCACTTTTGTAGAGAGCAAAAGCGATAGACCAAAAATAATTAAAGATACAATCACGACGGGAGCTTTATGTTTTAAGGTGGGCACTAGCCAGCTTCGGTACTTTTTGCCAAATAATTCAAACCAATGATCTAAGCGTTTCTCTAAATTAGAGGTTTTAGGGGACAGGCTTAAAAAAGCTGCGGCTCTCATGGGGGTTATGGTCACGGCCTCAAGGAGCGACAGGAGGACGGCCGCTGAAAGCGTAATTCCAAATTGGTAGAAAAACTTACCAACTACCCCGCTCATAAAAATAACGGGAAGAAAAATAGCAACCACAGCAAGCGTTGCTGCCACGGCGGCGGGGAGCACCTCTTTGGCTCCATCTGAGGCCGCCTTGTGGGGCCCCTTTCCCATACGGTAATGTCTAACGATATTTTCAAGAAGCATAATCGCGTCATCGACAACAATAGAAACCGCAAGAGTCAGCGCTAACAAAGTAAATAAATTAAGTGTGAAGCCTGAAAACTTGAGAATGATAAAGGTGCCCACAATGGATGTGGGTATAGAAAATAAAATATTGATGGCGGCTTGAAGGCTCCCTAAAAATAAAAAACAAACCAGAATGGTAATTAAACCGGCGGCCCAGAGTTTTTCTACCGTTAGGTCGACAGTTGATTCAGTGCTGCGAGTGAAATCAACATTCACTCGGTAGTCATAGCCCTCTGGAAAAAGTGGGGCAATTTCTTTGAGTTTCTCTTGCACTGTTTTTGAAACACTAACTTCATTGGTGCCTCTTTGTTTGCGAACAATAATGGCAATGCTTTGTTGGCCATTGTATCGTGCCACTCGGCGAATATCTGATAGGCCGTCTTCTACTTTTGCCACATCCTTAATATGAATTTGACTACCGTGAACGTATTGGCCTCCACGGCGAAGAATAAGAATGTTTCCCACCTCCTCGGGGCTGGTGGCCTCCCCGAGCCAACGAACACGTAGTTCTCGTTTGCCTTCGGTGAATTGTCCTGCGGCGCTTTCAATGTGTTGAGTTTTTAAGGCTTCAATCACATCAGAGATTGTGAGTTCTTTTTGTTTTAGCTTTTCTAGATCAGGCCAAATGCGTAGGTTTCTTTCGCTAAAACCACCAATGCTCACCTCTCCCACGCCCGACAAAAATCGTAGCTGATCTAAGAGAAAGTTTTCTGTCCAGTTCAGCATGCTTTTAAGATTGTCATGACTAAAAACAGAAATAATTAAAATAGGATCTTCTTCGGGGTTGGATTTTCGAATAACCGGTGGATCTACGCCTGGAGGTAGTCGCTGCTGACTGATGGCTGATTGCACTTCTTGTAAGGCCACATCAATGTTGCGTTCAATATCAAACTCTAAAGTAATCCGCCCGGAGCCTTGGTTGGCACTGGAGCGCATTTCTTTAATGCCTTCAATGGTGAGAAGTTGTTCTTCTAAGGGGTCCAGAAGATCGGTTTCAACAACTTCTGGGGCCGCACCCTCATAGTTTACAGAGAGGCTCAACACAGGAAAGTCCACATCAGGCATTTGACTAATGCCCATGCGATTCAGGCTAATAGCACCAAAGGTGATCAGCGAAAACATCAGGACCCAGGCAAAAACGGGTCTACGAATGGAGAGGTCAATTAAGTTCATGGCAGATCATGCTAGCAAGGGGTTGATGCTAGGTCAAAATAACCAAGCAGCTCCCCGGACCCCACTGGAGTCGCCATACTGGGCCTTTAATAAGGGGGTGTGAATTTCGTCAGAAAAAACGTATTGGCTCAGCTTTGCCGGTAGTTTTGTGTATATACCGTCATAGTTTGAAAGCCCCCCGCCAAAAACCACAGCATCTGGGTCAAAGAGGTTAATGACCTGAGATAGGGCTCGGGCCATGCGATCCAAGAGCATGTCCAAAGACTTTTCAGCTTGATGGCTTCCACTTTGGAATTGCTGAACAATTTCTTCGGCGCTGAGTTTTTGTTGATACGTTCGAAAATAATCTTTTTCCAAGCCCGTTCCAGAAATAAAGAGTTCATTACAAAGAGTTTTTCCGCAGTAGCATTTTTCTACTTGAGCCTCTTCTTTGGTTGGCCAGGGTAAAGCGTTGTGCCCCCACTCGCCAGCAATGGCATTGCAGCCACTGAGAATTTTTTTATCAACAACAAGTCCGCCACCACAGCCGGTGCCCAAGATAATGCCAAACACTGTTGAGTAGTTTTTGCCAACGCCATCGCAGGCTTCAGAAAGCGCAAAGCAGTTGGCATCATTTGCCAAGCGCACGGGCCTGCGAAGAAGGTTCTCTAAGTCCTTATCCAAGGGCTTTCCAATTAAACAAAGCGAGTTCGAGTTTTTGACGAGCTTGGTAATGGGCGAAACGGCTCCTGGCATTCCTAAGCCCAGGGGCAGCGGTGTTCCTATTTGTAACTGGGTTTCTCCCTCATGAATCAGGCTTGCAATGGCCTCAAGGGTTCCTTGGTAATTTCCTTTGGGTGTAGAGACGCGCTTTCGAAAGGCTACGGCTCCATCGGCAGCAAGAATGATGGCCTCAATTTTTGTTCCACCAAGGTCGATTCCAAGTCGATATTGCATTGTTTACTCTCCAGCGCTGGCATTGTCGGATTTGACATATATTCGGTCAATAATGGGTTGACAAAAACCACCCAATGAATGCTCAATCCGTCACACGTTCTATCTAAAAACACAATGGGAGGGTGCGGTGCGAAATACAATAAAATTCATTAAATTTTTTGTTGTCATGCTGGTCGCCATATCGTGTGGCCAAATGTCTTGGGCGAAAAAAGTTCGAATTGGACTTTCCATGGACACCTTAAAGGAAGAGCGTTGGCAAAGGGATCGGGATTATTTTGTTAAAAAAGTAGAAGTCTTAGGTGGTGAGGTTTTAGTTCAAGCGGCTAACGGTAATGATGCCCTCCAGGTCAGTCAGGCCGAAAACCTTTTGACTCAAGGAATTGATGTTTTAGTTGTTGTTCCTCACAATGGTGTGGCCGCCGCGTCCATTGTACGTGCGGCTCACAAGGCTGGAAAAAAAGTCATTGCGTACGATCGCATGATTGAAAATGCCGATGTAGATCTTTACCTCTCTTTTGATAATAGAGAGGTCGGTCGTATGCAGGCACGCTATGCTCTTAAAAAGCAGCCAAAGGGTAATTATTTAGTAATAGGCGGAGCTCCAACAGATCACAACGCAAAGCTTTTCCGCGAAGGTAATATGGAAATTCTTAGAGCAGCTGAGAAGCATGGAGATATCAAAATTGTTGCGGACCCCTGGGCTAGGGAGTGGTTGGCTTCAGAAGCCCTAAAACACACAGAAAATGCACTGACGAGATATAAAAATAATATTCAAGTGGTCATTGCTCCCAATGACGGTACTGCCGGTGGTGTGATCTCTGCCTTAAAACAGCAGAAGTTGGCTTCCAAGGTATTAGTGACAGGTCAAGATGCAGACTTGGCAGCTTGCCAACGTATTGTAGAGGGAACTCAGTCTATGACTGTGTATAAGCCCATCAAGGAGTTAGCTGAAGAGGCCGCGACCGCCGCGGTGATGTTAGCCAAGAATAAAGCGCCAACGGGTGTTACAAGTAAAATCAACAATGGCAGAAAAGATGTGCCAGCCATTCTTTTAAAGCCCACATTGGTGGATAAATCTAATATTGAGAGCACCATCATCAAAGATGGTTATCATGCCCGCAAGGATGTTTATAAGAACGTTAAAATGTAATTATGTCTTCAATCCTAATGAGTGCCACAGACATTACCAAAAGCTTTCATGGCGTCCACGCCCTTCGGGGCGTGAGCTTTGATCTATGTCGTGGAGAGGTGCATGCACTTTGTGGAGAAAATGGTGCCGGTAAATCCACGCTCATGAAGGTTCTATCTGGCTATCATACTCGGGATAGTTTTGGTGGTGCCTTTCAAATTAAGGGCCATGAGGCTAGTTTTTATAATACAAAAGAAAGTCAAAGATCTGGTGTTGCTATTGTCTACCAAGAACTTTCTTCGGCGACGAATCTTAGTATTATTGAGAATTTATTTTTAGGTTCAGAGGAGTCAAACCTTGGCTTTCTAGATCAAAGTAAAATGTTAGCTGAGGCCAAGCAACTGTTGGATCTTTTTAATATGACAGTGTCTCCACTGACAAGTGTTGGGGAGCTGGGTGTTGGGGAGTGTCAGCTGATTGAAATTGCAAAAGCTTTACGTCTAAGACCAGAGATTTTAATTTTAGATGAGCCCACATCGGCCTTATCAGATCAAGAGGCAAAGATTTTATTTCAAGTTCTCAGAAAATTAAAAGCCGAAGGGCTTGGTATTGTGATCATCACTCATCGTTTAAATGAAATTTATCAAATCTCCGACCGCATCACAGTTTTGAGAGATGGAGAGTCTGTGGGAACATGGAAAACTCAAGAGTTACCAGAGGACCAACTGATTGCTGCGATGGTGGGTCGAGAAATTAAAGATACTTACCCTGCGCTAACAACGCCAACAGAGGATGTGACTTTAGAAGTTAAAAACATAAAAGTCTTAGATCCCAATAATTCTTCTCGTTACGTCGTGGATGATGTGAGCTTTTCTTTAAGGCGAGGGGAGATTTTAGGTGTTGCGGGCCTTATGGGGGCTGGTCGAACGGAACTGCTTTTGTCGCTTTTTGGAGCTCTTTCTGTTGAACAGGGAGATGCCTATATCAATGGTCATCGCCATTATATGAAGTCTCCTGAACAATCTATTAAAAATGGCATGGCCTTAGTCACTGAAGACAGAAAGCGGTATGGATTATTGCTGGAGTCTGATGTTGCCATGAACGTGACTCTCTCCTCCCTTCAGAAGACCTCTTTTTTGGGGTGGTTAAAAAATCAAGTGGAGGCGGAAGTCGCCAGTCAATTTGTCGACAAGCTGAAAATTAAAACAAGTTCTATTAAAAATGCAGTACAAAACTTGAGTGGCGGTAATCAGCAAAAAGTGGTGATTGCTAGATGTTTGCAGACTCAACCAAAAGTTCTTTTGATGGATGAGCCCACCAGAGGCATTGATGTTGGCGCAAGGCAAGAGCTCTACAAGGTGATCAGTGATCTTGCAGCCAGTGGCATGTCAGTGTTGGTGGCCTCTTCGGAGCTATCGGAGTTGATTGGTCTGTGTCACCGTGTTTTGGTTCTTTGTGAGGGCCGTTTAACGGGTGAGTATCAAAGGCAAGACATCTCAGAAGAAAAGGTTATGTCTGCGGCTACACGCTTTAAGAAAAGAAATCTAACAAAAACACAAACCCCCTCCTTGGAAGCGGCTACATGAAACAAATTTTTAAAGAATTAAGAACGCAACTTAGACCCTTTATGATGCTTTTATCCTTGCTGTTAATTTGGTGGACCTTTAGTCATGTCACTGAGGGAGCTTTTTTAGAGCCACGTAACCTTTCAAACCTTTTTCGTCAGATGTCACTCACCGGAATTTTAGCCTCAGGGATGGTCCTTGTTATTGTGCTCGGTCAAATTGATCTTTCAGTAGGATCTATGACAGCTTTTTTGGGTGGTGTTTTGGCCGTTGCTGATCAAGCTGGTGCCTCTCCTGCCATGTCTCTGCTCTATTCACTTATGGCTGGCTTTGCATTGGGTAGCTTGCAGGGAACTTTGACGAGCTACCTAAGGATCCCATCCTTTATTGTGACCCTTGGCGGAATGATGTCATTAAGAGGAGCCACCATGTGGTTAACCTCTAACTCCACTATTCCTATTTTTTCAGAAGGGCTTTTGATGTGGGGAAACAGTAGTTTCTCTATAGGTATTACAAAGTTATTCATGTCCTTGGTCGTTGTTATTTTTCTACTTGTCTCTAGTGCTACTTGGTGGCGAGCTCGAAAAAAATATCCAGAGCTATATCCTATTTCTGCATTTGTTTTTCAGACAGGGGTCTCGGCTTTGATTTTAGCCTTTGCCGGGTGGACCTTTGCTTCGCATGAAGGTTTGCCTTACCCAGTTTTGTTGATGGGTGCTGTGGCTTTGGTTGTGCACACGTTTTCTCAAAAAACCATTTGGGGTCGTCATATTTACGCTATTGGGGGCAATAAAGAGGCCGCTTTTCTATCTGGCGTGCCTGTGAAAAGAAGGACAATTTTTGTCTTTGTGTTAACAGGATTGCTCTCTTCCATAGGTGGCTTAGTACTATCAGCTCGTGTGGGATCAGCCTCACCGGACGCTGGGCAGCTTCTGGAGCTAGATGCTATCGCGGCCTGCGTGATTGGTGGCACAAGTCTTATGGGCGGACGTGGCACAATATTTGGAGCTCTATTGGGTGCTCTTATTATTGAGAGCTTAAATAACGGCATGAGCTTGGCCAACATGGAGCCCTACTGGCAGTATTTGATTAAGGGTTTGGTGCTTGTGATTGCCGTTGGGATTGACGTCAACTCACGAGGTAAACGTGGCCTTCTGGATTAAATTCTTATTATTTTTAGTTTTTTTTAGTGGAAATGTGACGAATGCCTCACCTCTAAAAGTCATGCCCATGGGCGCCTCCATCACTGAGGGTGGTTACAATATCGACAAAGTCTGGCATTTAGGGCCCGGCTATAGAAAAGATTTAAAACAAGTTCTGAAAAACTTTGGCGTGGAAATAGATTTTGTCGGGAGCCGTTCCCATCAGGAGTTTGAAGATTCTGAGCATGAAGGTTATTCGGGCTATCGAATAGACCAAGTGGCCGCTCTGGCTCCATCAGTGATTCTTCAATTTCAACCTGATGTTGTGTTGCTAATGGTTGGCACCAATGATGTAGTTCAAAACTATGCTCTTGGTACTGCCGCGGATCGTTTGGTGGCTCTCGTGAAGTCCATAAGAGACTTGTCATCGCAGACCCACGTAATTGTTGGCTCGATAATTACCACTAGCTCCCCTTTGTACAATGCCCGTCTTTATTTGTATAATTTTGAGTCTGAGAAAAAAATCTTGAGCTACTTTCAAAAAGATACACATGTTCATTGGGTAGACACATATCGTTTGTCTAAGATCACCTCGTCAAAGAAAGATTTAACAGATGGCGTTCACCCGACTCCCAGTGGCTATAAAAAGCTGGCAGAGGTTTGGGCTCATGAAATTCTAAGTTTAAAATTGAGTAGATAGTTTACTGTAGTTCTGAGATGAGCTTTGTATAGGCACGAAGTATATTATGGGTTTTAGTGTCGGTGCTATAGACGCTGTACCAGCCTTGTCGCTCATGGGGAGGGTCTCCGGTAAAGGAGTCTCCTGCAGCCCAGTACATTTTATTTTCTAGAGGTCGCCCCTCGCCACTCCACGCCCAAAAATTTATTCCCGCCATACTCTTTCTTTTTTCCGCCAACTGATAAACAAACTTAAAAATCTCCTCATAAAAGAGGTTGCGGTAATACGTGCTGCTAGTGGGACTGTAACTTTCTTTGTCGCGCGGGAAACCGAACTCTTCCAGCACCATGGGCCGCTCCATTTTTTCGCTCATGGATAAATGCTGTAGTAAGTAGGCCTTTGTTTTTTGTAAGGCAATTTGAATAGTTGCATCTGCTCTTTGTGGGTCAAACCAATTCCAATTTGTGGGCCAAATATGAATGGTTGTGTAGTCAATGTACTTAGAGGCGTGATTTTTATAGAAATCATTATTCGTTGAAGGATAAGGGGTGAGCCCTTCGGAGCCTACGGTGACCAAATGATGAGGATCAAGAGATTTAATAAACTGTGCCGTTTCATGAATCCACACATTAAGCTCTTGGGGGTGCATTCCCCCTCGTGGTTCATTAGCCAACTCCCAAGACATAATTGTAGGGTCATTGAGATATGTGTTTTTTGTAATGGTATTTTTACGCGTGATAATTGTTGCTATGGCTTTTTGAAAAAGCATATTGGCTTGAGTGTTAGCATAAAAACTAGATGTATAGTTTTGAAAAAGATCCCATCGTCCTCCGGGCTCAGGGGGAGGATAGGGTATTGTGGTTTTTGTGGTCCAACTTTGATATTGAGCCATTCCTCCAGACCAGGGCCAAAAGTTATTAAGAACGACAACCGCCTTCATTTGTCGTTTTGACATTTCATTGAGCAAAAAGTCCAAGCCTTGTAGGAGATTTTCCGAAAGGGTCCCAGGGCTTTGCTGGTTTGCTGGCTGTAGGCGCCATGGGGCATTTTCAGGTCCCTCAGATAGAGCCAACACACGCAGGTTAAGAACGCCTAGTCGTTGAAGATGATTAAGTTCTTGTCGCAGGCGCTGGCGGTCTCCGCTTTTGCCCGTGCTTCCTAGGTTCATTCCATACCAAAAGTTGGTGCCTAAAAAATGATATGCTTGTTCATTAAGGGTGAGCTGGCCGTCATGGGTTTGGACAAATTGAGCGTGAGCAGAAGTAAGAGTAAAAAAAATGGAGAGTAAAAGTCCCATAGCAACAATAAAGCATAAAACCTTCGACGTGGCTACGAGCTTCACGGGCCCTAGATTTATATTGCAGATAAAGTTTTAAACAACTGAGATTATAAAAAAATTACTAAATTGATATGGCCGCACAAGCTAAAAAAATGCCGCCAACTGATAAGGGCTGACGGCAGAAGAAGTTTAAAGCAAACAATCAATCAATGTTTTTTCTCTCTTTCTTGCTTGCTTCGGGCGGTATTCCAAGAGGGTGGATCGCTGGCTGGAAAGCTATTTTCTAGCGTTTCATCCATTTGATCTTCAACTGGCTTGGTTTTCTTGTGAGAGGCTTTTTTGTTTTCAGCCTCTCGATCAACGTGCCTAGGGTTTGCCTTACGGCTTTTTTCCTTCGCACGTTCAGTATGAACATCTTTCATAAAGACCTCCTTATCATCCGAAGATGATAGTTGTTGGTTAAGACACTTTTTTTTCTTTTTCTTTTTCTGGTGCACGCTCATCGTACTCATGAACAAGTTGGCCAAGAACATAAGTTCCCAAGGTAAAGACTCCTCCAACAACCAAGAGGTGAGCGCCAATAAAATAAATGTAACTGGAGCCTGTTTGATTTTGTACATTATAAAAAGGAACAGCCGCTAATACGCCAACAAAGAGAAGAACAATACTAGTCATAAAAAAAGTTTGGCTGCGCGGCCACTGCTTAAATATGGCAACTCCTGCAACAATCATCATTATACCGGCAGCCATTTGTAATGTGAGATGAAAAAAAACATTATTAATACTATGTGTAATGAGTGTCCAGCTGGTGATGGATAAATAGGACCAGGCAACGAGCCAGCTGAGTCCAATAACAGCAATCGCTGCACCAGCGACAAGGCGCTCTACAGTATAATTTCTGTGATGAAATCTAAGGAAAATTTTTGCTCCAACGGCACTGGACTCAGGTGCTCGCGCGAGCATGAAGCAAAAGCCAGCTCCCAGTAATAAAATATCAAAAACAAGAAGGCCAACAATAAACTCCATACAAACACCTCTCAGTGGAGCAGTTAGTATAGATCAGCGGCGACTTTATTAAATCAATTCAAGATGATTTCTATGTGTAGTTATTTTAACAAATAGAGCTCAGGCGACATAAAGATTAGTTCTTTGTAAAGAGATGCACATCTCTTTGCGGAAATGGAATCTGCACGTGGTTGGCCCTAAAGATGGCATCAATACTAAATCGCAGATCGCTACAAACGGCATCAACCGTCCATAGATCTTCGCACCAAAATCGCAAATCAAAATCCAAAGAAGATTCCCCAAAGTTCTCAAATACGACGGTTGGGTCGGGCTGTTTTAGGACCTTAGGGTGCCCTAAGGCGACACATAACAGGAGAGAGCGAACCTTCTCAATGTCTGAACCATAGGCAACGCCCACACGAACGTGTTGTCGGATACGATTTCCTGAAAAACTATCGTTAATCACTTCTTCAGAAACAAACTTAGAGTTGGGCACAATAATAGCTACGTCGTCTCGAGTTTGAATAATCGTAGATCGAACATGAATGTCGGTAATTTTTCCGGTTGATGTTCCTACACGCACAATGTCTCCAACCTTCACGGGTCGCTCTATCAGTAAAATCACACCAGAGATAAAGTTTTGAGTTATGTTTTGCAGGCCAAAACCAATTCCCACCATAAGTACGGCGCCAAGGGCTGTGAGTGATCCCAATGAAAAACCGAGGGTGTCGAGAGCAAAGAGAAATCCAATAGCAACTGTAATATAACGAGTAAACCTATCTAGGGAGTCACGTACCCCAGAGTCGACAGCGCGTCGAGAGAGCGCCTTGTTAACAGCGGCACCTAAAAGTTTAGAGACCTTGAAGGCGGCAATAATAATGATAAGAGAGACGAGGATGCTAGATGCTGAAATTTTTGAACCGCTCAGCTCAAGAATAGGAGCATTGATAACTTTTAAAAATTGTTTAATGTTTTCAAAAAGCTGATCTGCTGGATCCAAATTACCCCCTAGGCTCGTGGGGGAGTTATATAGCTAGCGTCAAAGGAATTCAACTGACTTTCAGATGAAAGAAAAGGTAGTACTTTAGGTGGCCCTGGGGCATAGTTTTGAAGACGAAAGGACAATAAAATGAAAACATATTTACTCTCGGTTTTTGTTTTTTTAGTATTAAATACGGCGCCGGCATGGGCCCATTTTGAAATTGGACGCTATATTGGATACACAACTGAGGGTGCGGTTTGTGCCTTTGAAATTAGAGGCGTTAGTTTTAAAAACAACGTAAAGCATCCTCTCAATGAACAGGTGTTCATCAGCATTGATTTTCTAAACTTAGGAAAAATCATATTTTCACATCTTGCCCAGGTGGATCTAGTCAAAAAAACAGTGCGTCCTAAGCAAGAAGTGTTGAGTTCTGTTGTTCCGAACAGCGATGGCGCTATGGCCATTGAGATGGAAATGAATGAGTTTGGACCGATGCGTATGGTGATGATCAAGGATTATTATAATACACCTGAAAAAAACGTTAAAATCGTCTGCGAAGACTTGGTAAAAATGTAGAGGCAGAATGGAACAAGAGCAAAACTACTGGAAAAAATGTAGCAGCTGTAAAAAGCCCATTGGGTTTAATACTAAATATTATATTTGCAGCGTCTCTACGTGCACGGGGCAAAGAACGGGTTACTCTTTTTGTTCGGTACCTTGCTGGGAGGCCCATGTGCCAGGAGCTCGGCATCGTGATGCTGGTGCCTTAGAGAGGCTTTCACCCAAGAGTTTGGAGTCAACAAACCCGTCTGCCGCCCCCGCCCGCCGTATTGTTGTTGGTGGTGGCAGCACAAGCTCTTCACAGGCCCACTCTGGTCCCCAAGTTTCTGTTCCAAGGGAAACTCTCATTGTCGCTTCAAAGTTAAAAGACTATATACGTGCGCGATCTGAAATGAACACCGCTGCCTCTGTGATGGATGCGCTGTCAGAGATTGTGCGTCTTCGTTGTGATGAGGCAATAGATAGGGCTCGCCGTGAGGGCCGCAAAACAGTTTTAGACCGAGACTTTAAAAACAATACTTAGTGAATGATTTGCCTCTTAAATCAAAAGCTTTGCTTCCTATATCCACTGATAATATAAGGCTCCAATGATTTTCATGGCCCCAATGGAAGGCGTAGTCGACTCGGTGACAAGAGCTCTTTACTCTAGAATAGGGGGCTTCGATCGATTTGTGACAGAGTTTGTTCGTGTCACAGATCGGTGTCTCCCCGACGCTCTTTTTTTAAAGTATTGTCCTGAGTTAAAAACTGGTGGAACAACCGCGGAGGGGATTCCTGTTTTTATTCAGCTTCTTGGTGGCAACCCTTCTATGATTGCTGAAAATGCTATTCGCGCAGTGGCCCTGGGTGCTCCTGGTATTGACCTTAACTTTGGTTGCCCTGCCCCTACTGTGAACCGCCATGATGGTGGAGCTACTTTGTTAAAGAATCCACATCGATTGTATGATGTGATTTCTAGTGTGCGAACAGCTTTGCCATTGGAAGTTCCAGTGACAGCAAAAATACGATTGGGTTTTAGCAATAAAGATCTTGTGCTGGATATAGCAAGAGCTGTGGATGAAGCCGGGGCCTCAATGCTTACGGTGCATGCGCGCACAAGGGATGAGGGGTATCGCCCACCGGCACATTGGGAGTATATAGCAAAAATACGAGAAAGCATTAAGACACCTGTGGTTGCTAACGGGGACATATGGTCTGTGGAAGATTACATCAAGTGCCGTGAGGTTTCTGGGTGTGCTGACGTAGCTCTTGGCAGAGGTGCCATGGCCACGCCCGATTTAGCTTTGCAAATTCGCGCTTATATAGCTGGTGACTCCTATGAAAAGTATCAGTTGGACCAAACAAAACAATTATTGTTAGATTATATTCACTCGTATCGTTCCCATGGACTTGATCCAATGAAGATTCTAGGGCGATCGAAGCAATGGTTAAGGTTTTTATCTCAAGGATATCCTGAGGCAAAAATAACTTTCGAAAAGGCAAAGGTAACAATGTCTTTGGAGGATTTTGTGAGCGCATCATGTTAGGAAGAGTTCTAATTCCATTGGGAGCAGCACTCTGTTTGGCGCCAATGGTTTCTTCTGGGATGGCCTTACTCTTGGGTGTTTTGTTAGCAATTAGTATTGGCAATCCCTACCTGAAGCAAACGCAAAAAATCACCAAACAACTGTTAGCGCTTTCAGTGGTGGGCCTTGGTGCAGGTATGAACTTAGAAGTTGTTGGGAGAGTGGGTCTTCAGGGTGTGGGCTACACAATGATAGGCATCACTCTTACATTTATACTTGGGCTCACCTTGGGAAGGTTGTTTCAAACCCCTACCAACACGGCTTGGCTGATCACGACTGGAACGGCGATTTGCGGTGGCAGTGCGATTGCTGCCGTTTCTCCGATTATTAAAGCCAAGTCCCAAGAAATATCAGTGGCTCTTGGTGTTGTTTTTTTATTGAATGCATTGGCCCTTTTTATTTTTCCTCCTATTGGGCATGCGTTTCATTTGTCTCAAACACAGTTTGGTTTGTGGAGTGCCCTCGCCATTCATGACACAAGCTCAGTTTTGGGAGCATCCATGCAGTTTGGACCTCGGGCTTTAGAGGTTGGAACAACCCTTAAGCTCACTCGCGCCCTTTGGATTATTCCAGTAAGTCTTTTGATTGGCTTTTATTACTCTTCAAAAAACAAAGAAGGAAAGGCCATAAAGGCTAAAAAACCATGGTTTATTTTTGGGTTTTTGGTGGCGGCAGCTCTTGTTACATGGGTTCCGTCTCTTCGGGTGCCAGGGCAAATTATTAGCGACTTGGCCCATAGAACATTGACAGTGACTTTGTTTTTGATTGGCGCAGGCTTAACAAAGGAAGCGCTACAGAGTGTGGGAATCAAAGCCTTGCTGCAAGGAATTTGCCTTTGGATTTTAGTATCTACGGGTAGTCTGTTGGCTATTTTAATGGGTTGGATTCACTCGTAAGTGCTCAGACATTATACACCTAGTAAATATTTTTAAGCATTATCGCATTTCTGAGGCTTGGGTTGTTATCAACTGCTTAAGCCGGTATCACCTTAAGTACTCATGTTGTTTTATATTTTAGCCTCCAGTCTTACTTTTATACTTACCTTTGTTTGCATGCCCCTAGCGCAATCTCAAACAGCTCCTTTGCGAGAGGCTCAAGAGTTATGGGCCCCAGTGAAAGAAGACTTTGTGCGCGTGTCTTCATCTCAGGTGATTTTAGTAGATTATGAATTAGTAAGACGAGATTTTCCTCACTGTCGAAGCCTGACTGAAGAGCAAATTGATGAGTGGCTTTTAAAAGAGACGTCCTTTATTTCCTATTCCCAAGCACAACAAGAAAAAGCAAACACTCCCATTGCTGTGACCAAAGAAAATCGTATGGCCTACCGACCTGCGGAGTATCGCCGGGGAGCCGTGTTTGTTGTTGATGGGGGAATGTTAGATGCTAAGGGCACGGGGTCCATCGACCCAATGCCTGGTGCTCATGACAATGGTTTGGCCACATTGGGAGAGGTGATTCGGGAGTATATCTTTGAAAAAATGGTGAGTCGCGTTTTTCAGGCCGCAGGAGGTGAGTTCACAACTGTGGGGACTTATGCTGTAATTGATTATGGCTTTAGTGTGATCCATGAAGATGGAAGTCGTTCCCGTGCTGGGTATGTATTGAGACAAGCTCACAATCGAAAGACACCAGGCATGGTGGACTTTGCCACTCGTAACTTGGCAGCCTTTGTGCCACCAAAGGTGGCTGTGAAGATCGAAGGAATTTTACGACGATTTGGCATAACCACCGCGGGCGCCAATAGAAAGTTTTTTCCCTTTGATTTACTCAATGTGCAGGGAACAAAAAACGGAGCCGTTGTAGATTTCGGAGCCTTTTTGGTAATGGAGCAATTTCAAAGAGATGTAAAGGCCTACACAAACTCCTACAACCATCATCCTGAATTGGTATGGAAGAGCTCAGACTCACCTCAGCCAGAAAAAGAAAAACAAATTCCATTTCACCTTTGGGGCTCTTCAGTGTCGGGAAAAGACGATCCCAAGGCAGACAATCTTTTTATATGGTCTCACGAGTTGGCAGAGAGTATCGCTCGTGGTGAGGCCAATAGAGACAGTGCTCGCCAACACGTCGCCAATTTTTTAGAACCCATAGATAAAATTTTAGGTTCCCCTAGGCGCTCGTGTAGCACTTTACTATAAGGTTCCCGGTTAAACTTCTGGGAGGCGGGGCTCTAAAGCTCCGAGTAAATTACATCATAAACTGAAGTGGCGTCTCAATATGGGTCTGTACAACCTGAGTAAGTTTTGTGCAGTTGTTGTCGTTTCAAAAATGAAGTGCCTCTAAAATTCTTTTGCTCAAAAAATAACCGGGTACAAAAATTGAATGGTATGTATTGTGTAAAACCATATTGGGGGTCATATGACGTTTCTCATTATTCTCATGTCTCTTTTTGAGACGAGCTCTGTGTGGGCTCAAAGCGTAAGTGCTGAAAAATCAGAAAAATTTATTAGGCCACAAATTCAAAGAGCACTGGAGGAAGCGCCAAGTGGTATGGTTGAATCCTCTCGTATTGTGCTTATTAAAGCTCTGGATGATGATAATGAAGTCAGAAGAGAGCCTCCCACTCATTGGAAGTATCAGATCATAACGGAACTTGATATATGTAAGGTGGCTGTTCCTACGCCAAGATACCGACAGGCTATGCAAGAAATGTCAGACGATTTTTACAGGTACAATAACTATCTTAGAGCTGTTGAGGCAGATCAAAAACTTGCAGAGCAAGTTCGTGAACAGAGGGAGCGGGAGCAAGAACTAAAGCGAATTGATCAATGTAAAGAGGATATGAGGAAAGAAAGAGCACAGATGCTAGCGGTGTCTGGCCCCATTGGCATGGGGGGGGGCTATGGGGGTTATGATCCTTGTGGCAATATCAACGATTGGGATCGTACTCGCGCGCAACAAAAAACTCAGGGAATAAATTCATTGGATATTTACGGCGGTACTCCGGTGGGGCCTGGGTCGCAGCAAGGGGATGGCTCATCAAGAGAAACTACGAATGATGGCGGTACGCCTATTGCCTACACTGAAAGTTGTATTTCAAGATCCAGCGAAAAAAATCAACAAAGAGCGCGGGCCGAACAACAGCAAGAAGAGTTTCAAATGGAGCCTCGTTTGGTACCCCATTCCCCTCCTGGCGGTAAGAGATAACTACTGCAATAAATGCTTGTGGTAGCCCTTCATGCTCAAGAACTCTTTGCTTTGGGGGCCTTCTTGAGTTGTCCAATAAGCTATTGTGTAACGAAGAATCCATTCTACGTTATAGCCCTCATGGTGAGTGACTTTTTTAACAGTCATGTGTTTGCCTGTGGCCCCTTCAGGGAGTCCTAATTGACCAAGCTCTTGCGGATAGGCAGTGGCTTCAATAATCCAAAGCTCTGGGCTTATTTCGCGTTCAATAGAGATCACATCATTGGTGTTAAAATACCGATCGCCGGCAGAGCCGTCGGCATTCATAAAATAGCCTTCGGTCCAATGAAGGATGTAGCTACCGCCATTGGCGTAGGTCATGGTGTTTTCACATTTTACGTAGACACGATCTTTTTCTTGTATGGGCTGTGAGGTTTTTACTGTGTCTGTCCAGGCCATGATTTTTTGAAGCTGGTCACCTCGATAACCATACATCTCCCAGTTACCTACGTAGTTACCTGCAATTTTTTGGGTGGCCTCAATAGCTGTTGGTGATGAGGAAGCGAGGGCCGAACCTGCAAGAAAAGAAAGTAAAATGATAAATTTCATAACCACCGTCCTAGAGCCGGGACACTACAGTGAGGGCCAAGTGGGGGCAAGAAATTAGGAGGCCCATATTTATATAGCGGAACTGTTGGGCTTTGAGTTCCATCGTATTGACCGATAGGTAAATGTTACCAAGGAGCTTTGAGTCAAGATCCTGTCATAAGT
>Ga0066639_10000801_pt1 | contig 27965 bp, 36 predicted proteins | sample CryGeyCG2114_010_2_FD_59504 | JGI IMG/M metagenome (GOLD analysis project Ga0066639, IMG submission 59504) | Groundwater microbial communities from aquifer - Crystal Geyser CG10_big_fil_rev_8/21/14_0.10 | ecosystem: Environmental > Aquatic > Deep subsurface > Groundwater | place: USA: Utah...
ATATAAGTAATTTAGGCTTTGTCCATTTTTTCCTTTAATATTTCCTGTTTGTGTTGCGTTTGGTGTAATGGTGCAATTCATCCCTGAGGGTATGGGCGTGCTGGGATCAATAATTACTGTTACTTTTATGTCGTCATCGCATGCTCCTTGTGAACACCCTATTTGGTCTAGCACACCTCTGATTGTGCCTGAGCTTGTTGTAAGAGGGCCTACTGTAATAGTTTGAGATCTTTTAAGACAGGTTACATCAGCGCACGATAATTGATCCGCAGCAGCAGTAATCTTAAATTTTGTACCTACTGGCGCATTGACTCCTAGAATGGAAACGTTAATATCTACAGAAGAAATACATGCGCTAATTGCTTGTCCTGTTGCAGGGCAAATTGCATATGACCCTGTTGCACAAGAACCATAATTTGCGGCGCAAGCGACGTTTTTTAAAATGCTAGAATTTTTAAAAACGAAAAATAATAGAGTAAAGCTGGCAATATACAAAATTTTTTTCATAATAACTATTTTACTTGGTTTTCATACCAACTATCAAAATTGTCATAAGGCGTGTCGTTAGCATCAATTATTTTAGCAAGGATAAGGCTTCCGCTTTCGGAGTCTACAACCTCTGAAATATCGCCATTCTTAAGCTGGAAGAGGGGTTCATACAATGCCTTTATCCATCCAGAATTTTTTGTTACCAAAACTTCTTGTTGTAAAATAAGACTATTGTCCTTTGGCGTATTTATTTGATTGTAAGCACTTTCAATGCTGGAACCATTTAAGATTACCTCTCGCATTTGGCCAAGTTTGTTTTTTGCATCATTGAGTAAGACCGTATAGTTGCTTGCGAGCGGATTTCTGAAAACTGTGACAGCATCTATTTTTCTCCATGAAATCACCGCTTGTTTTACCGCTTCTTCAAGGAGACGGTTGTATATAGCGGTTCTGTTGTAATAAGTGTCCTGTCTATTTTCTTCTTTGAGAGCATTATTTATGGTGGTTTGACTAATTGTAATATTTTGCCTGGTTGCCTCTTTTTGGATCACTTTCTCTTTTAGCAATTGATTTTTTGTTTGACTTATTATGGCAGCGTCATTGACATACTTTTGATAAGAATCTCCATATTCATCCTTTATTCTTTGGTTAATTTCTTCATTTGTTACCTCAAGCCCATTTACAATTTTCTCAGAATCGTTCGGTCCAGATGCCTGCTGGGTTGTTATTTGTTGTTGTTTGACAAGAAGTAGCGTGCTTGGAATAGAAAGCGCGACGAGGAGCAAAACGACATAGCCCAATTTAATTTTAAAAAATTTCATAGTTGACCCATAATACTTACGTGGAGATGCCATTTTGGTAAAATTAGATTTTTTACTCGGCAATTTCTCCAGAAGAAGTAGAGTTGGGCGTAATAGTAGTATCTGGTTTTTTTAAGACAATTATTATTGGTGAGGTCTCTTTGAGAATGGATTTGCTTTCGTTTGCTTTTGTAGCCAGTGATTTGTCAAGGAAAAATATTATTGTCTGATTTGTGGCTGATGTTATAGATTTTTGAAAGGTAAGCGTTGCAATTTTACCCTTTCCTTGAATGGCTTGGTCTGTTGGTGAGATGGCAATTGCGTATGAAATTCTTCCTAATTCATTGTCAACATTATTTAAAAGCACAAAGGGATTGTTCCCAAAAAGAGAATTATCATCTTGTGTTGGGGTAAGCGTAACATTTGTTATTTCTTTTGGATCATAGGCAAGCTCTGCTTGAATTCCTGTTGTAAAGCCTGTTGTGGTATCGACCATTAGGTCAATTGAAGTCAGCGCCGACGATGTGGAAATATCTATATAGGAAGGAGAAAAATACAACACCACAGTTTTTTCAGGTTGATTTTGTGTGGAATTGCTTGTAATCTTTTTTTTACTTTCGCCGGGCTGATTTTTTATAGCTAAAAAAACAAGAAGGATTGTAATTATGGCAAGTATTGTGATGAGAATTGTTGTTTTTTTCATATTTTAATTTGTTCAATTCTTTGTTTTACATAAGAATTGTTGTTTTTCTCATGGTTTGATTATAGTTCTTTGTTACACATAATAATTGTAGTTTTTTTTGGCATATTCAAATTATAGATTAAAAACTAATTTTTTTTCAAGCACAGTTTACAATTCCAAACGCGAATCTTAATCTCCTTTTCGTATTGCAATTCCACGTAGTAGAATATTCAAATCTAAAGAGTCTATATTGTTGTTGTTATCATCGTTAAGATCGGCTCTTGTTTTATTAGTGGCATTACAAGCACTTCTGTTATTTATGCAGTCAAGCATCATGTTATAGTCGGTAAGGTTCAATTCGTTGTCCTGATTTATATCACCGGATATTAGTGTTGCTAAAGCGAGTGTATTTGTTGTTCCGCTAGTAATTGTCTGTATGCCCGGAATAAGTTTCCAAAGACTGTTATTCAGTCTAACCTTTACATTATAAGATCCGGTTGTAAAGCCTGTTCCTAGAGAAATTGCGCCTTTGTACTGTCCATTATTTGAGTCAAAAACTATATTTCCTGTTGCGCTTTTAACTTCCTGATTTTGTGAATTGAAAATTTTAACTTCTGCATTTCTTGTAGCGTTTTTCGGATTTCTATTTGCTCCTGTCGCAGAACCTATTCCTGGAAGTGCCGCTGCGAGTTGAATTTGCGTACCGCTTCCCCCACAAACAATGAGGCTTGCATTTGCCTTTTGAGATTCTCCCGTTGCATTCTTTGCCATAACAGCCCATATCACTATTTCCCCCGAAGTAACACTATTATATTGTAGAGATGTGGATGCGGTGGTGCCAATAGTTTGGACTGTTGCCTGCGGCGTTATTAATTTGGTAACTATGTAAGATGTGGCGCCATTCACAGGACTCCAGGTAAAGGTTACTGTGGGAGGAGTAGTTGTACAGCTAGAGGTGGCATTAAGATTTTGAGGTATTGACAAACTCTGAGTTGTTGTAGGCGACGGCGAAGTACTGCCTTCACAACTGACTTGATAGACAGAACTATAGGCAGACGATTTGCCTGCAGAGTTTTGAGCGCTAACAGACCAAGAAATTATATCTCCACTTTTTAAATTACTTACCGTATATGATGTTCCTGTTGCTGTAGTTGGCGTTGGACTAGATCCTGTAGGAAGGGTATTTACAAAGTAACTTACAACATAGCTTGTCGCGCCACTCACAGGGCTCCATGTTAGTGTTGCTTGTGCTGTATTTCCCGAACATGAAACTGATTCGTTGACGCTTGTTGGTCTTGCCGGTATTGTTGCGGTTGATGTGGTAGCTGGCGACGTAGGTGAAGTAGGGGTAGTTGTTGTAGTTCCGCCAGTTCCTTGCGCAGTTGTAGGAGCAGTGTTAGGATTATATTTTTGACAGCTGGAAGGGCAGCTAGAGAATGCTCCCGGTCTCCAATCGCATAGATTATCACATGTTTGTTTTTCGGTTAAGGCAGGCGTTACAGCTGCAGTCGGTTTTATTGTCGACGTTGGGGTCCTTTCAGCGTAATTAGGATCTGGGCTGACAGTAACCCATTTCTGTGTAGTAGGATTCCATTCATATCCTTGTGCTGCCATAGTATTTATAACTGATTGAGGAGGGCTAGAGGCCGGAATGACAGGATCTGAGATAATTTTAGGAGGCTGAGAAATATCTATGCTTGCGGCTCTTTGCCTTACGTCTTGCTGTTGGCTAATAAGAATAAGAGTTATTGGAACAGCGAGGGTAATAACCAAAACACCAACGATTCCTACTGTTCTTTTATAGGAAGAGAAAAGCTTAGATAAAAATGAATTCATAGTGTATATATAATAATATTGTAATTAAGGCTCTTCTGTCAACAGCAAAAGACACTACATAAAATAAGTTTTTTGTTATACAATAGCGATATGATTTTGTCAGATGGAGATATCAAAAAAGCACTGAAAGAAAAAAGAATTGCAATAAGCCCCGCACCGGATTTTGCAAAACAACTCGGTTCATGTTCTATTGATTTGCGACTTGGAAATTTATTTCGCATTTTTGACCACAGTAAATATCCGTATATTGATCCATATAAAAAAGATTATGGTGAGGAAATTACAAAAGAGGTAAGACTAAAAAATGGCCAACAATTTATTATGCAGCCAGGAGATTTTGTTTTGGCGGTTACCATGGAAAAAGTCACGATCCCCGACAATATTATGGGGAGACTTGAAGGGAGATCTTCTCTTGGTAGAATTGGAATTGTCGTCCATTCAACAGCGAGTATTTTTGATCCTGGGTGGGATGGGAAATGCGTTTTGGAGCTTGGAAATTTGGGAAGAATGGCGGTTGCCTTGACTCCTGGTATGCGAATATGTGCAATGACTTTTGAAGAATTAAAAACGCCTGCGCAAGTTCCATATGGAAAGAAAAAAGACGCAAAATATGTTATGCAAGAGGCTCCGATTGAGAGTAAGATCAAGCAGGATAAGTAATGAAAAAACATATAGAGTTTGATATTGAATTCAAAAAAAATCCATATCCTGGTAAATTTATTGTTTTTGAAGGAATAGATGGGAGTGGCAAAACAACTCAAGCAAATCTTCTAGCAGAAGAGCTCAATAAAAAAGGAATAAAAACAATCTATACAAAAAACCCAACGGATCATGCTATAGGAAAATTTATTCGTACCGTTTTATCAGGTGAAGAAAAAATTCCACCTCAGGCTACCCAATATTTATTTAACGCCGATCGTGTTGTGCAGCAAGAGGAGATAATAAAACATCTTAAAAAAGGTGGTGTTGTTATTTCAGATCGTTATTTTTGGTCATCAGTAGCATACGGCATGGCGGATATTGGAGAGAATACCGAAACGCTCTTGACCGTGTACTCGATCCTTTCTTTTTATCATCAATTTTTGCTTCCTGATTTGACTTTTTTCCTTGATACAAAAACCGATGTGGCAATGTCAAGAATTAAAGAAAAAAACGGTCAGGAGATTTACGAAAATAAAGTATTTCTTGAGAAAGTGCAGAGCACTTACAAGGTTTTGCTTGATATGTTTGCGGATGAATTTTTTATTACGGATTCTAACCATACCATAAAAGAAGTTTCAAAAGCAGTTCTTGAAAAAGTCCGCGGTGTTGTTGTATAGTGTTTGAACTATGATTTTGGGTCCTCAAAAACTTCTGGAATTAGTAAAAAAGCAAAAACTTGTTGAAAATTTATCTGAGCGAGAATTGACAAATCCCGAAGGAGCAGGGTTTGACCTGCGTCTTGGCGAAATTTACAAAATATCCGGCAAGGCATTTTTGGGCATTACGGAAAGGCATACTGCGGACGTAGAATTGGTGGAAAAATTTGTTGAGGATGAGACTCGATCAATCACAATAAAGCCAGGAGAATTTTATTTGACCAAAACAATTGAAGATGTAAATATGCCCGATGATTTGACCGCAAGTATTACTCCAAGATCAACTACTTATAGAAGCGGACTTGTTTTGCGAACAGGAAATGTCCCGCCAGGATATTGTGGAGGACTGACGTTTGGACTGACTAATGAAGGACCTGTGGTAGTCACAATTGAAATGGGCGCGCGCTTTGTGCATATTCAATTTTCAGAGGTTATGGGAAAAGGAAATAAATATCGGGGTCAATGGCAGGGAGGGCGCGTGACTACTACAAAAAAAGAGAAACAGGTTTAATTCTTGACAGAATTGCTGTTTATCCCTATTATATTATCTAAACTTTATCATGGCAGCGAGAAAAAATTCCATCAATAATTACCGCGAAGGTGAGTATCAATACCTCGATTTGGTAGAAGAAGCACTTAAAAAAGGCGTTAAGAAGATTGACCGCGGAACAGACATTACTCTTTTCAGCCTTTTTGGCCGCCAAACTCGATACGATTTATCAAAAGGATTCCCACTTCTCACCACAAAAAAAGTTTATTGGAAAGGCGTACTCCATGAGCTTTACTGGTTTTTTAAAGGCGACACAAACATAAAATACCTCGTTGATAACAATGTTCATATTTGGGACGACTATCCATATAAATATTACGCTCGAGCAATGAAGAAGGGGACAGTTGCCAAGCTTACAAAAGAAGAATTTGTTGGAAAAATTGCGACGGATTCTAAGTTTGCCAAAAAATGGGGAGAACTTCCTCGGATTTACGGTGAAATGTGGAGGAATTGGCCGACCCGTTCGGCAGGCTCAGGGCGAGCCCGTTCGTCGCAAAGCTCCTCAGGGCAGGCTCACAAAAAAGGGAAAACAATAGATCAGCTAAAATGGGCCGTACAAGAGTTAAAAGAAGATCCGGATGCCAAAAATTTGATTATTACCTCATGGAATCCTGAATACCTATATACAATGGCAGAGCATAAAGACGCTTCGCTTTTTCCGATTTGCCACAACATGTATCAATTCAGCAACAGAAATGGGAAGTTATCGCTCCAGCTGTATCAAAGAAGCGCTGACCTTTTTTTGGGCGTTCCATTTAATATTGCTTCATATGCGCTACTTACTATAATATTGGCAAAAATCACGGGTCTTGAGCCGGGAGAATTTATTCACACATTTGGGGACGTCCATATTTATGAGAATCACAAAAAGCAGGTAAGGGAGCAGCTCAAAAGAAAACCAAGAAAATTTCCAAAAATAAAAATTATAGGCAAAATGAAGACTTTAGATGATTTTACTCCTGATAAAATTATTCTTGAAGATTATAATCCTTACCCCCCTATAAAAGGTGAGCTGACCGTCGCTGGTGGCCTATACGAAGGAAAGAAAGAGAAGAAAAGATAAATAATGACAGAAACAAGAGAAATTCCGGGCCCAATGCAAACTGTTGGTGTTATGATTCTAAATCCTGAACGTGACAAAATTCTTTTGGTAAAGCACAAAGAGGCAGCAGGGAACCAGACTGATATCTATGGGTTTCCCGCAGGGAGAATAGAGTTGGGTGAAGCGCCACGCGAGGCAGCAGTAAGAGAACTGTTTGAAGAAACGGGATTTACAGCGAAAGAAGAAGATTTAAAGTCATTTGAAGGAAATTATTTTACAACAGACCTACAGAGAAGTAACGGTGATTTAAGAAGAGCTAATTTTACCCTGTATTTTTGTGAAGTTGTTGAGGGTGAGCTTAGGGATTCAGACGAAACACTACCTGAATGGGTGGAAATATCAGAAATAAATAACCTCAATACAATGCCAAATATAGATATAGCTATAGAAAATTTTTTGAAATCCGAAAAAAATGAATAAGCCAATAATTTCGATGATTGCGGCAATTGGGGAAAATCGCGAGCTCGGGGCAGATAACGATTTGCCATGGGGCAGAGCTTTACCGACTGACATGATGAGATTTCGCGATAAAACGCGCGGACATGTGGTCATCATGGGAAAAAAAACTTTTGAATCTATGGACAATAAGGCTTTGCCCAATCGCGTAAATATTGTTATTACAAGAGACGAGGATTTTAAGCCAAATGGGGTAGTGGTCGCTCATTCGGTTGAGGAGGCGATTGCCGAAGCCAAAAAAAGTGAGCCAGGGGAGATTTTTATAATCGGAGGAGGGAAAATTTTTGAGCTTGCGCTTCCATACGCTGATAAATTCTATTTAACTTTAATACGCGCTAATTTTCCAAAAGCTGATATTTTTTTCCCCGAATACAAAGATGATTTTAAAAAAGTTGTTTATCGTGAGAAGGTAGAAGAAAATGGCTATTCTTATGAGTTTTTGGATTTGGAGAGATAATTTTATTTTTTTACTGCAATTATGTTCAGCCAGTCACTTTCAAGAGGTCTGAATTCTTCTTGAAAATTTAACTGTCCGTATTCGCCTTGATATTCTCCAATATTTCCCGCGCTAACAATGTCACCAAATCCGTTTTGCCTCAAGGCCTTCTCTATATACGTCTTTTTATAAAAGAAAAGCGGGACAGTTGTAATGCCTTTAAATGTCCAATTTTTTCCATTGCGGTCAAAAACAATAACATGATGGAGAATTTCATTCTCTTTTTTTCCAAAATCGAAGAATTCAACAAAGAGATGTTCTTCGTGTTGTCCTGTTTTGCACTTTTTTATTATAAAAGACTCAAGTCTGTCTTTTTTTTCAAGAAGTTTTTCATAATTTAGAACCTGAAAAATTACAACCCCGTCTTTTCTGATAATTTTAGAAAGCTGTTTTACTAAGCTTAGTAGTGGTTCTGGGATATAAACTAGAGCATTACCCATAGAAATTGCGGCATCAAATTTACTATCAACTTTTTTGGCTAGGTCGCTGAAGTCGGTTAGAACTGCACTCACTCTCTTTTTTTGCAGAGGACTAAGTTTGTCGCGTTTTTTATCAAACATTTGAATCATTTCTTTGTTGTGATCCGCGCCTACAATTTGTAATGTGTCCTCTTTTGCTAGATTAATTGTATATTCTCCTGTCCATATTCCCAGGTCTAATATTCGTTTTACATTGTGTTCTTTAAATTTTCGAAGGAGTATAGGAAATTCGTAGTCTAATCTTTTTTTCCAATTAACCATACCGTCGTAATATTCAGCCACAAAGCCTGCATAGCGTTCACGTTCAGCGTTAGGAATTTCATTTTTAATAATTTCTCTAAAGATGTCTCCTTGAGAGACGATTCCTAATAAATTTCCATGTTCATTAAGAACAGGAAGTCTTGAAAGATTATTTAAAAACATTGTTGATTGAGCTTTCATGATTGGCGAAAAAGAAGAGACTGAAACAAATTTTTTTGTCATAATGTTTTTAACCGGAGAATTAAGAATCGACTTAATGTTTTGTTCCATTTTTTCAAAATTAGTTGAAGAAGTATAGTCTTCGACAATATCTTTGATTGTTGGCTGCATGGTTTTAAGAATGTCACTTTCAGTTAGAATTCCGACCATTTTTCCTTTATCCTCAATTGGAATTCCACTTATTCCGAGGCTAAATATGAGGCGAGCGGCCTCTTTTACGGGTGTTTCTGGGGTAACGCTTATGACCGAGCGTTGCATGATAGTTGATACTTTCATGATTTAGACTCAATTATTGTACCACATATTTGAATTTTTGAGTCATTTTCATTGACTGCATGCCTAAACCATGTTGGTAAGATCTGAAAAAGATTGGCGTCTTCAACAAAATTGTGTCCTCCTCGTTCTGCTATTTCTTTCCAATGTCCGCGATTTCTAAATCCCAATTCACGAAAAAAAGTAAAATTGCCTCCCCAATCACTGTCTTTAGTCATAACAACCCAAGCCCAAATACTTCCTGCATGTCTATTTCTCTTTTCTTCATCTTGATACCCTTCATAATCCTCAAGCATATAATTAATTGCAGTTGCGCACAGGTCTCTGCCAACTCCCTTCCTTCTTTTATTAGGATCGACAATCAACCTCTCAAGAACAGGGGCTCTATCTTCTTCTTGTTTTGAAATATATTTATCACCCCTCACCCTCATACTTACAACTCCTATTGGGATATTCTCGGCGTCAAGAGCCAAAAAAGGAATGAGATTTGGATTACCATAATAATCTCTTAATTCTTGGCGTGCAGTCTTGACTTTTTTAGGATCTAATACGTCTTTTGGATCAATTGGCTTAGGATCAAGATGGAGACTTGTTTCTCTATCAGCAGCCCAAGTAAGAATCATGTTGAGATATTCATCGGGAACTCCAATTCTAACTTCTTTGACAGAAGAATTGCTTTCGGTAGTAGGACTATTCTCCCGAGGCATTAAGTGGTTATGTACTTTTTCTCCTGCTCCATTTGGGGGAGAAATCTGTTCGTGCGTCATAATAATTCCGTCTCGACTGGATTTGGTTTGATGTATTATATATAATAGACCTTAACTAATCAAGCTCGATGGATATAGCTCGTTTTTTACTCGCTAGCGGTATGATTCTCGGTTGGGGATTGTGGGGTTTTTTTGCAAAACTTTCTGATAAAAGAATTGGTCAACAGGTAGCATTTTGGGATTCTATTGCGCTTTTTGTAATTCTTGCCGCATATTTAATTTTAGCCCATCAGTTTTTTCCCATAAAGCAGGATGCAGTGGGAATAACTTGGGCATTGCTCGCAGGAGTTGGAGCTGGAATAGCTTCGATTATCTTTTTCATTCTTCTTTCAAAGAACCCTGCCGGATATTTGGTTACTCTGACTGCTCTTTATCCTGTTGTTACAATTATTCTTTCGGTTGTATTTTTACATGAGCAAATAACGCCTTTGAAGGGTGTTGGATTTATTTTTGCGTTTATAGCAATAATTCTTCTCAATATTTAGGGCATGGGGAATTTTGAGATAAATGTCCTTACCTCTTTTTGAATTTTAAGTAGTTTTTTATTCTTCAACAGATCCTTTTTTACTTCTTTGAAATAAACCGATCTTTCTTCTTTAACGCTTGGCAACTTTTTATCAGCAACTTCTTCAATTACCTCATTTATCCATTCAGCTACTTTCTTCATATCATTTTCTTTGAGACCGCGAGTGGTTATGGCTGGTGTTCCGAGTCGTATTCCGGAAGGGTAGAATGGTGGCATTTTGTCGTAGGGTACAGCGTTTTTATTTACAATTATATTTGCAACTTCAAGCGCAAAAGCTGCAATTGCACCGTTCGCATTTTTACTTGTAAGGTCAATCAGCAAAAGATGGTTATCTGTCCCTCCTGAAACTAGACTAAACCCATATTTTTTAGTTAGTTGTTCTGCTAAAACTTTCGTGTTGGCAACGACTTGTTTTGCATACTTTCTAAATTCTGGCTTTGATGCTTCAAGAAGCGCTACCGCAATAGCCGCTGTCTGATTGTCGTGTGGGCCACCCTGAAGTCCTGGAAAAACCGCCTTGTCAATTTTATTTGCTAACTCAGGATCTTTTTCAAGCCCTTTTTGAGTAATCATGAGCATGGCTCCTCTTGGCCCACGCAAGGTTTTGTGGGTTGTGGTCATTATGATATGAGCATATTTTACGGGACTTGGATGCGCTCCTCCAGCAATTAGCCCTGCAATATGTGAAATATCAGCGAGTAAGTATGCGCCAATTTTATTTGCGATTTTGGCAAATTTTTCAAATTCGACGATTCTTGGATATGCCGTAAATCCACAAACTATTATTTTTGGTTTTTGTGCTATTGCTAACTTTTCAATTTGTTTAAAGTCAAGATAGCCATTTTTGTCTAGGGTATAAGGAACAGTTTTAAAATATTTCCCCGCAAAAGAAACTTTTGCGCCATGAGTTAAATGTCCACCAAAAGAAAGTTCTAGTCCCATAATTTTATCTTTTAAAGGTTCGAGTAGCGCAAAGTAGACTGCTGTATTTGCAGGACTTCCTGAATAGGGCTGTACATTAACATGTTCTACGCCGAATAATTTTTTTGCTCGTTCTTGAGCAATTATCTCAACATTATCGGCTATCTTATTTCCCTGATAATATCGTTTTTTAGGATACCCTTCAGAATACTTATTTGTAAGAACAGAAGACAAGGTTTCCCTGACTGCTGTTGATGTGTAGTTTTCGCTCGGTATCATTTCAAGAACATCTCGCTCTCGCGCTTCTTCATCTACTAAAAGTTTGTAAATTTCGGGATCTGTTTTTTTTACATTTTTCATTGCATTAATTATACTTTTTGTTATCAAAATCTTCAAGGAAGCCGTTTTTAACTAAAAACGGACGGTTCTACCTTTTATGGCAGTGCCATTAGGCAGATTGAAGCTGCAAGCAAAGCTTGAATTTTTGATACATCAAAAATTGGAAACGTCTTTCTTCAAAGACTTGCTCTGTCGCAAGACAGAGAAGACGTTATTTTCCAAATCTACGTTCGCGCTCTCCAAATTCCACAACTGCATTCTCCACGTCCTTTTCGGTTATTGCCGGAAAATGTTTGGGTATAAATTTATATTCTGCGTAAGCCGCCTGCCAAGTCATAAATCCCGACAATCTTTGTTCTTTGCCGCTTCTAATTATCAAATCAGGATTAGGATGCGGTGTGTCTTTTGTGTCGAGATAATCAATAAATTTCTCTTCTGAGAAATTGCCAAAATTGAATTTTTCTTTATGCATTTTCAAAATGGCTCTGACAATTTCATTGCGGCCGCCATAGTCAAGGGCAAAGTTAAAGAAAAACTTATCAAATTTTTTCGTTTTTTCCTCTAAATTATCTATTTTTTTCATGAGCTTGTCAGGTAGTCTGTCTTTGCGACCTAAGTGAGTAACGTGTATTTCCTCTTTTAAAGCATCTTTAAGCTGGCGATCTACATATAATTCGTAAAGTTTCATCAGATAGGAAATTTCCTCCGCAGATCTGTTCCAGTTTTCGGTAGAAAATGCCCAAAGAGTGAGAGTAGAAATGCCTAAGGATCTAATTTTTTTAGCTAATTTTAGTGCGTTTGAAAATCCCCTTCGGTGTCCTTCAAGTGTAGGAAGGTTATGTTCTCTGGCCCAACGTCTGTTTCCGTCAGGAATGATTGCAACATGATTCGGGAGTGTCTGCATAAATAAATTAAAGAATAACTTGGATATTACAATAATTTTATATTTATTGCAATTTTTTGCAAGTTTGAAACCGAGCTAGAAAATGGTAAAATCATAAAGTATGGTAGAAAGATCTGAAAAAGAGATATTTGCAGCAAGATTTGAAATGCTTCCTGAAACAGCTAAAACAATCGAGCACGCTCAAAACTATCTTAAGGAGGGTCAATTGTCAGGATTTTTGACAAGAATGCAGTCGAGGTGGGACTTTATGCAAAAAGGAACTGAAAGGGTCAGTATAGGTGGCGTAGAATATGATATGAAAAAGGGCGCATCTGAAGCTTATCCGGAAATGTCTTTTTATTCAGAAACAGACTCAAAACGCTCCACACTAACAATAACCGTAGAGGATAAAAGTGCTTCTCGAATTCGTCAAGTAAATTATCTTTTGAATGGAATAGAAGATGGGGTATCAAAAACAAGCGTTTTTACTCAAATAGATTTGGTCAATGGACTAAGAATCAGTCAAGATATAAAAAATGTTGATAACTCAAAACAAGTTATTTGTATAGATGAAAAAAGTCCTAAAATTGCTGAGGTTTCTGTTGAAGATAAAGATGGTCAGACAATCCCCTTGCTTAAAATCAGACCTGATGAAGTAATAATTTCGAGTGTTGAAGGAGAAATTCGTGAAGATCATCAAACGCATGTAAAAAGCGTAGATACTAAGATTGGAAGAAGATTTTATCTCTCGTCAGATGAGTTGCTTTCTAATCTTATAATTACAATTCTTTCTTTGAAACCGGTGGATTTTTCTATTCCTCCGCAGAGATGAGTATGAGCTTGAAATAGCAATAATAATAGGTTATAATTTATTTATCAATCACACTTGTATTTGTGTCCTGAATCTAGCAGATAATACAGGTGGAAGGAAAAGGACACTTTAATATCAAATATGAAAAATATCACTCTTGAAGAATTATTGGAAGCTGGGTGTCATTTTGGACATCAGGTTAATCGTCGCAATCCAAAAGCCGATAGGTATATTTTTGAGGCAAGAAGCGGCGTGCATATTATAAATCTTGAGAAAACTCGTGAAGGTTTGCTTCGTGCTGGTGAAGAAGTAAGACGAATTTCTGAAAGTGGCGGGTCTATTGTTTTTGTGGGTACAAAAAGGCAAGCAAAGGGAATAGTCAGAGAAGAAATTGACAGAGCTCGTTCATCTCTTAGTTCTCCAGGGCAAGCAACAAATGAAGGATCAAAGCAAATATTTTATGTGACTTCACGATGGGTCGGCGGAACTCTAACTAATTTCCCCGAAGTGTCAAAAAATTTTAAAAGACTCAAAGAATTGAAAGAACTTTTGGCATCAGAAAAAAATACAGGTTATACAAAAAGGGAAATGGTTCTTTTTGAACGCGAAAAAAATAAATTAGCAACCCTTTATGAGGGAATAGAAGATCTTGATAATGTTCCAGATGCGCTTTGTATTATCGGTACACAGCTTGAAACAACAGCAGTTAGTGAGGCCGTTAGTAGTGGAATAGAGTCAATAGGAATTGTTGATACAAATGCAGACCCAAGCTTAATTGATTTCCCAATTCCAGCAAATGACGATGCGGTTGGGTCTATTAAGATCATAACCTCATATCTGGTGGACGCATTCATAGAAGGACAAAAAGAAAAAGAAAAAAACGATAAAGTGCAGCAAGTAAAGGAAGCAAAAGAAGAAGCAAAAAATAAAGCTAAAGAAGACAAGCAAAAAGCAAAAATAACACCTAAATAAAAAGTGGTTTTTGATAGGAATTAGTTGTAGAGATTTCGGTAAAATTAGTAAGCTCCAAAATATTATAAAATATGAAAATTACTGCACTTCAAATAAAACAATTAAGAGATGAGACTCAGGCAGGCGTTATTGATTGTCGTGAGGCTTTAATTGAATCAAAAGGAGATTTTAAAAAAGCGAAAGAAATTTTACAAAAAAAGGGATTTGAAAAGGCAAATAAAAAAGCAGGACGAGAAACAGGACAAGGAATAATTGACTCATATATTCATCAAAACGGTAAAGTCGGAGTTTTACTTGAAATTCTTTGTGAAACTGATTTTGTTGCAAGAACAGAAGAATTTAAAAATTTATCACATGAAATTGCCATGCAGATTGCTGCTATGAACCCAAAAAATGAAAAAACTCTTTTGGAGCAGGATTATATTCGGGATAGTAGCAAGAAAATCAAGGATTTAGTGGCTGAATCAATTGCAAAGCTTGGCGAAAACATGACCGTGGGTAGATTTTCTCGTTTTGAGATAGGTAGATAATTACTTTTTTTAAAATGAAAACACCTGAAGTATCTTTTTCACAAGGCAAATTCCCAGAAATTTCAATCGACGAATTAAAATCGAGCTTGGAAAATCATAAGTCAAAAAATTTTAAATTATTTGAATTGGCCATGGAGCTTGTTGGATACGATCATGGCATAATCGAGACTGAATTAAGTCTTGTAAATTTGCCATCGCCAAATAATGCGACTAGGGGTTCTTTAAGAACAATAGATGCATCAAAAATGCGAGGCGCAGCAGCGGGGTTTATAAGTTCGAATTTTAGCAAGGACGAAAAGGCACAACTATATGAGATCGTTGCTTTGGGAAGGGCGTATTATCCTGTAACAGACGAGCTTCATTTACCAAAGAGTTTATCTTTTTCCGCTTAATATTGCTTTACAAATTGTTCCATTCTTGTATAATCAAACAATATGCTTTTTGTAACGATAGTGGGATTTGTTTTAATTCTCTCCATCTTAGTCATAATCCATGAACTCGGCCATTTTATAACTGCAAAAAAGTTGGGTATTAAAGTAGAGGAGTTTGGGTTTGGTTTTCCACCAAGAGTTTTTGGTATCAAAAGAGGTGAAACCCTTTATTCTATCAATCTTTTGCCTGTTGGCGGATTTGTAAAGTTATATGGAGAAGATGCTGCCGGTGGAGGAAGCGTTAAATTAAAGGGTCAAGAAAGTCTTAAAGACAAAAAAAGAGCATTTTTTGCGCGTCCTGCTTGGCAAAGAGCGAGCGTAATTTTAGCTGGCGTATTTATGAATTTTGTGTTGGCAATTGTAATTATTTCCTATCTATTTACAACACAAGGAGTTGCAATTCCTACGGATAATATAAAAATAGTGGATGTTGCGCGTGATGCTCCGGCTTACTCAAGCGGGCTAAAAAGCGGAGACGAAATTATTTCGTTAAACTCAAAAAAAATTACTTCGGTTGAAGAATTTATTTCAACGACCAAAGAACATCTCGGCCAACCAGTAGTCCTTGAGGTAAAAAGAGATGGTCAGGTATTTGATTTAACTGTTGCACCAAGAGAAAATTATCCGAAAGGCGAGGGGCCTTTTGGGATTGCAATAACAAACATCGAAGTTAAAAAATATAAATGGTTTGAGGCACCATTTTTTGGAACAATTGAGGCGGGTAAATTTTCATTTCTTATAGTTCAAAGTCTTGGTAGTACACTTTTTAATCTCGTCGCTCATGGGACAAAACCAGTCGGGGTTGCGGGGCCTGTTGGGGTTGCACAGGTTGTTGGACAGGCGATGTCCGTAAGTGTAAATGCGACTCTTTGGGTTATGGCTTTGTTGTCACTTAATCTTGCGGTGTTAAATATTCTTCCAATTCCAGCGCTCGACGGAGGAAGACTGTTTTTTATTATTATAGAACTTGTGACAAGAAGAAAAGTAAATCCAAAGTATGAGAATTATGCACACGCTGCGGGATTATTTATTTTACTCGGGCTAATGGTCGTAATTACGTTTTTTGATATAATTCGAGTCATTGCTGGAAAGAGTATAATCGCCCCTTAATTTATTTTTTGTTTGTTGAGTTTTATTGGGAATTTTGATACTCTTGGGAAGAAGAATTATGGATCAGCAAGTAGTTAAGATTAGGGCTCAAATGCAGAAAGCATTTGAAGTTTTGCAGCGCGACTTCGCAACAGTTAGAGCAGGAAAGGCAAGTCCCTCATTGATCGAGAATATAGTCATAAAGGCGTATGGTGGCACTCAGCCTCTAAGAGTTTTGGAGCTTGCAACTATTCATGCAGTTGATGCCCAGACTTTGGTTGTATCGCCATTTGATAAGTCTGTAACCAATGAAATAGAAAAAGGGATTGCAAATGCTAATGTAGGAATTAATCCTATTGTTGATGGAGACATTTTGAGAATAAATCTTCCACCATTGACCGAAGAGAGAAGGTTGGAATTTCTAAAACTTATAAAACAAAAAACTGAAAGTGGGAAAGTAATGATAAGACAAAGTCGCCATGAAGGCATGGAGGAAGCAAAAAAACTAGCAACAAAAGATTCTGTGTCAGAAGATGAAGTCGAAAGAATTGAAAAAGATGTACAAAAAGCAACAGATGAATATATGGAAAAAATTGATGAGCTTTATTCTGAAAAAGAAAAAGAGCTCATGACTTTGTAGTTTAGAATCTAGGCAAAATAGATAATTGTGAATAGTTTAAATTTCAGACTAATCCCCCTTTCGTCTATTTTCTAGTTTCTATTAATGATTAACTAGAATATGAAACTTCCAAAGGCAATAAATAAAGTAATTGAAAATTTTGAACGATTACCCGGTATTGGTCCTAAAACAGCCCAAAGGTTAGCTTTTTACCTTCTCCATGTTCCACAAAGCGACTTGGAAGACTTTGGTGCAAACCTCTCAAGTCTTAAAAAAGAAACCATAACGTGTTCTAGATGTTTTAATGTTGGAGAGAGCGATCCGTGTTGGGTTTGTGAAGATAATGCTCGTGACGGGAAAACTATTTGCGTTGTTGAGGACGCACTAGATTTATTGGCCGTTGAAAGAAGCGGGAAGTATAAGGGTGTTTATCATGTTTTGCATGGGGTGATTGACCCGCTCAATAGTATAGGGCCAGATGATATTTATATTCCCCAACTTTTGACAAGACTCAAAAAAGAAGGCGATGTTGTAGAGACTATAATTGCAACAAATCCTACGATGGAAGGAGAAGCAACGTCTCTATATATAGTGCGAGATATGGTGAAGCTTTTCCCTGAAATTAAAATTACAAGAATTGGACACGGGCTTCCAATTGGGGCAGATTTGGAATATGCTGATGAAACCACGATAGAGCGTGCTCTTGAAGGAAGACGCGAATACTAATCTATTTTTGTCTAAATGAAATTGAGACAAATTAAAAGAAAATTTAAATCATCATTTTCTTTTTGGCTAATTATCTTCATTGCAGCAATTACTCGTTTAATTTGGTTTGATAAAGCACCTGGGTCTATCACAAATGACGAGCTTCATTATATCCTGACGGTAAAATCCGTCGCTTTGACAGGGCATGATTTTTCTGGTTCTTGGAATATTTTTACGTCTTTAATATTTACACAGCCATTTGGCCTTTTGCACTCAGAGCTTCCATATTTGTTATTGTATCCAGCCATTTCTCTTACTTCTTTTTCTATTTTTACATCAAGAATAACCTATGTAATTATTTCTATTGCAACGGTGTGGGTGATATTTCAATTAGGGCGCATATTATTTGATAAAAAAACCGCGTTAATTGCGGCTTTTCTCGCATCAATAAATCCATGGATGATTTTTATAGGGAGAACAACTTACGAGATGGTCCCTGCAACCTTTTTTTATTTTCTAGGGATATATTTTTTGATTAAAGAAAAAAGCTGGCGAATTTTAATTTCGCTTCCAATTTTTTTTCTTGCGTTCTATTCTTATAGACCAACAAAAATTATATTTATTCCAATAGTTCTCGCTGTTAGTATCTATGCCTATTTCCTGAATAAAAAACAATTTAGCAAACAATATCTGATTTTAAATATTATTTGTTTATTTTTGATCATTTTCTATATTGTATTACAGCTAAATTCTTCTCAAGAAGCAAGATTGTCGGAAGTATTTTCACCTTTTTCACAAAACATTACAAATTCAATTCAAGCTCGTAATAGTATGGTGCAAAACGGGTTATTGGCTGAGCTTTTTAACAGTAAATTTTTCATTTATTCAACTGAGTTGTTTCAAAAATCTCTTCAAACGCTTTCTCCGAGCTACTTATTTTATTATGGTGATAGCTTTTTTTTTCTTAGGCTTCATGGGCCATTTTATTTACTTGATGCAGTCTTTTTGTTAATCGGTGCTGCATATTTATTTATTGAGAAAAGAAAAGAGTTTTTTTTGATTTTCGCCTTATCTATAATAGGGATTTTTCCTGAAATCTTTTTTAACTCTAGAGTTTTGCTTACTCATCATATTGCTATATTTATTGTATTGGCTCTGTTCATAATTGCCTATGGAGTGGGAAGAGTAGGAGCAAGTAAGTATAAATTAATATTCATTATATTTTTGTATCTAATTTCTTTTATCAATTTCTTCCAAATTTATTTTTTTCAAATTCCTTTTAAATCCCAAGGGAGTTTTAGCTTTGCAACAAGAGAGTTAGCCAATTATATAAAGTTTGAGCAAAAAAGAGGCCAAAAAGTTAATGTCTATGCGGCAACTCCACAGGACGCATATATAAAATACGCAAACGATTTTAACAATGGTGAAGGGATAATCGAAAGCCCAATTTTTATAAATGGCCCGGAGGATTTATATACCAAATACATTTACTACACGAACAATTTAGACATCAAAACATACGATCAGGTTGTAAAATCTTTATTGTCTCAGAAATATTCTATTGGGAAAATAAATTTTTTTGCTTGTAAAGATATTGAGAGTAATTATGATCCAAAAGCGGTAACAATTTATGAAACAAGAATGTGCCCTCCTGCAAAAGTATTCGGCAAAACATACCAAATAAAAAATTTAGTCGATGCAAGCACGATATACATTATTTATAATGGGCTGGCCTGTGAGAAATATAAGTTAAATTCATACCCAAAAATTAGCTTTGATGACTTATCAATAGAGCGATTATCAGAAAAATATTTTTGTGAAAAATTTATTAGTAAGTAGTGTCTGGAGATTATTATAGTGGGAATGTTGCTCTTGACAATTGAACTTTTGTTATTTTAATAAAAATTAATAAAATGGCAGAAATATTAAAACCAGAAGGCGGTTTTCTTTTAAACAAAGCTTTAAAAAGAAAAGAGAGGAACGAAGCTAGAGCTCGGGAATTAGAGGTTATCAAACCACGCTTGCAAGAACTTTATCAAGAATTATCATCATATATATCGGATACGTACGACAAAGAGCATCCTCCAAGACAAGACTATCAACGACCTAATCAAAATTTTCCAAAAAGAGATTTAGCCACGATGATTAACGAAGGCGCCATAGAGCGAGGGCGACGTAATTATCAAACAGAGATTCAATTATCGATTGTAAGAGAGGGAAAAGAAGGTGTTTCTGTCAAGCTTAAACAAATCAATGATAGGGATCAAGCAATTACCGTGGGTATCCAGGATCTGCCTTACACATTCCGTCTCACAAAAGAAGAGGGAACCGTCAAGTCTTTAGCAACATGGAATGAGCAATTTAATGAGATGTCTAATCTTGGTTCACCGTGGAGTAGGGAAATGAGGTCTGCGGATGTTGATAATCTTTCGGGATTTTTGGGTGACTTGAGTTCTGAGGTAGTTGTTGTTAATCGTGTCTCTCGTTCTTAGTCAAAATCCTTTTAGGTTATCAAAATGGATAAGCAAATTGTTTTATATGGTGCGCCATGGTGTAGCGATTGCAGGAGATCGCGCGTATTTTTAGATGAAAATAAAGTTGAGTACGAATATGTAGATATTGATCAGGATGAGAAGGGTGCTGATAAGGTTGTCCAGATAAATAAAGGACTTAGAAGTATTCCAACAATAGTTTTTCCCGATGGCGCTGTTTTGGTTGAGCCGTCAAATGAACAGTTAAAAGAGAAATTGAAGCTTGATTAAGTATTTTTCCTCTGTGGTTTTATAAATTTTACATATCCTAAGATAAGTGCTACAGCAAGTCCAATTGAGATAATTACGAATCGAAACATACTGTCGCTTGGACTAAATCCTCTTATTATTCCATATCCCAAAGTAAGTAGCCCTCCCAGAAGTAAGCCATCTGAAAGTATAAGTAGCCTTGAGGCAATTAGAATACTTACAATAAGAATTGCTATTGAAAATCCAATTGCGAGAAGTGAGACATTTTTGCCGTAACTCTCATTCATTTTACTAAATTCTTTTTGTTTTATATCAAAATCTTTTTGTTTTTGGATTAACTCTGCTTCTTGTGTAGAGCTAGGCTCTGGTGCGGGAAAAGCTTTGTAATTAAGCTCAGTGGGGTATTCTGGATATCGGGGTTGTGGGTAGAAAGCCGCAATACCAACACCTATAAATGCGGCAAGCAAGATCCCAAGAAAAATTGTATAAATGATTCTCAGTGTCATTGATTTAGTTTAAAACAGAAATAGTAAAAAATGCAATATGCAGTTGGGGATCTTTACAATTAACTTGAAAGATTTGTCCAAGTGTAGTATTAATTAAGATCATGGAGAATTCGGAAAGTTTGGAAAAAGATGCAATTTCAAAAGATGGAAGACTAGTGCGTCTTGAGAAAAACAAAAAACCTAGAGACGTGACTCCTGAATATAATAAAAGCGGTCAAATTGTTCCTCCACCTCTGAAAGGCGAAAGTCTGGATGAAGAGGCTTAACCCCTTTAATTACGCATAAAAGACTTTTTTTTGGTATAATCTACACTTATGGAAAAAGAGCCAAATTTAATAAGCGACATTGAAAACTTCTTAAGACAACAGAGAAATAAAAGCGAAAATGAAGATGCTTCTTTAGCTGGTAGGTTGAGTAGAAAAAAGATATTCTCAGGGCAATTTATTGACAGCTTCTTTTTTTCAAATACAACATTTAGTGAAGATACTTCTACTTTTATGGCCAAAGATTTAATTACTGCTTTTGATCGATGGCAGATCGGTTCAATAGCGGAAATTGACAGCAGAGATAGGCACAATATACATATTGATGAGGAATTGATTTTGGATATGCAAGCTATAAATGAGCTTTCTGTTAGCGATATTAGAGATACGTCAGAACGTTTTCTGGACGTTCTTAAAAAAAGACACGCGGATAGTATTAGTAATAGAAGAGTAGAAGAAGAAATGCAGCTTTCTCAAGGAATTAATCATTGGACATTCATAGTTGATGTATCGAAAAAAGCAGAAAAACTTAAAACGAATGAAGAAATTTCACAATCCGGATTTGGACAGGAATTAGCGGATGAGGTTGACACATTCTTCAAAGAAAACCACAAAAACGAATAAAGAATTGAGATCCTCTCGTGGCTGTTAAAACTGATTGATTTTTTTGAAAAGCTAGTTGCAATAATTACTTAGTTGCAGTTTGTGAGTCTTAACAGTTATGATATTAACATGAGGCTTAAAGATAAAGTAGCAATAATTACTGGGGGTGGTAGTGGAATAGGTCGGGGGATTGCTCTTGAATTTTCAAATCAAGGCGCAAAGGTTGTTATTGCCGGCCGCAGGATAGAACCTCTTAATGAAGTTGTTTCCCAAATCGAGAAAAATGGCGCAGAAGCATTATCTATTTCTTGTGACGTTTCAAATTCTACTTCTGTAAAACAGATGGTTGATGATGTCATTGCGAAGTTCGGGCAGATTGATATTCTTTGCAACAATGCTGGAATTGCCATGTCGGGAGATACTGTTAATACCACAGAAAAAGATTGGGAAATTCTTCTTTCAGTTGATCTAAAAGGCGTATTTCTATGTAGTAAGTTTGTCTTGCCTCACATGCTTGAAAAGGGCCGCGGAAAAATCATAAATATCGCATCAATTGCAGGGCTTGTAGGATTTGGTCAATCGGCAGCATATGCTGCAGCAAAAGGGGCAGTTGTTAATCTCACTCGCCAAATGGCTAGCGATTATAGCGCTAAAGGAATTTGTGTTAATGCCATTGCGCCAGGATTTATCGAAACCGATATGACAAAAGACTATCTTGCTAGCGAAGAATTTAAAAAAGGAATTCTAGCTAAAACTCCCATTGGAAGAATCGGAAAGCCCAAGGATATAGCAAGCGGCGCATTATATTTAGCATCAGATGAATCGGATTTTGTAACAGGCGAAATGCTTGTTATCGACGGCGGATATACTATTATTTAATCTTTGATTGCTTCTTGACATAGTCCCCCTAGGGGGGATATACTAAGTCAAATGCACAGCTCAAAAGACTTACAGCAAAAAATTCTCCACAGACTCAAAATTTCCCGAGGTCATCTGGATAAAGTAATCAGCATGGTTGAGAGCGATGAGTACTGTATTGATATTATTCATCAGAGTCAAGCAATACAAAGCGCATTGAAAGAGGTTGATAATATAATTTTGGATAACCATTTAAAAACTTGCGTTATTAGTCAGATTAAAAATGGAAAGGAAGAAGTTGTTGAGGAAATCATGGAGATTTTTAAAAAGGAAAATAAATAAATGGATAAAAAACTTATCGTACTTATCTCTCTTTTTACAATCGTAGTTGTAGTAGTTGGAATTATAATTGTAGGATCGGGTGGCTCTCGCGCGACTTTGGAAAAAACGGCAGGAGCAAAAATAGCAATAGATCATGACTCGCGCTCTGTTGGAGATATACCATATGAAGGGGGATTATTAATCCATTCTTTCCCAATTAAAAATACAGGAGATAAAAATTTGGAGATTGGTAATATTGCTACCTCTTGTATGTGCACACAAGCCTACTTAAAAAAGGGTGATACTGAAAGTGATTTGTTTGGTATGAAAGGAATGTCCGGAACATCGAGTTGGAAGGGTATTCTAAAACCCGGGGAGAGTGCTGAAATAATTGCTAAATTTGATCCGAAATTTCATGGACCACAAGGAACGGGTCCAGTTTCAAGATCTGTAAGCTTTGAAACAAACGATTTAGATAAGCCATATGTTGAAGTAGCTTTTGATGGTGTGGTAGTAAAATAAAATGAAAAAAAAGACAATTTTAAAAAAACTCTCCTCAAAGCGTTTATCAAGAAATGTAATTTATTTTTTGATAGTCATTGCATTTTTCTTGGGCTTTTTTGCTAATAAGCTTACGGATATTAAATTTCCCTTTCTTGGTAAAAGTAAAGAGGTTGTTGAAAAGTCAAATCCTAATTCTGATCTTGAGGCATTACAGGCGAAAGTTATAAAAGAAAGCTATTTATTTAAAATTAAATGGGGAGATTTAGGAAAAAAAATGATTGAAGATGGTGTAATTGACAAGACGAAGCTTTCCCAAGCCGTGTCAGGCGCAGACGAATTATCACAAGAGTTGGAGAAGTATTTATCTGGAAATGAAAATAAAATTGAATTAAGTCAGGCAAATGCACAATTCTGGGTAGATGTTTTGTGGGGACTTGGGCTTGCAAACAAAAATTCAATTCTTGAAAATGGAGCTATGGTTGAGGGTGGAAATACAGCTAACTTTGCTTCAACGGGTGGTTGGACATTAGGAAAATCTCAGGCCATGGATTATTACTCAAAATTTTCATATATATCATTAACGCCTGAAGAGCAAAAGAGAGTTGAGAAAATTGCGGGTAATATTTACAGGCCTTGTTGCGGGAATTCAACTGCATTTCCTGATTGTAATCACGGAATGGCGGCACTTGGTCTTGTCGAGCTTATGGTGTCCCAACAATTTTCGGATGAGGAGATATACAAAACAGTCCTTGCGTTTAACACCTATTGGTTTCCCCAGACATATCTTGATACGGCATATTATTTTGAAAAAAACGGTAAAGCCTATGAGACGATATCTCCGAAGGAGCTACTTTCAAAAACTTTTTCAAGCGCTTCTGGTTATCAAGTAATAAGAAAAAAAATAGGAAATGTTCAATGGCCCGCTCTAAAAGGAGGGGGAAGTTGTGGGGCTTGAGAGAAAATACACTTTTTGGGTAGTTGCAATGTTTGTTCTTGGATTGATATTTTATTTAGGTTTTGTAAATATTGCCCAAAAAAACAAAGAGGCAAAATCATTTTACGCATTTAAAAATATTTCTCCACAAGAATTTGATAACATTCTTTCATCCCGAAACCCTTTTTTGGTAGATGTGCATATTCCAGAGCAAAAACATCTTGAGGGAACAGATTTGGTAGTTCCATATAATGATATTAAAGAAAATCTTGATAAATTTCCAAAAGACAAAAATGCAGAAATTATAGTTTATTGCAGATCGGGAAGTATGAGCACTGAAGCTGCGCAAGTACTTGTAGATGCAGGATACACACGAGTGAGCAACCTTACGGGGGGTATAAATGCATATAATGAATCTAATTATGGGATTTACATAACACCAATCACAAAGGATTTGGGGGAAGTGATTTACGGGGAAATAGCAAAAACAACATTTAAATTAAAAAATAACACAAAAGAAAAAGTTGATATAACAAAAATTTCTACATCGTGCTCTTGTACATCTGCAACGGTTAGTAAAAAATCGCTTAAGCCCTACGAGGATGTGGATGTATTCGTAGAGTTTAATCCCGCAGTTCATAAAGACGATACTGACCTAGGAGATATTATAAGAACAATTTACATTGACACGACAAGTGCTAATTTTCCAAAGATTCAGGCGTCGATTACGGCAAAAGTTATAAAGAAGTGAGGAATGGATAGGTTTAAAGTCTCGTTCTTCTTTGTTTTAATTTTAAGACAGGCTTACAATAGAAGTAGGGATTATGGAAAATAAAATTTATATTTGTCTAATGCATCCGGAAGCCACTTCGGAAAAACCAGGAACTTGCCCCAAATGCGGAATGGACTTAGTTGAGGAGGAAGAAAGATCAGGAAAGGAAATAATGGGGGTTTTTAAAAAGAAAAATGATTAGCAAAATATTAAAACAAATCTATAGCATTAAAATCAAAAATTTAGCGATTGGTATACTCATTTTAGTAATTGGGGGGTTGTTTATTTTAGATTTTACCAAAAAGTCGCAGGTTAATACTAATCAGTCCGGTGACTTTAGCCAATCCATAAATAATCTTCCATTAGCAAAAAGCTCTACCACAGTCTTTTTAAAAAATGGTGATACCTATGAGTTAACAGCGAGTATTGTTAAGAAAAAGATTAATGGCAGTGTTGTCAAAATGCTTGCTTACAATGGCTCAATACCTGGCCCTTTAATTAAGGTTGCGCAGGGGGCGGAAATTACAATAAATTTTAAAAATGAAACTGATGTCGATACGACTCTTCATTCTCACGGGATAAGACTTGAAAATCAATTTGATGGCGTTCCTGACGTTACACAGGATGTGGTCAAGCCCGGAGAGACTTTTATTTACAAACTAAAGTTTCCTGATGCTGGAATATTTTGGTACCACCCTCATGTTAGGGAAGACTATGCTCAAGAGCACGGGCTTTATGGAAATTTTTTAGTCACAACGAGTACTCTTAATTACTGGGCTGAAGTTGATCGTGAAGAGACCCTTTTTCTTGATGATATTTTAATGGTTAATGGACAGATTGCTCCATTTAGTAAGTCAATAGTAGACAATGCGCTTATGGGCAGATTTGGAAATGTGATGCTTATAAATGGCGATGATAATTATGAATTGAAAATTAAGCAGGGAGAGCGAGTGCGATTCTATATCACAAATGCTGCAAATACCAGAGTATTTAATTTTTCAATACCTAATACGCGGATGAAGTTGGTAGGAGCTGACAACGGGAGGTTTGAGAAAGAAGAATGGGTGGATTCTGTAATAATTGGTCCTTCTGAAAGAGTTGTTGTTGAGATTTGGTTTGATAAATCAGGGAAGTATGAGATTGTCAGTAAAACGCCTTTAGCTGAAAATAACTTGGGAAGAATTTTGATTTCTCCTTCCCCTGTAACTGTTTCATACTTTTTGATCCCTAGAATCAATCAAGATTTTATTGATTCTCTTGCGCCTCTTCGTCCTTTTTTCTCCAAAGCCTCAGATAAGACACTAAATTTGACTGTTGATACAATGGGAAGCATGATGGGAGGAGGAGGGCATATGATGCCAGATGGAAGCATAATGGGAGGAAGTATGATGGGTGAAGATGATGAGCCAATTGAGTGGGAAGATACAATGGGCATGATGAATTCACTGGCTACTAATAAATCTTTAAAATGGAAATTGGTTGACAACGATACAAAAAAAGAAAACATGGATATTAATTGGCAATTTAAAAAGGGAGATAAAATAAAGATTAAAATCTTCAACGATCCAAATTCAGGACATCCTATGCAGCATCCGATTCATATTCATGGACAAAGATTTTTGGTCGTGAGTACTAATGGCATTCCAAACCAAAATTTGGCTTGGAAAGATACGGCCCTAATCCAAAATGGTGACACAGTAGAATTATTGGTGGATATGGAAAATCCTGGAGAATGGGTTATCCACTGTCATATACCCGAGCACATGGAAAGTGGAATGATGAATAAGTTTGAGGTAATTTGAGGAGGTGAATATTTTATGATGGGCTTTGGAAATTACGAAAACATGATGGGGGAAATTGGAGTAATAGGCTCTATTTTTTGGATTGTTATTTTGGTTGACCTGATTTTGCTTGGAGTCTGGCTTTGGAAACAAATTGGAAAAAAATAAGCAAATAAGATAGAGTTAATTAACAAGATGATTGATAAAGGCTTGAAAGTAAAAATTGAGGCAGTGATTACTTGTCCTAAGTGTGGGATAAAACAAAAAGAAATAATGCCGCAGGATGCATGCCAATACTTTTATGAATGTAAAAAATGTGGTGAAATTCTGAAACCGAAAAAAGGCGATTGTTGCGTTTTTTGCTCTTATGCAGATATAAAGTGTCCTTCAAAACAAATAGAGCAGAAAGGAGTCGATAAATAATGGATGAAAATAAACAAGAAACAAAAAAATATACTTGCCCAATGCATCCGGAGGTTGTAAGTGACAAACCCGGAAAGTGTCCTAAGTGTGGGATGGACCTGGTCGAAAAAGGTTTGAGTGGCGAGAATATGCATCACGAGGAAGAAAAGGCCAATAAAACCACAGATAGTAAAGGTAGGGGAAGTACTTATTATACCTGCCCTATGGATCCGGAAATTGTAAGTGACAAGCCTGGTAATTGTCCAAAATGTGGAATGAAGCTTACTCCTATCCAAAAAGAAATGCATGATGCCGATAAGCATGGGAAAAGTAGTAATCACAATGGGATGGAAGGAAGTTTTAAGAAGCGCTTTATCATATCGATTCCTGTTACGCTTTTCATTTTGGCGCTTTCTCCACAAATTCAGCATTGGTTTGGTTTTTCTCTTAATACGGGGTACAACACTTTAATTCTTTTTCTGCTTTCTACTTTCATGGTTAGTGTTATGGCAAAGCCATTCTATGAAATGGCATGGGGCGAGATAAAAGCACGAAAATATGGCATGATGACGCTCGTGTCTCTGGCTATTCTGTCAGGTTACTTATTTAGCGTTGCTGCAACCTTCCTTTTTGCGGGTGAAAGTTTGTATTGGGAAATTTCGACTCTAGTTCTCGCTTTTCTTCTT
>Ga0066639_10000802_pt1 | contig 27936 bp, 29 predicted proteins | sample CryGeyCG2114_010_2_FD_59504 | JGI IMG/M metagenome (GOLD analysis project Ga0066639, IMG submission 59504) | Groundwater microbial communities from aquifer - Crystal Geyser CG10_big_fil_rev_8/21/14_0.10 | ecosystem: Environmental > Aquatic > Deep subsurface > Groundwater | place: USA: Utah...
GCGCGCTTCGATCTTAATAAGATCTCAGCGTAAACGCTTCTGGCTGTAAATAGATCTCAGCCTAAACGCTCTTTGTGTAATACAAGATGAGTTGGTTCGTGTACATTGTAAGATGTTCGGACAATAGTTTGTATACTGGAATTACAACTAATGTAGAAAGGCGAATAAATGAACATAATACAAAAATCGGGGCAAAATCTTTATATGGCAAACTACCCGTTCAACTAGTTTACATAGAGAAAGGTTTAGATAAAAAAATAGCTGGAAATAGGGAGCGGGAAATAAAAGGTTGGAGAAAAGAAAAAAAAGAAGAACTAGTAAAAAACCTAGGACTGGTGGTTTTTAATAAAAAGAGGCCTTCAGACCGAGAATCAAAGTAACGAAGTAGGCCTTTAGGCCGAGGAACAAAGTGACGAGGCCCAGTAGCTCAGTGGTAGAGCAGTTGCCTCTTAAGCAATTGGTCGTGGGTTCGACCCCCACCTGGGTCACAGTTTCGTGTTAAAATAATATGCCGCCAGAAAGAGGCGGCTTTTTTAAACTTTAAAAATGAAAAGAGATATTAGAAACATTGCAATAATTGCCCATGTTGATCATGGCAAAACCACTCTGGTTGATGCCCTCTTGCGTCAGTCTAAAACGGAAATGAAGAAAGAAGTTGCGTCCGAAAACTTAATTATGGACAGCAACGAACTTGAAAAGGAGCGCGGAATAACCATTTTTTCCAAAAACGCCTCGGTTATTTGGAAGGATACAAAAATAAACATTATCGATACGCCCGGGCATGCCGATTTCGGAGGGGAAGTTGAAAGGGTCCTTACAATGGCCGACGGCTGCTTATTACTTGTCGACGCACAGGAAGGTCCGATGCCTCAGACACGTTTCGTCTTAAAACAGGCTTTGAAGATGAAACACAAAATCATTGTTGTAATCAACAAAGCCGATAAACCTAACGCGCGTGTACCGTTTGTCCTAAATAGGATTTTCGATTTATTTGTGGAACTCGGTGCTGACGAAGAAACAGCCTTTTTTCCGGTTATCTACGCCGTTGCCAAAGACGGTAAAGCAGGTCTTACCTCGGAAGTGAGCTCCATGGTCGACATATCCCCGGTATTTGATTCGATCCTTGAGCATGTGCCAAAACCTAATATAGACGTTGAGAAACCGTTACAGGTCTTGGTTTCCAATATAACTTATGATAACCACAAGGGCAGGATCGCTATCGGCAAAATCTATAACGGGATTTTAAGTGTCGGGAAAGATGTGGCAAGGATAAACCATGACGGACAAATAGATAAAACAACAATTACGTCCCTTGCTACATTTGAAGGCCTTGAAAGGGTCGATACACAAGAAGCGGAAGCCGGTGATATTGTTGCTATTTCCGGAACAGCGGATATTACGATTGGGGAAACAATAGCAGACGCAAAAAATCCGATTGCACTGCCAATTCTCAAGGTAGAAGAACCGACAATCCGCATGACTTTCAGTGTTAACAGTTCGCCTCTGGCGGGAAAAGAAGGCCACTTTAAGACTTCCAGGCAAATCAGGGAAAGACTTTTCAAAGAACTGGAAACGGACGTAGCGCTTAAGGTTGAAGATGGCGAAAAAGGCGATTGGGTTGTTTCGGGCAGGGGAGAACTTCATTTGGCCATATTAATTGAAAGGTTGAGGCGCGAAGGGTACGAGTTTCAGGTCGCCAGGCCTCAGGTTATCACCAAAATTATTGACGGAAAAACGCTTACTCCATATGAACAAGTTTTCATTGAAGTCCCGGAAAAGTATTCCGGTGTGGTAATGCAGAAAATGGGCGAAAGGCATGGCCAGCTTCTTGATATGAAAACGGAGGAAACGATATCGTTTTTTGAATTTATTATTTCGACCCGTGAACTGTTCGGCTATAGAAGTGAATTTATAGTCGATACCAAAGGTTTGGGAATAATTAATACTTTATTTTATGAATTTAGGCCGGAAGCTCCTGGCGCATACTCAAGAGGTCACGGATCTTTGGTTGCCCACGAATCCGGTACGACCAAAACATATGGCCTAATAAATGCCCAGGAAAGAGGAAACATTTTTGTAAATGCAGGTGAGATTGTCTACAAAGGCCAGGTAATAGGTAGAAATTCCAGAGGTGAAGATATTAGGGTTAACGTTTGCCGCGAAAAGCATTTAACAAACATGCGCAGTAAAGGGGAAGATGTTTCGGCCAAGTTAAATGCGACAGTGAAAATGGACCTAGAAGAAGCCCTTGAATATATAAACGACGAAGAACTTGTTGAGGTTACCCCAAAAAACATCCGCATACGTAAAATTATTTTAGATGAGCTGGAAGAAAGAAGAAAAAGAGTTTACTCTAAAAGCTAACCGATCCGGGATCGTATTAGGCAGGCAATCCGGTAAAACATTCTTTTATTCAATCGTTTGATGCTTAATTGTCTCAAGAGTTCTCTGATAATCCGCCCTATCTAACACAAATTCTTTATATTTTTCGAGGTTTTTAAATTGAGAAAGTACAATCTCGGCACTGTTAGCTACAACCGATATGCCATCGATATATTCTAAAAGGGAAGAGTACGGATAGCTAAAAGTCTCATCGATAGTACGGACGACATATGAAGAATAAGGATTAAGATGTATGTAGCGTGAAAGATGCATAAGCTGATCGTCATTACTTATGTGAACAGCTCTAAATCTTCCTTCAAAAAGGCTCCCCTTTTGATTATTTTTTAAATTAAAATAATGTGAATAGCTACTAGATACAAGATATAAGAAACGCTGAATTCCGCTATCGACATTCTGTTTGACAAGCAGATGGAAATGATTCGGCATAAGGCAATAAGCAACAATATCAATTAAAAACTCTTTTTTTATAGCTAAATCTTCTAGCAATGCCTTTCGTTCATTTATATCAAGCTGTAAGAATTTTGAATACCTTAAAGGGGGCAATAAATTTCTGTAGTAAAGCAAAATATCAATAAATTTTTCGTAATGCCTTTTATTTAGGAAAACTGGAGAAGAAGCATGACCTCGATTAAAAACATGATAATATTCATTTGATACCAAGGGCACATCTCTTAAGGGCATATGTAATCAATAACACTGATACTACCGGATCGTCGAGCTAGTACGATCCCGGATCGGCTAGTTCGGCTAGTCTAGGGCTGGGTGAGAAACTTTTATTCCAAATGTGTTAAATCCATAATCTAAAAGTTCCTTCATTTCGCCGCGCCTGTCATCGCTGCCCAAAATCACTCCCAACAATTTCTTGCCGTCATTTTCCGCATAAGTGACAAGGCAAAGCCCCGCCTCCCATGTAAAACCGGGTTTTATGCCGCGTACGCCCGGATATGTAGTTAAAAGGTTGGTATCGTTATAAAGGTCAAAGTCTTTGTGCCCAGCAGTCGATTCTATGTATTTATGGACTGTGGCCGAAACTTCCCGGAAATACGGATAATTCTCCCATAAATAGTGCGATATAACTGCAAGGTCGTGTGCGGAAGAAAATTGTTCCTGCCTGTCAACGTCCAGCCCAGAGGCGTTTATAAATTTTGTGTCATTTAGCCCCAAATCCGCCGCTCTTTTATTCATTTTCGCCACAAAAGTATCCTCACTGCCCGAAACTCCTTCGGCAATAGTAACCGCCGCGTCGTTTCCGGAAACAAGGATTAACCCATACAAAAGATCGCTTAATTTTAATTTTTCTCCCGCAGTAAGCCCCATACTGTTTTCGCCAACCTTGGCCGCCTTTTCGGAAACCGAAAATTCTTTATTTAAATCGGAATTTTCAAGGGCTATCAAAGCCGTCATTATTTTTACGGTAGAAGCAATCGGTAGTCTTTCGCTCGAATTCTTGTCAAAAACTATTTTTTGGGTATCAAAGTCAACAAGAATAGCCGATTTTGCGGAGAGACTTAAGGAAGAAGTGCCCAAAACAAAATTGTGTTCCTGGGGAAACCACTCGTTTTTCGGAAAAACCTTTTTTTTAATAGTATCATCAGCTTTTGGGATAGGGGAGTTCAAAATAGCAGAAACATTCTTGTTCCTTAAAAAAAAGAAGCCGCCTGCGGCCGCAAAAACAATTAAAAAAACAGCCAAAACTCTGCCCATAAAAATATTCTAACAATAAAGCATGTTTAGTCCAAACGCTTTCAACCTTGAAGTCTAAAATGATATCCTTATCCATGAGAGCATAGTAAAAAAGAACCCGGTCTCTTATGAAGAATATTTATGATATCGAGAAACTGAGGGATTTTGATAACCACAAGCTTATAGTGGTCCTCAAAGATAAATCCTGCGACCTTGATGGTTTTATAACAATACATCGTGGAGGTGAAAAATATCCATCTTTCGGTGCAACAAGGGTATGGTTTTATGAATCGGAACAGGAAGCCCTAATAGATTCATTGAGGCTGTCCAGAACCATGAGCTACAAGTCTGCATTGGCAGGATTAAACTATGGAGGAGCCAAAGCTACAATAATCCGCCGTAAAAAATTTATCCGGTCCGATATTTTTAGGTGTTATTCACACAGAATTAATTGCTTGGGGGGCAAATTCGTAACAGGTGCAGACGTTGGTGTTAATGGCAGAGACCTTAAAATAATGGCCCAAGAGTGCAAATACATAGTCGGTCTAAAGAGCGACCCGGTGAGATTCACGGCTTTAGGAGTTATTGTCGGAATCAAGGCAAGCTTGAAAGAGATCTATGGTAAGGACGATATTTCCGGAAGAAATTTTGCTATTCAGGGGGTCGGTAAAACCGGGATTGGAATATTGAAGCTAATTTATCAAAAAGCAGGCAAAATTTACATAAGTGATGCCAATAAAAATAAGCTTAAAATTGTGAAAGACAGGTTTCCAAAGGTTAAAATAGTAGAGCTGGACGAAATTTATAAGCAAAATGTGGACGTACTCTCGCCATGCGCATTGAGTAATTCAATAAACGGAAAAATTTATAAATACCTCAAATGCAAAATCATAGCAGGGAGTGCAAACAATCAATTAGAAAATGAAACTATCGGAGGAAATCTATACCATAACGGGATTTTGTATGCCCCAGATTATGTAATTAATTCCGGCGGCTTGATAGCAGTTGTCGATGAATATGAAAATAGTGTCTTTGAGAAAGAAAGACTGAATAAGAAAATTATAAAAATAAAAAATAAGCTGGAGACGATTTTTCAAAAAAGTAAAAGGTCGGGCAAACCGACTAATTTAGTCGCAAACCAAATGGCCGAAGCAATTTTTAACCAATATGCTTAATTCCTTCCCCTCCGGAAAATCTGCAAAAATTCCAAGTTCAGCAAACAATATCGATAGCATCCACAAACTGAGTACTGCTGAAATCTCGGAGTTTATTACAAAAACCAATCCTGCAAGTATAGAAAAAACAGGCCAAAGGATGGCTTTAAACTTATTTAGAAATTCTTCTGACAGTGTACCTGCCTACAGGAAATTCCTAAAGACTAACCATATAGATTCTTCAAAAATCAGAAATCTAGATGATTTTAAAACCCTTCCCATAATGACTAAGAAAAATTACCTCCTAAAATATCCTTTAGCAGAATTAAACTGGGACGGAAAACTAGATGATTTGCACATAGTTTCCGTAAGTTCAGGGTCAAGCGGTGAGCCGTTTTTCTGGCCGAGGGGCCAGGGGTTGGAACTAGAAACAGCATTAATATACGAACTAGCTCTCAAGCATATTTTTAGGGTAGATAGGCAAAAAACACTGTTTTTAATCGGATACGCAATGGGTATGTATGTAGCGGGCGTATTTACATTAAATAGTTTGATGAAGATGACTCGAGAAGGATACCCGCTAACAGTTGTTTCTCCAGGCTCAGATAAGGATCAGATAATCACTATCATAAAAAAACTGGGCAGTAATTTTGATCAAGTGATAATTGCCGCTTACCCTCCGGTTATAAAAGACGTTGTCGATAAAGGGATTGAAGAAAATATAAACTGGAAAGACTATAAAATGAAATTTATTTCCGGCGGGGAAGGTTATAGTGAGGAGTTCCGCAGTTATGTTTATAAAAAAATGGGTACATTAAAAAGTTATTTGACAAGTTCAATGAATACCTATGGTTCTGCAGATGCCGCTATTTTAGGGCACGAAACACCCTTAAGCATTCTTGTTCGCAAGGCGGCTAGTGATAACAGTAATCTTAGAAAAGCACTTTTTGGGGAAGACCGTTTGCCTTCGGTCCAGCAGTACTATCCTTTTTACAAATATTTTGAATCAGTTGACGGAAATCTCGTCTTTACGACATTTGGGGGAATTCCTCTTATCAGGTATTCAATTGGCGATACTGGGGGTATTATTCCATATAAAAAGGTTATTGATATTTTGGATGAATTTAAAATAGACATTAGAAAGGAAATGAAAAAGTATCATTCCGATAATCTCATATGGAAATTGCCTTTTGTTTATTTATTTGGAAGGAAAGACAACACAAAAATATTTTATGGTGCAAATATTTACCCTGAACACATTAAAAATTGTCTGGAGCAAAAAAAATTAATTGGGATAACAACGGGGAAATATTTTATGGACATTATCTTTGACAAGGATCACAACCAAAGCCTGCTACTAGCAATTGAGCTTTGCCCGAAAGTCAAAAATGAAACGAAACTTGAAGATAAAATTGCAAAATTAATTCACAATAATTTACTAAATATAAATGACGAATACAGATACCTTTTTCATACCATTGGCAACATAATCTACCCAAAAGTTGAATTGTACGAATACGGGCATTTGAAATATTTTTCTCCGCGGATCAAACCTAAATACGTCAAAAAAGATTAGTCAGTGAATTTAAGAAACATCAAGCCCGTAATTTTATACGAAGGAAAATATTCCCTCAAAGATATTACACGGCTGAAGAAGGAAAATTTAGTCTTTAAGACGGTTGATATCTACGAAAGACAGCTTCGTGAATTATTCGAAGTGAATAACCCGTCTTTATTAAAAAACGAAAAATTCGTTGAAGAACAATCCAGGTTCCTAAAAACTAGGAGGGGGAATGACATTAATTTGTGCGGGAACTGGGTATATTTCCCTTGGAACGGGAATCTTATCCATACAATAAATGAGAGGGATTATTTTTTACTTCGTACCAACCGTAACAGAAATTTAATTACAGATAAAGAACAGCAAATATTATACGGCTTTAATACCGCAGTTGTAGGACTTTCCGTTGGCAGCAATATTGCCGTTAATTTTGCCTATCAGGGTATCGGGAAAACCATGAAGCTTGCAGAGCATGACAAGCTTGAAACATCAAATTTGAATAGGGTAAGAGCCAGCATATCCGATATTGGTGAGGGCAAAGCAGGCATTACCGCAAAACAAATATATGAAATAAATCCTTACAATACTTTGCACATTTATCCCAAAGGTTTAAACAAAAAGAACCTAAGTGAATTTTTTTCTACAGATCCGGTACCTGATATTATTTTTGAAATAACCGATGATTTCGAGATGAAAATACTATTAAGACTTGAAGCCAAAAAAAAGGGTATTCCCGTAGTAATGCTTGCTAACCTTGGAGATAGTGTACTTGCTGATATAGAAAGATATGACCTGAATAAAAATATCCCTTTATTCAACGGAGTGATCGGAGATTTACCCGATAAAATTCTAAAAGATCCCAAAGCTGATGCAAACAGTTATGCCGTCAAAATAGTCGGGACCGAAAATATTCCACAAAGAGCCATAGAATCCGTCAAGGAAATCGGTAAAACTTTAATCGGTAGACCTCAATTATCTGGTACTTTATCATTAAGCAGTTCAATTGCATGTTACATAGCAAGGAATATAGCGCTTGGTAATAAAAAACTAAGTGGCAGAAAGCTCCTGTCTCTTGATAAGATCTTTATATAATGTGGTACATTCCTAAAAAACCCTACAAAGCTTGGAAAATTAACATATCGGATTTTCCTGCTAAAAAATCATTTTCCGATCAGATCAAATACTTAATTCGCTATGCCGTTCTGGCTCCTTCAACCTTTAACACTCAGCCTTGGGTTTTCTCAATTAAAAAAAACTCTGTGACGATCTCCCCAGATCTTAAAAGAAAACTTTTAACATCAGATAGAAATGACAGGTTGCTTTATATCAGTACCGGTTGTGCCGTTAAAAACTTTGAAATAAGCGCAAGGGTACATGGATTCGATATTGACAAAACTTATGAAAATAAACCTAAGTATACTCAGGTTACGCTTTCTCTTTCTAAAAACGGTAAAAATACCGACAAAAAAGCACTCATAAACATATTGTCGAGACTCACAAACAGAAATCCTTATACAAATAAACAATTAAGCTCTAAGACAATTTCCAGGTTAAAAAATATTGCAAAAAATAATGGGGTCAATTTCAAAATAATTAGTGACGAAAAAGGCCGAAATAAAATCATGAAGCTTGCCGAAAGAGGGGATTTAGTTCTCTGGGGAGATAAAAACTTTCTAAGCGAACATCTCCAATGGATAAGAAATAATTTGACCAGAAAGTACGACGGTATGCCGGCATTTACTGTCCAAATATCGCTAGTACCTTCAATTTTTGCAGGTATTGCTTTAAAAAACATTAATTTCGCCAAGATGCAGGCAAAGAAAAACCACCAGTTACTTTCTACAACCCCACATTTTGGTTTCATTGTCTCAAAGGGAAACAGTCGGGAAGAATGGATTAAATCCGGTGAAGCGTTAGAAGAAATTTGGCTATACTTGAATCAAGTAGGAGCATCATTGGCTCCCCAAGCTCAAGTCATTGCAGTACCGGAACTTTTAAAAGATCTTAAAACAACCTTGAAAACAGAATTACAGCCTCAATTTTTCTTTAGGATAGGTTTCGCAACAAAGCATGCTTACCACAGCCCAAGGCGTCCAGTTCACGAAGTTTTAAAATAGGGCAAGGGGTATAGCCCAGTTTTTAAGTTATAATTTAATTAGATGGAACTTGCTGTGCTCTCGTTGGTTTCCTTAGTAGACCTAGTCCTTGCATTTCTTGTTTTAAAAAACAATCCAAAAAGCGCAACAAACATAATATTTGTACTACTATCTTTCGCTATCCTTGGCTGGCTTATTACTGTTTATATTTCACTAATTCCATTTTTATTATTACAAAGTTTGTTTTGGATTCGGCTTAGCATCGTTTTTGCGGTTCCATTCACTGCACTATTCTTTTTGTTTTCCCACACATTTCCAAGCAACAAAATCAGACTCTCAAAGAAGATAATCTTCTCAATTTCGGCTATCTCTATAGCCCTTATGGCCAGTAATATGTCGCCCCTTGCTTTTAAAAGACTTGATATAGTTAATAACTCTCCCAACCCTGTTCCTGGTATCGGATTGTTTCCATTTGTAGTCTTTGTCGCTTTTTCTTACACATGCGCAATCTTTCTACTGGTTAGCCGCCTCAGGAAATCAACGGGACTAGTTAAAGAACAATTACGCTACCTCATGTATGGACTTCTCCTAATGTTGGGACTGATTATCACGACAATTATGATACCTGTCGTATTTTTGAGATCGAATTTATTTCTGACCCTCGCACCTCTTTACATTCTTGTCTTTCTGGGGAGTACTGCATATGCAATTCTCCGTCATAAACTTTTTGATATCCGTCTCCTTGTCGCAAGAGCAATTGCTTATCTTGGCATAGTCATCTTGGTAGCCGGAATTTATATTGGTGCAGTTTTTGCTTTGGGAAATTTTGTTTTCCCCGTAAAATTTTCGAGTCAGCAGCTTCTGATCGCAATCTCTCTTGCTTTTTTACTCGCAATAAGTTTCCAGTGGATTACTAAATTTTTTACAAAACTTACAGACAGCATATTTTTTAAAGAAGATTATGATGACAACAAATTAATCACAACTCTCTCTCATATTATGGCCCAGACTCTTGACTTAAACATCCTTCTTGAAAGAATCTCGAAAGTAATTATGGATGAAGTAAAAGTCACCAAGCTCGCAATCGTTCTTACTGACAATGAAAGTGTAGAAGACATTCATAATTTTGGCTTTAATGATGACATCTTCAGAAAAAAAGTCGTGCTTAAAAACCTGTTCACTAAAAGTAAATTTCTCGTCTTTGAAGACTTGGAAAGCGACGAGGAGAAATTTCTTTTCCGGGATCTTAATATTTCTGTTTGCATCCCGCTTTCCGTCAAAGGTAAGAAAATAGGCTTGTTTCTGCTTGGAGAAAAGGCATCGGGCGATATTTATTCGTCCAAAGACTTCAACGTCTTCCATATCCTGGAACCGGAACTTGCAATAACAATTGAAAATGCCCAGGATTATCAAAAAATTAAAAGGTTTAATATTACGCTAAGGGAAGAAGTGGACCTTGCAACCGCTAAGCTTCAAACGGCCAATAACCGTCTTAAACAGCTGGATAAGTTAAAAGATGACTTTGTCTCTGTTGCCTCACACGAGCTTCGTACCCCGATGACGGCCATTAAAAGCTATTTATGGGTTGCCTTAAACCAGCATTACAAAGAGCTTTCGGAAGATATGCAGCGCTATTTAAACCGCGCTTACATTTCGGTAGAACGCCTTATTAATCTTGTCAACGATATGCTTAATATATCCCGTATTGAAGGCGGCCGCATCGCGCTAAGACTTGCGGATACCGATCTGGTCCAGCTTTCCCGCGATGTATATGATGAAGTTTTGGCAAAAGCAAATGAAAAAAATATAGATATAGTCGTTGTCCAGAAAAACGTACCCAAGGTATTATGCGACAAGGACAAGATCCACGAAGTCCTTTTAAATTTAATCGGGAATTCCTTAAAGTTTACGAAAGGCGGAGGTACAATTTCTCTTGATTTTAAAGCCGATAATCCATTCGTAACAATTTCCGTAACCGATACGGGTGTTGGAATTTCCCGGGAAAACCTTAAAAAGTTATTCACTAAATTCGGCAGGCTGGAAAATTCCTATGTTGCTATCGCCGAATCAGGCGGAACCGGACTTGGTCTGTATATAAGTAAATCCTTGGTCGAGCTTCATAAAGGAAAAATAGAAGTAGATAGCCAGGGTCTAGGAAAAGGAACTACATTTAGTTTCACCCTTCCGATTGTAGGGACTGCCGTCGCCGATGAACTTTCAAAAAACGCCCCCAGAGAAACAGAAGGAACCAAGGAACTTGAAAAAACAAAGTTGTATATCAATTGACAAATACCTTAGGAAAAAAGTTTAATCAAGTATATGGCTAAGCGAATACTAATTGTTGAAGATGATAAATTCACTCGCGAACTTTATGAAGAGTTCCTGAAGGGAGCCGGACTTTCCGTTGATACGGCAATAGACGGTGAAGACGGCCTTTCCAAAATAAAAATTGGAGGCTACGACCTAATTCTTCTTGATGTAATGATGCCGAAAATGGATGGCTTGGATGTATTACGCGCCCTGAAAAGCGAACCGCCTGTTGTTGCAAATGGTCCGGTCGTACTTTTAACTAATCTGACCCATGACCCTGTTATTAATATGGCAAAGGATTTGGGTGTTAAAGACAACCTTGTTAAGTCTGACATTACCCCTGGCGATCTTTTGGAATATATCAACAAAATGCTGGGTATCGATGCTTCTAAGCCTGAGCAAGATCAGCGCCGAGATTAGCTCCCGTCGCAACCGGAATTGTAAAAGCAAAAGTGCTCCCGCGGCCAATTTCCGTCCTCTCAAGATAAGCTTTTCCGCCCATAAGCTCAGCAAGCATCCTGGAGTGGTATAAACCCGTTCCGTATTGTCCGTTCATCTGCGGAAATTTTGAAAATAAAAGCTTAACATTTTCCTCCGCAATTCCGGCTCCCGAATCCGAAACACTTACTTTTAAAAAACCTTTTTGTTCTTCAATAGTTACTTTTACATTTCCGGAATTTGTATAAGTAATTGCGTTTGCAAGATAGTTATAAAGGATTTGTTTTACAAGTATTCTGTCCCCGAGGGCATTAAGAAAATCTCTCTCTAGGTTCTGAAACTCCAGTTTTAGGGATTTCGAATCCGCAAAAGGTTTAAACTCCTCGATTGACTCGCTGACAACAGCGCCTATGTCAAAACCTTCTCTCTTAACAATGGATTCCACAAGTTCCTCCGAACCCGAAATTAAGTCGTCTATATCCGTCTGTAAATAATCTATATTCTGTTTTGTTTTATCCAGTACCAATGATGCATTTTCCGCGTCAGTACCTCCTTTTACAAGCGTATTTATTGCAGCTTCAACATTCCTGAGCCTTGATTCTATTCTGGGGCCGTAAATAGCGGTTAACCTGTCTGCAAGGGTTTCCCGCCTGTTTGCTCCAATTTCAGCAGGCTCCAAAATTATAGTTGCGCCAAAACAGGTTAAGCTTTCTTTAATTATTAAAATGGGTGAAATGAAAAAATTTATATTACTTCCGGAAAATGGAATGTTCCTTACCGAAACGCTCTGTCTTGTTTTTATCACCTGGTTACATGCGCCTATAAGGTCGAAAAATACCGAAACTATTTCATGGATTTCGTTTATTGTCCACTCTCCGACCTGGCTAAGGCCAAGTATTTTTTCCACTGCCGGGTTTTTATGAAGGATCTTAAGCTGGTCATCGATCATCATATAACCGATATCCATATGATTAATTGAAGCCAGTATCCTTACTTTTTCCCGTTCCGTCTGCAGCCACCCGCTCGAAAGCTGGTCGCGTGCAAGTTCTAACTGCTTTATCTTGTCTTCAGTATTTTGATCACTATCTCCCATATATCCACTATAAACCACCGAGATTAAAAATTCTCGGTGTTATTATTTAAGTTTACATGAGCTCTCGAAGAAAAAAAACCAGCTTATTATTTGATTGCAAATAATGCCTGATTATGTACCAATACAGAGTACATTAGGCAATCTTCCGCTTTTTCAAGACTGTCTTTCCTACCTAAAACTACTCTTATCTTCTCAAGAAGTGCAGTTAGATACCCGTCCTGTGAATAAGCCTGAGATTCTTCTAGCCAATGAATGGCTTCTTTTGTAAAGCGAAGCGAATTTTCATTAGAATTTCTTTGAATAGCAGTCACAATTCTCTTAAGATCATTTGATAAGGAAAGCAGTGTTACTTTATCCATAATATTTTAAAATAAAATTTCATTAAATCCTCAAATTTTTTTCTACGTATTGGGTCTTGTATTTCATTACTGGTGTTATTATCATTTGGCCTTATATTTATCATTGAATTATTATCAATAGCAAGAGTTTTTAAATCTACGCCTCCACCCCAAAGGCTAGACTGCAATGAACCTTCGTCCAATAGCATTTTCTCATTTTCGAAGTGACGATTTGCACCGCCCGAACAAATTTTCTTATCAATATCAATTACTGTTTTAATATAAGTTTCGAATTCTTCGCTTAACACCTGAATTTCTTCCTCTGAAAATGGGTCTTTTTTTGTGATAATCACAAGCTAATAATATCAGATTAAACAAAGTATATTTAAGCTAAATTATATGCGAAGTTAGCTGCAGGACTAGGATTATAAATAATGCTTTACGAATTTGCGATCCGCCATTGGCGGATCCGCATTTTTCTCCGCAACTACTTAAATCGATTGTTTCAGTAGTTCTTCGAAAAACCAAACCTGGATGTCCGATCTCTGTCCAACAAAACTGAAATTTCGACGACTGTTAATTATCAAAATTTCAGTGCTGGCACTAATTGACTATGCCGGAACTTTTTTTACTGAAGTGTGCAATTTAAGCAGCGTGTTCTAAAACTTCTATTCTTTGCGCATGGTCGTCGACCTTCTCTTTTGTGTCTTTGATCATACTATGAAGATCTGCTAATACGTCTGTTTTTTTCTGAACATCTGCCATATCTATAGTTAATGCGTCTAACTTATCTGAATGTTCATCAAGCTTTTTGTTAATTGGTTCTAGTTTTTTATCTAAAACTTCCTCTAGTTGTTTTAAAGTTACATCAGACATGAGAACTAAATTATCAATTTATTACAAATTGATGTCAAGGTGATAATCCAAAGCTAATTTCGTGCTGCGGGACTAGGTATCCTTCGCTCTTTGAGCTTCGGAATACCATGGAATACGTCCTTCAGAAAAATCTTTCACTAAAGCTTCTTTAACAAGTCTCTTATATGCAAAAGCTTTGCCAGAACCAGTTTTCAAATATAGTTCAAAATCTCTAGCTTGTTTTTCAGTTGTAAAAGCACAATACCAAACCAATTTCCAAGGTACATGTGGTTTTGTTGACTTTACATTACCAGAATTATGTAATTTAAATCTTTGCTTTAAATTATTTGTAGATCCAAAATAAAATATGTGAGATTTTTAACTAAGCAATATGTAACAGTAGTGCATGCAATTCTGAAGCTTTAGCGAAAGATTGCTGCGGGACTAGGAGTCGAACCTAGATAAACAGATCCAAAGTCTGTTGTCCTACCTTTAGACGATCCCGCAATGGAACTAATTTTACCAAAAATCAGCTTCACAATCACGCCTCGATGCTTAAAAAAATAAAGTATTTTTGAAGAATTCAAGCAATCTGTGCAATAATTTCACCAATGTTGAACAAGATTCTGAAATTTATATACAAATATGCCCTTTATATTGCCTTCTTGCAGGCCTGGGCCGCTGTCCTTGGAAGCCTTTATTTTTCGGAAGTACGAAGGGATATCCCTTGTCTCCTTTGCTGGTATCAAAGAATCCTGATGTACCCTGTGGCGGTAATATTTCCGATTTCTATTATTCGCAAGGATAAGAACGTTGTATACTACGTTCTTCCTCTGTCTATAACGGGAATGATAATTGCCACTTACCAGTATTTACTGCAGATGACATCATTATCCCAAGTAACACCTATAAACTGTGACGCACTGGGGTCCTGCAGTGCTATGCAGGAAATATTTTTGGGTTTTATTACAATTCCCCTCATGTCCCTTTTGGCATTTTCAACTATTACATTTTTGATGTTAGTTATATTAAAATTTAAAAATGACAAGCGAAGCTAAGTTCATAATCGGAATAGGGGTAGTTACTCTGCTTTTAATTTTCGGGGGAGTATTCTTTCTCACCAAAAGCAAACCCCCGCAAACAGACAACAATGCTAAATTCGACCAAGCACTGCTTATCCAAAACGCAAGGCATACAAAAGGCAGTAAGGATTCAAAAGTCCAGATAGTCGAGTTTGGTGACCTTCAGTGCCCTGCCTGTAAGGCTGCCCAGCCTATCGTTAAAAGTGTTCTTGAGAAGAACCAGGATAAAGTCTACTTTGTTTTTTATCAGTACCCTTTGTCGGTACACAGGAACTCAAAACTTGCTGCCCAGTCGGCAGAAGCCGCAGGAAACCAGGAAAAATTCTTTGAAATGGTTAATGTTTTATACGAAAAGCAGGACGATTGGTCGCAAAAAACAAATCCCAGGGAGGATTTCAGGAAATACGCTCAGAGCCTGAACTTGGATATGGATAAATTTAATAGTGACATGGAAAGCATTAAAAAACCAATAGAAGAAGAGCAGGCACTAGGAAACCGCGCAGGCGTCCAGTCGACACCCACGTTTTTTGTAAACGGCACAAAATACCCCGGCGTAATGCAGGTAGATCAATTCCAGTCATTGATAGATTCTCTAAGCTCACAACAAATTCAAGCGACCTCATCAGCTTCAGGAGTTCAAACAAGCCCCTCTCCGAATTGACCTGTGGAAGAAGCCTCTAAAAATTGCTAAGCTTAACTATATAAGTATTCTCCATTCATGCCGCTATCTGCCCTTTTTTACCCAAAATCTACAGCCGTTATAGGGGCTTCAAAAGAAGAAGGTGCGGTTGGCTATGAAATTTCCAAAAATCTTAAAACACAGGGATATAAAGGAAAGTTGTTTCTAGTAAACCCTAAAGGCGGCAAATTATTCGGCCAAAAAGTCATAGAAGATTTAAGTGAAATAAAACACGGCATAGAACTTGCAATAGTGGCCATTCCCGCAAAGCTGGTTTCAAATGAAGTAAAAAAGCTTGCACAGCTGAAAATAAAAGCTCTTATCGTTATTAGTGCCGGTTTTTCGGAATCGGGTAATGAAAAAGGGGAAGAAGAACTGGCAAAAATCTGCCTAGAAAACAAAATTACTCTTGTCGGCCCTAACTGTCTTGGAATAATAAATCCCCAGATAAATCTTAACGCTTCTTTTGCGCCTCTCATGCCCCAAAAAGGGGATATAGCTTTTATTTCCCAAAGCGGGGCTTTGTGTGCCAGTATTCTGGATTATGCGGCACGTGAGAAAATCGGTTTTTCTAAATTTATTAGTGTCGGAAACAAAGCTTTGGTTGGAGAAACGGATCTTCTCGAATACTTTTACAGCGACCCGTCAACAAAAGTAATCGGTATGTATGTTGAGGAACTCGAAAATCCGGAGTTACTTGAAGAATTATCGAAAAGAATAACCCGCGGTAAATCACATAAACCGATTGTTATTCTAAAAGCAGGTAAAACCGCAAGCGGCCAAAAAGCGGCTCTTTCACACACAGGCTCAATGGGGGGTGCAGATACTGCCTACGATTCGCTTTTTGCGCAAAGCGGAATTATCAGGGCACAAACAATTGAGGAACTTTTTGATTATATGGTGATTTTTTCCAGGAATAAATCTTACACAAGTGAAAATGTAGCCGTTATTACTAATGCCGGAGGCCCCGGTGTTTTATCGGCAGACTCACTTACATCAAACGGGCTTAAACTCGCAAAACTCTCAATGGAGACGGAAAACAGGCTCAGGGAATTTCTTCCTAAAGCCTCCAGTACTGCAAACCCGGTAGACATATTAGGGGATGCCGACAGCAGCCGTTATGAAAAAACCCTGGAACTTATCATCAACGACCCTAATGTCGATGCTTTGGAAATCATACTTACACCTCAATCAATGACCGAAGTTCAAAAAACGGCCCAAGCGATAGTTAAAGCAAAAAAACATTTCAAGAAACCGATTATTGCCGCTTTTATGGGAAAAAACCTTGTTGAGGAAGGATACAGCTTACTAAACAAAAAAAAAGTTGCAACAGCGCATTTTCCGGAAACCGCTGCAAAAGCTCTTTCAGCCTTAAATATTTTTAAAAATTGGCAAAAAGCCGATGTGGCAAAACCCTATCACTTTAAAAACATCAGCCCAATACATGTCCGCCAAATAATCGACAAAAACAATAGTCTCGGAAACAGGCTTATGTCCTTGACCGATTCACTGGACGTTTTGGAAACATATGGATTTCCGGTCAACCAAAGATGGATCCTCAAAGATAAAACATCCATTCCCGGATACACCAAAAACCTGGAGACGCCCTTTGTTTTAAAGGTTTTATCGCGCGATATTAACCATAAATCAGACGTCGGCGGAGTCATACTGGGCGTACAGAAAGAAAAAATTTCCGAATCCTACGATGATTTAATCGCCAGAGTAGGGGAAAAAGTCCCGAAAGCGAAAATCCAAGGCGCTCTGCTCATGCCGATGGTTAAAGATGATCCGCTTGAAATAATTATTGGTGCTAAAACAGACGCTCGTCTTGGCAAACAAATACTCGTCGGCCTTGGCGGTACTCTAACGGAAATATTTTCCGACGTTTCGTGGGGGCTTGCACCTCTTACCAAATACGATATTGAAAGAATGATAGCTCATCTTAAGACCGCAAAAATCCTATCGGGGTTCAGACAGCACAAACCTTTTGCTAAAGAAAAAATCGTTGAATGCCTCGCCAGGCTCTCGCAGTTGGTAGTGGATTTTCCTGAAATCTCGGAAATTGACATTAATCCGCTTATGGTCATGGAAAAAACAAAAGGGGCACTGGTTGTCGACGCCAGGATAGTCATAAACTGAATCATATGGAAATTTACTTAATCTACGCCTCAACTTCTGGTAATGTTGAAATAACATTGGAATATATCGCAAAGAACCTGAGTTACCTGGGTTTCTCTCCAAAACTGATCCGTGCGGAAACGGCATCTATTAATACAATTCTTAAAAATAAGAAATTTATTTTCGGGACATCTACGTGGGACCATGGAAAAATCAACCCTTTTTTTGATAATCTCGCATTTTCAATGCAAAAACATAACTTCGACGGTAAACAGGCAGCGTTTGTAGGTTTGGGTGATAAACGGTACGAACCAGTTCTTTTCTGCAAGGGAATCGAAACCATCCGCGACTTATGGCTGGAAAAAGGCGGCGAAGAAATCTCTGTAATTTTAAAAATACAGGGTGAACCGTACGCTCAGCTTAATTCAATTGTCGAACCGTGGGTTAGTACTTTAGCCAAAACTTGGATTTATCAAAAATGAACGATATTAACCGTTTTGTAATTAAAATTGCCGGCGAATCGGGCCAGGGCGTCAATTCAATAGGTGAAATGGTCGCAAAAGCACTAAAAAGAACAGGCTTTTATACTTTTGGTTACCGTGAATACCCTTCACTGATTAAAGGCGGCTATGCCTTTCACCAAATAGATCTTAGCTCAACTCCGATCAATTCCTCATCCGAAAAAGCCGATATTATGCTTAACTTCAGCAGGACTTCATTTCATGTTTATCTCCCTACACTCAGAGAAAATGCACGTGTCATTCACATGATCCCCAAACTCGATTTAACGGGAGCTGAAGAAAAATTAATTAAAAAAAACAAGTACAAAATCTTTTATTTACCGGCAGAAGACTTAGCGAAAGAAGCAGGAGGTAAAGCTATTATGGCAAATTCCGTTATGTTTGGGGCTTTATGGAAACTCCTAGGGCTTCCCGTTCCAGTCGTTAAAAGCCTGATTTCCGCTTTGTTTGAGCATAAACCGGAAGCGATTAACCCAAATTTGAAAAGTTTTGAAAAAGGGTACGAGACAGATTTGGACACAAATTTTAAGATCAAAATAACCACCAGCGCAAAAGCCAAAAGCCAATTGTTATTGACTGGTAACCATTTACTCGCACTTGGTGGAGTAGCTTCTGGCGTCAGGACATATTTTGCTTACCCGATGACTCCATCCAGTTCGATACTAAGTTATATGGCTCAAATTTATCACGATACCGGAATTCTTGTTAAACAACTTGATGATGAGGTCTCCGTTGCCCAGTTTGCACTGGGTGCAAATTTTATGGGTACCAGAGCACTAGTTGCCACATCCGGCGGCGGTTTTGACCTGATGACAGAATCCGTTTCCCTTTCGGCAATGACGGAAACACCCTTCGTATGCGTTCTTGCCCAAAGGCCCGGCCCCGCAACTGGTATGCCAACCTGGACCTCAGCCGCAGATCTCAATTTGGCAGTATATTCCGGTCACGGGGAATTTCCGCGTTGCGTTATTGCCGTAAGTGACGCTAAATCGGCTATATTAGCTGTTCAAAAAGCTTTTGATATAGCCGAAAAATATCAGATCCCCGTAATTATTTTGACAGACAAACAAATTGCCGAGTCTCTTTTTCAGATTCCGGATCCGGAAAAAGAAATCGAAGTTAAAAGATATCTCGTTTCGAAAAACATGCTGTCAACCCTTAAGTCTTCCGATCGTTTCAAGATTACGGAATCCGGAATTTCTCCAAGATGGCTTCCGGGCCAGTCGGAAGCAACCTATATTGCAAACAGTGATGAACATCTGGAAGACGGTACCGTCACCGAAGACAGGCAGTCAAGCCTTGAAATGAACCAAAAAAGGCTTGATAAATTAAAAACTCTAACAATTGAACTTCCTGAACCGGAATTAATCGGCCCCGATGACGCTTCACTTACATTAGTAGGATGGGGAAGCGCTAAAAATACCGTTGCCGACGTTATTGATCTCTGGAATCCTCTGCATAAAAACGGAAAAATTAATTTTCTGCACTACGAATATATTTACCCGGTAAAAACACAAAAATTAATTGGATTAATAGAAAAAAAACGGCCCTTACTTCTTATAGAAAATAACGCTTTTGGCCAGTTAGGTGCTCTCCTTGCAAAAGAAACAGGCTTCATCTTCCGTGATAAATTACTTAAGTTTGACGGAAGGCCATTTTTTATCGAGGATATTATTAACTATCTGGAAAAGAGGTTTTAAAATTTAATGCCAAGCTGTAATTGTCCGAGCCATTCAAAAGAAGATGTCCGTTTTGGTGACTTTTATTCCGAAAATATCTATTCGTGGTGTGCCAACTGCGGAAACTACGGAATCCATGCCGCCGTTAAAAGAGCGCTTGTGTCCCAAAATATCAGGCCATGTCAGGCCCTTTTATGTTTTGATATAGGCTGTCACGGAAACGGATCGGATAAAATTGGCACTTATAGCTTTCATGGCCTGCACGGCCGCGTAATTCCTTTTGCCTGCGGAGCGGCGATATCAAACAGGAATATTAAAGTAATAGCTTTCGGTGGGGACGGCGGAACATTCGGAGAGGGCATAAACCATCTCATTTTGGCAATAAGAGGTAATTACGAAGTTACTTTTATTTTTCACAATAACCTTAATTACGGTTTAACAACAGGTCAGGCGTCCGCAACAACAAAGAGGGGGGTAAAAATGAACGCATCCCCTGACGGAATTACCTCGGACCCAATTAATCCAATGGAATTTGTACTCTCGCAAAATCCAAGCTTCGCGGCCAGGACATTTTCCGGTGATATTCACCACATGGCAGAGGTTTTTGCGGCGGCAGTTAAACATAACGGTTTTTCTTTCGTCGAAGTTCTTCAGGCGTGCCCAACTTTCAACCAAATGACGCCTCACGAGTGGTATCAAAAGAGGGTAAATGATGTAAAAGGAATAAAGTCTTACGATAAATATGACTTACAGCAGGCCCGAAAAATTTCGGAGGATCTAGAAAAGCAAATTGCAGTAGGTGTTCTTTACGAAAATAAAAAATCACAGCCTTTTACCCTCCGTCAGGCTAACCGCCAAAGCGTTAAATCGGAACTTGTAGACGAAGTCAAAACTTTTAGCATAAACAAACTTTTAGACGCGTTTAGATAACCTTACCGCTCGACACCCGCAATAATTGCCTTATATAATTCTTATTTAAGGACCAAATGCTTGAACTAATTGGCCATTACATAATCCAGTTTATAGAGTCCACAAAGTACGCGGGGATCTTTATCCTTATGTCCCTTGAATCGGCCCTTATCCCGATTCCTTCCGAAATTACCATGCCGTTTTCCGGCTTTTTAGCGTCAAGCGGCAAATTGTCTTTTTGGCCAGTTGTACTCACGGGAACTTTAGCAAACCTCGCAGGTTCTTATCTCGCGTATTTCATTGGATATTTACTTGAGGAAGCTGTGCTTGTAAAGCTCATTAAAAATCACGGTAAATTTATTCTCGTTTCCCATCACGATTACGAAAGGGCCAAAAACTGGTTCGAGAAATACGGAGACAAGATAATATTTGTATCCCGTCTTTTACCAGGTATCCGCACTGTAATATCACTTCCGGCAGGAGTCTTTGAAATGGACCTGAAAAAATTTACAATTTACACGGTTTCCGGTTGTTTCATCTGGTCGGCTTTTTTAACATACGTAGGCTTCATTCTTGGTGAAAATTGGACAAAACTGGAAAGCTATTTCCGTAAATTTGAATTTTTCATGTTAGCAATAGTTATTATTGCCGGAGTTTTCTATATAGAAAAACACTTCAAGTTCTTAAAAAACCTCAAAAAATAACATTTTAGGCTCCAAAATTATAAAAAGTTGACCATAAGGGATAAAATATATCCGTGAAAAGGCTTTTTACTTTCCTAACTATTTTTTGCATAACCCTCACCTTTGCAGTTCCCGTTTTTGCCCAGACCCTTGAAAACGGGGAAACTATTACGCTTCAAAAAGATAGAACAGTCGATAGTGATTATTTCGCCTGGGGTCAAAAGGTAACCATCTCCGGAACGGTAAACGGCGATACGTATGTAGGAGGAGGGAACGTTCTAGTAGATGGTACTGTTAACGGCGACCTATTTGTAGCAGGAGGGTCGGTTAACGTACGGGGTAATATTCTCAAAGATCTGAGGGTCGCGGGCGGCCAGGTTTCAATCGCAGGCAAAATCGACGGAAATATTACTGCTTTAGGCGGAAATGTTGATGTCCAGGATTCCGCAAAAGTTGCCGGCAGTATTACTTCTGCGGGCGGAGAGATTAGAATTTTTTCGCCTATTGGAAAGGGAGCCACCCTGGCAGGGGGTAACGTAACAGTGGGCAGTCCCATAAACGGAGACATTCTCGCAGCAGTAGGCAGTCTTTCTCTAACAGCCAATTCTCAGGCTCAAAATATCACTTATTACAGCAGTAAAAAAGCAGACATACAAAATGGGGCACAAATTAAGGGTCAGATAACGCAAAAATTACCCCCAAAAGCCCAGGAAAAGGAAAAGGCGGCAAAAAAATTCATGACAGGTGAAAGGATCACTTTTGCAGTTATTAGCTTCGTATCATCCTTAATAGTGGGCTATCTTTTCACAAAGTTTTTACCTAATTTCACAAACTCGGCGGCTTCTCGTCTAAGGAAAAATCCTTTTGGCATGTTTCTAACCGGCTTTCTGGCTTTAATTTTTATACCCATCCTGTCAATAATAATTATGGTTACGGTTGTTGGAATCCCCATAGGGATTCTATTGCTTGTTGGCTATGCTATTTCACTATATTTATCAAAATTATTTGTAGCCGTGACCGTTGGAAAATTAATCCTTTCACGCGATAAAAGGTCCGATGACCTTTTCTTGTCACTGGTTGCCGGAATGATAGTCTATTTAATTCTCACGCTTATCCCGGTTATAGGAGCTCTCGTTACTTTCCTGACATTAACAACAGGGTTCGGAACAATATTGTTTACAAAGAAAAACTTTATAAAAAATTTTAGGGATAAAAAACTTCTTTAGCTGACTTGACATTATTTGACCTATTTCGAATGAAAATGAGAATCAGGACAAAATGCCGTTACATTTTGATCTATTAAATGTATATTGACAAAAATCAAATTAAGGTTTATAAAATAATCGTTTATCGCAAGATAAACAACTTGGAAGGGCTTCTCGCAAGAGAGGCCTTTTCTTTTGACTAATGCTGGCAGACGAGTGACTCAACTGCCAAGAGGTCGTTAAAACTGAAAAGGCTGTATAGGTGGCCTAAGTGGTGTGTTTTGTTCTAAGAATTAGTACTTAAAAATAACTTTTCCTACTATTTCTTCAAGATTAACTCTGTAGTTGGTTTTTGAATGTTTTCTGTTATCGCCTATACATAAAAAACCAATCGCCGAAATTTTTTTTATACGTTTAATAAACAATTTTGTTTCTTTCCCAAAAACTACAACATCGTTTTCTTTCGGGACTACCCAGTTAAAAGTTAAAACGTGATCGCCGGGATAGAACACGGGAATCATACTGTTATCTTCAACTATAAATCTCGAAAAGGGTGAAATCTTCACACAGGAAGTACTATATCTCCATCTCCGCCGGTTGGATAACTACTCGCAACTTTTCTTGTCTCCCTGTCTTTAGTAGCCCAAAAAATCTCCGCAAAATTCTGCGTTAATTTTATTAGTTCTCCGCAAGCATCTTCGTTTATCTCCTGCCGCGCCTTCGATGCCATCTTCATTATTTTAAACACGAGGTCAGGCAAATCCTGATATTTTTCAAGATGCTCAGGTTTAAAATAATCTCCCCATATAACCCTTATCTGTTGTTTAACTATTTCCGCATGATCTTCTTTAACCTTCGTTAGGCGTGATATCTGATGCATAACATTTTTACTCTCAACGCTTTTCCCTGAGTCAATATTTAGCTCATTTATCATTCTTGTCATCCTAAGTACTGTATGTGCAGCCATTTGTGCCTCGTGGGGGTCATAAATTCCGCATGGAATATCGCAATGGGCATAAACAAGTTTAGGCGCGAATATATAATCAATTAGTATTAAAATTCTTTTCATGATACTCTCAGGTATAAACAAGGAGCTATATGGACTATTTTACCAGAGGGAGTAAATACCTCTTGTCGTATGAGATTACATTTCTTAACAGTTTTATCTTAGCAAGCAGTGCAAAAACATTGTTGCCAAATATGTAGCTTGCCGAAATTCCCAAAGCAAAAATTGATCTTTCCAGAATTACAACAGGAATTAAGCTTTGCCAAACCAAAGCAGGCATATTAAAAGCCCAAACCCAAATTGCTCCCCCTACAGCATGGGCGGTAAAAGTCGAACCGTAGGCCTTTAATATCAAAAACCTGTTTTTGAAAGGATACGTAATAAGAGGAATTAACCAGAAAAGCGAATAGTACCATACGGACCGGCCAACCGGATTAAGATTATACGAGACAATAGCTAAAACGGGAATAATCAACTGTTTCTTATCCGATTTGGAAAAATACCAAACGGCAAAAAGGGTAGGGAACAATCGTATAAGAGCACCCTTGTCGAAACTGTCAAATCCATGGAAAAACAGATTTACAACCTGAATAACAAATACGGATATTATTCCAAAACTGTTACCGGCCAAAGCCCCGGATGTCGGAGCAAAAAGGTCAAAAAGTGTAAATTTAACCCTTGAACCCGCGAGTGTATTTACCGGTATCTGAAGAAGTACAAACCCTACTATTGAAAAAATTGCCAAAAAAAATATTTTATTTCTCATTTACTTTGTGCAAGTCCCGGTATAAATGCTCCGGCAACTTCAATATTTGCTCCATTTATATAATATGCGTCCTCCGAAATCAAGAATCGAAGAGTTTTATACACATCTTCATAGCTAGCGGATCTTCCCATCGGAAATTGCTTGGCGTCAAAAATATCTTCAGCCATCGAAGCGGGGGAGATCATATTTATATGTATTCCATACCCCGCTTCCTCCCAAGCCATTATTTTAGTCAAATTGTAAAGGCCGTTTTTTGCCATAAAATACGTCGCCGACTTTTCCCTGATAGTAAACACGTCTGCGCCTACCGTCCCCATATTAATAATGTGGCCCTTTCTATTTTGTTTCATCCCCCGAAGAACGGCTCTCGAGCAATACAAGGAACTTAAGATATTGGATTCCAGAATATCCTTAAATTCTCTGTTAGTAGTTTCTGAAAATTTTTTATAAATAAAATTACCGACATTATTAACAAGAAGGTCTATAGACCTAAAGTCCTTTAAAATTTTCCCGAAAGCGGTATTTACTTCCCCCTCCTTTGTTAAATCAGCCTGAACCAGTACAGAGTCGGGGGATTTTTTTTTAACTTCAGAAATGGTTTTATCGGCTTCCGTTCTGTTAGTATTAAAGTGTAAAGCAACCCTAAATCCTTCATTCGCAAGAGAAACGGCTAAATATTTACCTAGTCCCTTTGCGCTTCCTGTAACAATAGCGGTTTTTTCCATCGGTCTAGTATTAAATCAAATTTTGACGAATGCATCAATTTTGAAATATAGTTTGAAAGAAGTGAATAAAGTTCGGTTTATATTTTTCATCTTAATTATTGCAACTGCCTCCTTGCTCACATACTTTTTTTCCAAGAATAAAGACTTATTAAACAAAACAGACACTACTGTTAATTCAAGTAGGGAAGTCACCGCGCTTCCTACCTCAAGCCCGTCAGAAGCAAGTTCTTCTCCGGTTGCATCTCCTCCAAACCTAAATCCGCAACAAGTGCAAACAGTAATCAGGAATTTGGTTAATTCTAAAAATTATAAAGGTTTACAGCCATATATGGCCACTCCCGCAGTTCTGGTTACCCTGGCTTCCAGTGACTGCTGCGGAAACCTGACCCCTGAAGAAACAACAACCCAAATGGCTTACCTGAATAGTGGGGTACCGTTTGAGTTTAACCAGGAATCCAGCCAAGTTAAAAGTTTAAAATCGCAAAATATTAAATTATCAGCCTATTTCGTAGGCATATCGACAAAAAATCAAATCGTAGTTTCATTCAAGCTCAACCAGAAAGGTCAAATTGAGGAAGTAGAAATGGCTGCTAGCTATGAACTTTACTGATTCACCAAAGTAATGTTTTCAATCGTGCGAATCCACGAATTATCGCCGTTTTTAGCCCTGAATTGCCAAAAGTGTGCTCCCCATAAACCTATTGATTTGATCCCGTACGACTCAAGAAACCTATTTCCCTTATTTATATCTTCCGCAGTAAAAGAAAAACGCTCGAAACGAGCATAACTTAAATCCCTGATATAAGGCTCCGCCTGCATCTCCATAATCCAAAACCCGGCACCTTTTTCTTCGGCCTTTTTCATGAAAGTTACATAAGGGGGAGAAAACAGCGGCCACGATTGCACAGGCCAAGTTAAAAAATCAGGCCAGGGAATTTTTATATCTGAACCAGCAATTTGAAAAGCAACTAAGTGTGGTCCTTCCGTTTTAAAATAAGCGTTAGTAGAATAAACGTCCCCTGGTTTTAGGATCGAAATAAGACCTAACCAATCCCTGTCGAAATACCATCCGGCAGAGTGGTTCAATATTACAGGACGCTTCCGAAAGTCGGCAGACCTTACAACCTCTACCTCTTTCCCAACCAAATCAACTGAAACGGATATTCCTCTCGGATCACCCAATAACGGTTCGTTCTCAACCTGCCAATAAGAAATATTCGGATAATTTGAAAGTTCTTCGACAAGTTTTCTATCAACTGCGAGAAGTTCATCGGCGACGGAATGACTAGGAGTTAATCTTTGTCCGAATTTGATTTTTGCTTGCAACTCAGCCGGTAAGTGCGTCTCGGGATAATATGGAGTTTTTGCTCCGAGAGCAATAACAACTTTTACATTTCTTTTCTCGGCTTCCTCAATGGCGAACTTCAAATCATCAATTTTCAAATTGCCGTTTTCATCAGTCATTAAGTCCCAAAAGAAAGACAATCTAACCCAATCAGGCTTAATTTCATCTAGTAGTTTTTTGTAATCCTCTTTGGGGTCAAGTCCATACCAGCCGGCCTGCTCAAAACTGTAAGAAACACCATAAGCAGGTTTATATTCACTTTTCACCACTTTATTTGGTATTGGGTTTGCAAAGGCATTCGCAAAAATAATGCAAATTAATAGTAATAAAACCAAAACAGTTCTAATTAACATGAAAAAATTATAACCTTTTTCATACAAGCGACTTAATTATTTTTTTAAAAAATTTAAAATGTATGTATACTAAATTCATCTTAATTTATGTTGCAAAAAAGAAAATCACTGCTCAATCCTAAAAAAAAGTACTTGCAGGTAGCATTGAACAGCACGCTGGACGAAGCTTTTAATATTATTTCCAAACTACCAATAAGTGAAAGAATAATTGTTGAAGCGGGCACTCCGCTTATTAAAAAATACGGAGAGGAAGGAATTTTTAAGGTTAAACAATGGTATCAAATGCACATAGACGGGGAAGCATTAACCAGAAGTTCCTTAACTAAGCCAGTTTCCATAAACTCACTTTTTAAATCTTATTTCAGAAATACACCAAGCATGAAAAAGGTGAAAATTAGCGAATATGAAGCCTATGTCGTTGCCGACTTAAAAACCATGGATCGTGGAGAAACAGAAGTCGATATAGCCGTTTCAGGAGGTGCCAACGCGGCAATAGCTCTTGGTAATGCTCCTTCTGAAACACTTGATGCTTTTATTTTAAAGTGTGATGAAAACGGAATTGACTCCATGATAGATATGATGAACGTAGGCTATCCTCTTTCGGTACTTAGAGGTTTGAAAAGATTGCCGACAGTTGTTATTTTGCACCGTGGTGTTGATGAGGAAAGATTTAATAAGGAAAAGCAGATACCCTTATACGAAATTCGAAGGATTAAAGGAAATTACGACATAATGATCTCGATAGCCGGAGGGGATACAATCCGGGAAGTTCAGAGGTCGGTTTTCAATGATGCTGATATAGTAATTGCTTGGAAAGGTTTTTATGAAAGCTCAGAACAAACCGGGATACTTGCAGATCAGTTTCTAAAAATAATTAAATAAAATTATTTTTTTGTAAAAAACGAAGCTAATGATTGAATGCCCTGCATAAATT
>Ga0066639_10000804_pt1 | contig 27921 bp, 39 predicted proteins | sample CryGeyCG2114_010_2_FD_59504 | JGI IMG/M metagenome (GOLD analysis project Ga0066639, IMG submission 59504) | Groundwater microbial communities from aquifer - Crystal Geyser CG10_big_fil_rev_8/21/14_0.10 | ecosystem: Environmental > Aquatic > Deep subsurface > Groundwater | place: USA: Utah...
TCTAAACTATGGGACAAAAAGTTAACCCCACCAGCTTTCGTTTAAAAATCACCTTCCCTTGGAAGTCGCGATGGATAACGGGTAAAAAGGATTATGCTGATCAAGTTCTAGAAGACTATAAACTGCGTCAGTATTTGGAAGAAAAGCTTTCTCATGCTCAATTGGTCCAAGTTGATATTGAAAGATCTTTAACAATTATTAAAATTATTATCTATGTGGCTAGGCCAGGTGTGGTGATCGGTAAGGGTGGAGCTAACCTTGAAGAAGTTAAAAAGGGTGTTGAGAGAATTTTGAATGTCTCTAAATTAAAAAAGGATCGAGTTAAAGTTGACTTGAGAGTTGAGGAAGTTACCAAACCGGACTTAAGTGCAAAATTAGTTGTGGAAAGAATTGCCCAGCAATTGTCCAAACGTTATCCGCATCGTCGGGCAGTTAAACAGGCTCTGGAAAAGGTGATGCAAGCCGGAGCTAAAGGGGTAAAAATTGCTTTGTCCGGGAGAATTGGGGGAAGTGAAATTGGTCGGACAGAAAAATATTTTTTGGGTTCTGTGCCAACTCAAACCTTGAGAGCTATTATTGATTACTATGAAAAACCAGCCCATACCAGATCGGGATATGTGGGTATCAAGGTTTGGATTTATAAAGGTGACACATTAAGTGAGTAGGTAATAGATATGTTGCAACCCAAAAAAAGCAAATACCGCAAACAATTTAGGGGCAAACGATCCGGCAATGCTAACCGTGGTAATCAGGTAGCCTTTGGTGAATTTGGTCTTAAGGCTTTGACAGCGGACTGGATTTCCTCAAGGCAAATTGAATCAGCTCGTAAAAAAATTACCTTCATGACAAAAAGAGCTGGTAAGTACTGGATTAGAATTTTCCCGGACAAACCTATTACAAAAAAACCTGTGGGGGTCAAAATGGGTTCTGGTAAAGGGGCAATTGAAGAACACGTCGCGGTAGTTAAACCGGGAGTGATTTTATTTGAGATGGCCGGAGTAACTGAAGAAGTTGCCAGGGAAGCTTTGCGCAAGGCAGGCCATAAGCTTTCTGTTAAAACTAAATTCGTCATCAAAGAATAATATGAAAAGAAACGATATCATCGCCCTTCACCAGCTAACCATTGAAGAACTAACCGACAAATTGGCCAAGTTAGAGACTGAGTTGAACATGGCTAGGTTAGAAATAAAAGCAGGTAAACGTAAAAACACTCATTCAAGACTCATGGCCGACAATATTGCTCGGATTAAAACAATTTTGGGTTTGAAAAATAAAGATTTGCTGTGGCAAAAAAGTCAAGCAAGTGGAGAAAAATCATGAAATTAATGCAAGGTACCATTATTGGACTGTCGGGACTGAAAACTGCAAAGGTGTCAGTGGAAAGACAGTGGCAGCACCCAATCTATCAAAAGAGTGTCAAGCGCAATAAAACTTACGCTTGCGAGTGTCAAAATGATAAATATCAAGTTGGTGACCAGGTTGTTATTGAAGCTTGCCGGCCCCTAAGTAAAACCAAGAGCTTTAAAGTAGTGCAGAAGGTTGAATTATGATTCAGCTTCTATCCGCTCTAACTGTGGCTGACAATTCCGGAGCCCGTAAACTAAGGGTCATTCAGGTTTATGGTGGAACAAAGCGTCGATTTGGTTATGTGGGAGACATGGTAGTGGCTTCAGTGATTGATGCAGACGCTCAAGGCAACATCAAAAAAGGTGAATTAGTTCGGGCTGTTATAGTCAGAACTAAGAAAGAAGTGAGGCGAAAAAGTGGCGAGTGTGTCCGATTTGATGACAATGCGGCTGTGATTATTGAGTCGAGAAAAAGTGTTGAGCCAGTCGGGACAAGGGTTTTTGGTCCAGTTGCTCGAGAAGTTAAAAATCAGGGGTATCATAAAATTGCCTCTTTAGCACCGGAAGTTTTGTAACCTGAAAAAAATATGAAAATAATCGTTGGAGATCAAGTTAAAGTTATAGTGGGTAAAGACCAAGGTAAAATTGGGAAGGTTGTTCGTGTACTGCCAAAAAGAAATTTGATTTATGTGGAAGGTGTTGGTAGGACTGTGCGCCACGTTAAACCAAATGTGAACAAAAGTGGAGAGCGCAAGGACATTTTTAAACCTATCAATGTCTGCAAGGTTGCGGTTTTAAACAGCCAAGGGGAAATAGATAGGATTGGTTATCGAGTAGATAAAGATGGTACAAAAACTAGATTCTTTAAAAAAACTGGCGCAGATATGACAGCCCAGTCACCTAAAGTGGCCACAAAAGGTAAAACTAAAACCAAAGTGGCTAAGCCGAAAAAAGCAAAGACAAGCAAGTAGAGTAAATAAATATGACAATTGATCAAGCAACCTACCAAAAAGAAATTTTACCAGCCTTAAAAAAAGAGTTTGGTATCAAAAATATTATGGCAGTGCCTAAACTTAGAAAAATTGTAGTCAACATGGGTGTGAGTGACCCTCAAGATCCTAAAGTTAGAAAACAGGCCATAGATAATATTGTCCAGCAATTTATGGTTATCACTGGTCAGAAACCAAAAATTACAACAGCTCGTCAATCAATAGCCACTTTTAAATTACGCGCCGGAGATCCCTTAGGTGTAGCCGTAACTTTAAGAGGCAAGCGTATGTGGCAATTCTTTAGAAAATTAGTAGCTGTAGCTTTGCCTAGAGTTAAAGATTTTAGAGGTGTATCGCGCACAGCTTTTGACGGGCAGGGTAACTATAGTTTGGGATTGGAAGAACAGATTATCTTTCCCGAGATTGAGTATGATAAAATTGAGCGCGTCCGCAGCTTACAAGCAATTTTTGTCACCACCGCTCCAAATGACGAGCAGTCAAGGCGGTTGCTGGAGTTGTTTGGTATGCCGTTTGTGAAAGAGGATAAATAATATGGCTAAAAAATCAAAGATAGCAAAATCAATTAAATTGCTCAAAAAGAGGGCTGAATTGAGGAAATCTGGTGTCACCAAAGAAAATCGTGTTTCAACCAGAGGTGTGAATAGGTGCAAAATTACTGGTAGGCCCAGAGGATATATGAGATTTTTTGGTTTAAGTAGATTAACATTTCGTGAGTTGGCAGTTCGAGGTGAATTGCCGGGAGTAGTTAAGGCAAGCAAATAATATGACTGATTCAATAGGTGATTTCATTATCCGCATTAAGAACGCACTGTTGGCAGGACACAAGCAGATCGTGGTACCATTTTCTAACCTTAAATTTGCGGTAGCAGATATGTTGGAAGCTGAAGGTTATGTTTCCTCGGTCGAGAAGACCCAAGTCGAAGGACATCCTCAAATTACGCTTCAACTTAAATACCAGGGCCGCGTACCAGCTATAAGTGGAGTCAAACGTTTATCCAAGCCGGGCAGGCGTTTATATGCCTCATCTGGAGAACTACCTAAAACACTGGGAGGTTATGGTATCACTATTATCTCCACAAATAAGGGTCTGTTGACTGATGCTCAGGCTAGAAAACAAAATGTAGGTGGAGAATTAATTTGTCAGATTTGGTAAATAAATATGTCAAGAATTGGCCGTCAATCAATCACCATCCCAGATCAAGTCACTGTTACAGTCACAGATAAATTGGTTATGGTCAAAGGTGCTAAGGGAGAACTAAGCGTTCTTTTGCCAGCCAAAATCAAAGTTCAGGTAGCTGATGGCAAAGTCACAGTCACACGGCAAGGAGAGCTTAAACCTACTAGAGCAGCTCACGGTTTAGTTCGGAGTCTGATCAACAATGCTATTCAGGGAGTTACTACTGGCTTTTCCAAAACTTTAAAATTGGTTGGGACTGGTTATCGGGTTCAAGCCAAAGGATTAAATTTGTCTTTGGCAGTTGGATACTCTCACTCAATTGAGATTAACACTATTTCGGGGATCAGTTTTAAGGTTGAAGGTAATGACACAATTATTGTGTCCGGAATTGATAAACATATGGTTGGTCAAGTTTCAGCGAACATCAGAAAAGTTCGTCCTCCAGAACCATATAAGGGTAAAGGTATTCGCTATGAGAATGAATATGTCAAAATTAAACCGGGTAAAACAGCTTCTGCCTAAATATCTATGAAAATAACACAACATCAAACTTTAGCACAAAAACGGGCCCGACGCGTTCGGTCTAAAATGATGGGGACCGCTCACAAACCCAGAGTTAGTGTGTTCAGATCAAATAAATCAATTTTCGTACAGGCTATTGATGATGAGAAAAGAATAACCTTGGCTTCTTCACACGATCGAACCATAACCAAGGTTTTAGCGTCAAAAGAAACTGTAAATAAAACTCAAAAAGCTAATCTAGTGGGAGAGGCAATCGGCAAGGTTTTGAAAGATAAAAAAATAAAAACAGCTATTTTTGATCGTGGTGCTAATCGGTATCATGGTCGAGTTAAAGCAGTGGCCGAAGGGCTACGCGGTCAGGGAATTAAAGTATGATGAATCGTGAACCTGTTGTGAGTGAATTTGAAGAGAAGGTGGTACAGATTTCTCGTGTTTCCAAAAAAACAAAGGGTGGAAATACGATCGGTTTCTCTGTATTGATGGTGGTTGGTGATAAAAAAGGCCAAGTGGGCGTGGGGTTGGGAAAAGCTCCAGATGTTATTTCGGCAATTCGCAAAGGAATAAAAAAAGCTAAGAAAAAATTTATTAGAGTACCTTTGGATGGCACAACTATTCCTTTTAGAATTGATCTCAAAAAAGGTGCCGGTCGGGTTTTACTTAAACCCGCACCAAAGGGTTCTGGAGTGATTGCTGGAGGTCCAGTCCGGTCGGTAGTAGAAGCAGCCGGCATTCGCGATATTTCTGGTAAAATTATGGGTAGCCAGAATAAAGCTTCGAGTGTTTATGCCACTTTTGCTGCCTTAACAGAAATCTCTCGAATCGTTGAACTTAAGGGTATCAAGCTTAAGTCGATTGCCGAAGTTGAAGCTGAAGAGGCTCAAAGGCAAGCAGAAGTTCAAAAGCAGGCGGCAAAAGTTAGTCATGATGCCAAAATTCATGAGGAAAATGTCAAAGCTCCAGTCAAAAAACCGGTGAGTAAAAAAAGCCCTGTGAATCCCAAAAATATGCCTATCAAGCCAAAACAGAAACAGTCAAAATAAAATGTCTTTACTTTCTCAACTAACCAGCGTCACTAGTTCGGCCAAAAAAAGAGTGGGCCGAGGTTATGGTTCAGGTAAGGGTGGCCATACTTCGGGAAGAGGTACTAAGGGACAGAATTCCAGAAATGGCGGCACAAGGCCACTTTGGTTTGAGGGCGGTCAATTGCCCATCATTAAACGTATGCCGATGTTGCGGGGCAAAGGTCGGTTAGTTTCACTTGATCAAATTGGAGAAGTTACTTTAGAAGATTTAAATAAAGTCAGTTCTGGTGATGTGACACTTGATACTTTGAGATTGGCAAAAATAGTTGGTCGTCAGACCAGACAGGCCAAAATTATCGCCACGGGAAGCGTAAAACAAATTGTCAACCTCAAGGGTGTATCAACCACACCAGCTGCCAAAAAAGCTATTGAAGCGGCCGGAGGAAGTGTCAGCTAACCATGCAGACAATCATTGAAACTGTGGGTAAAATTTTTGCCAATCGTTCCCTGAGGAAAAAACTCCTCTTTACCTTGGGCGTAATTTTTATTTACCGAGCTTTAGCTCATATTCCAGTTCCCGGTGTGGACATCGCTCAACTGAGCAATATTTTTGCCGGCAGTCAGTTTTTAAGTTTACTGAATGTATTTTCCGGTGGTACCCTATCTAATTTTTCTGTCATGGCAGTAGGTATTAACCCTTATATTACTGCCTCTATTATTTTTCAGTTGGCTGGAATGGTTATTCCTTCGCTTAAAGAACTACAAAAAGATGGCGAATCGGGGCGGGAGAAAGTCAACCAATATACCAGACTCGCATCAGTCCCGCTGGCAATTGTGCAAAGTATTTCCGTGCTTATGCTTTTGAGATCACAGGGTTTGTTGAGTACCCAAGATCCAATCACTATCGTGGTGATGATTCTAACCTTGGTCGCGGGAGCAACCGTTTTAATGTGGCTGGGGGAATTAGTTTCTCAATTTGGTGTCGGCAATGGCATCTCCATGGTTCTATTTGCGGGTATTTTAAGCCAATTACCAGCAATGTTCAGTCAAGTTTGGACGGTTTCTTCTGCTGACCAATGGATGACCATCTTGGTTTTTGCAGTAGTTTTTCTACTGATTATCGGTTTAATTGTTTTTATGAATGAAGCAGTGCGAAAAGTTACCATTGAATACGCTAAGCGTCAAAGGGGCAGTCGGATCTATGGTGGTCAACGCTCTCACTTGCCAATTCGGGTTAACGTCTCCGGGGTCTTGCCCATTATTTTTGCTATCTCAATCATGTTAGTTCCGTCTTTTGTTTCGCGCTTGCTTGTTTCATCAACTCAACCCCAGTTATTGAGCTTGGGTCAAAAACTTGCTCTTTGGTTTACGCCGACCGCTTGGCCATATATGGTGACATACTTTGTGATTGTGTTTGCTTTTACTTATTTTTCGGCTCTGATTTTCTTTAATGCCGAAGATATTTCAGACGAGCTTAAAAAAAGTGGGGCTTTCTTGCCCGGTATTCGGCCGGGTCTTGCCACCAAGAAATACTTGGAATTTGTGGTGACAAGAATCACTTTGGCCGGAGCGTTCTTTTTGGGATTTGTGGCTCTGATGCCGTCATTAGTACAACTTTGGACGGGAGTACAATCTTTGGCAATCGGAGGAACAAGCGTCCTGATTATTGTTTCTGTTATACTTGAAACTTCAAAACAGGTTGAAAGCCAATTAGTTGAGGAAAACTATAACCAGTATCGATAAATAAGTTTATTTGTGAAGGATAACTAAATTATGAAAATAGTTTTAATAGGTATCCAAGGAGCCGGCAAGTCAACTCAGGGTAATATGTTGGCAAAACATTTTGGGGTACCTTACCTTTCCTCTGGACATATTTTTCGAGAAATGACTAAAGAGAAAACTAAATTGGGACGGTGGCTCAAGGAAACATTAAACTCTGGTGCCTTAGTACCAGATGATACAACTTTAGAAATAGTTCTCACATACTTAGAACAACCGGAATATAAAGGGGGGTTTATTTTGGATGGTTTCCCCAGAACTTTAACTCAGGCTAAAGCCTTTAATGGGACTTTGGACAAAGTGGCTTATATTAAAGTGTCTGATAAAGAAGCGCTTTGGCGAATTTCTGGTCGAAATGACACTCGGGAAGACGAAACTCTTCACGCTTTACGCAAGAGGATTAGTTTATTCCATGAAGTCACGGAACCGGTTGTGAGGTATTATGAAAGTGAAGGCAAACTTATCGAGGTTGATGGTGAACAGTCGGTTGAAGAAGTTTTCCAGTCGATTATAAATCAGATCCAGAAATAATAGTTGTTTTTAGGGAGTTTTCACTTCCAGAATGTCACAAACAAACAGCCATAATCAGAAAAATGATGCCATGCGTTTGGGGGGAAAAACTTTGGCCCAGGTTAAGTTGGGGTTAAAGCAAATAATTCAAGTGGGAACAAAGTTCGAAGATATTGAATCCACTGCTCAAAAACTGATTAAAGAGGCGGGAATGCAGGTTAGTTTTTCCACCGTTAAAGGTTATGACTGGGCGACCTGCATCACTAAAAATGCCGGACTGTGTCACGGCATACCCAAAAACCAAATAGTGAATGATGGTGATATTATTTCGGTTGATGTGGGTCTTATAAGTCGGGGGTATCATCTAGATAGTGCTTTTACCATACCAGTGGGTCGTGTCACCAAAAAAGTACGTCATTTTCTACAAGTTGGTCAGGAAGCTCTGGCATTGGCTATTGAGCAAGCCCAGCCCGGAAAGACAGTTTTTGATATTAGTAGAGCAATGGAGAAGACGGCACGAAAACACGGATTTAGGACTGTTTACCAGCTGACAGGCCATGGTTTGGGTAGACAGTTGCACCAGGAACCAAGTATTCCCTGTGTGGCTCAACCAAGAGATAAGCAAATTGTGCTTAAAGAAAACCAAACTGTTGCGATTGAAATGATGTACGCGATGGGCGACGCTTACTTAGAGCTAGCTGATGACGGTTGGACTTATACCACCAATGACGGCTCGTTAACCGGGATGTTTGAGGAATCAGTTTTAATTACTAAAAATGGTCCGGAAATCCTCACCGCCGAAAAAAACTGACAACAAGGCGTAAAAGTGATATAATTGCGCTCTTGTTTTGCATCAACTGCAAAGGGGAGTTTTATGGGTAAAGTCCAAGATCATAAAAGATCTGCAAAGTCGAAAAATCAGGTTGATACCACTGTCCAGAAGTCAGCCAGGTCTGACCGCTTTGAGATTAGTGGGGTAGTCACCAATTGTTTACCCAACACTATGTTCAGGGTTAAAGTTGATCAGTCTGATGTCAGTCAAATGATCGGCAGAACTTTGCTTGGTACCTTGGTGGGGAAGATGAGACTTTTTAGAATCAGAGTCATGCCAGGTGATTTAGTGAAAGGTTATGTGTCAAAATATGACCTCGAAAAGTGTAAAATAACCTATAGGTCAACCCAAAATACTTTGCAGTGAATTTACCACTTCTCATAATTCAAAGAGAATGATATAGTTCAAACCTGATCTGAAGCCATATGAAAGTTAAATCGTCAATCAAAAAAATGTGCATCAATTGCAAAATTGTTAAACGCAAGGGTGTGGCCAGAGTAATTTGTAAAACCAACCGTAAACACAAGCAGCGCCAAGGATAAAAAAGATAAAATGCCACGATTACTTGGAACCGACTTACCAGAAGAAAAAACCCTTGCTATAGCATTAACCTATATTTTTGGGGTGGGCCGACAAAGAGCCCAATCTGTTGCCAAGCAATCAGGCGTAGATGCCAGTAAAAGAACCAAGGATTTGTCTCCCAGCGAATTGAGTCGGATCCAAAAGGTTCTTGAGCAATTTGAACTGGAAGGTGATTTGAGAAGAACGGTTCGAGACAATATCGATCGTTTAAAACGGATTAGGGCTTATCGAGGTCTTCGACATATTCAGAAACTGCCAGTTCGAGGTCAAAGGACAAGAACTAATGCCAGAAACGCCAGAGGGGGAATTAAGAGGAGAACGATAGGCTCACTCAGTAAAGAACAGGCAACCAAGATTGAAGAAACAACTCAGAAGAAATAATATATGGCCAAAACTATTCCTCCAGCTCAATCCCCTACCACTCCTCGTAAGTCTAAAAATAAGGCTATGGTATCCAGGGGCAGACTTTATGTCACGGCTACCTTTAACAGCACGCTGGTGAGCATTACTGATGATAACGGCAATGTCCTATGTTGGTCTTCTGCCGGAGAAGCCGGGTTCACAGGTTCCAGAAAATCTACCCCTTATGCGGCCACAATTACAGTCGAAAATGCTATTGCCAAAGCTCGAACTTTCGGCATGAATGAAATGTCAATATTTATTAAAGGTCCGGGTCCGGGCAGAGATGTCACACTCAGAGTTTTAAGAGCGCAGGGAATTAAGGTCAATATGATCGCAGATGTGACGCCACTGCCTCACAATGGGACGAGACCCAGGAAAGCTAAACACAATAAGTAGGGGTTAATAAAATATATGGCACGAAACTCAGGACCTAAAAATAAACTAGCACGTAAAATTGGTGAAGATTTGAATTTAAAAACCAACAGTCTTAAGGTGGCTCGCCGCCTAATGGTTCGTCCAGGCCAGCACGGTGCCAAGAGCAGGCGAAAGTTATCAGACTTTGGTCAACAACTGAAAGAAAAGCAAAAACTAAAAATAATGTATGGGATTATGGAAAAACAGATGCGCCGTCTTTACACACAAGCCAGTCGTAGTTTGACTTCAACCGGTGCAACATTGATCAGCTTGCTTGAGAGAAGATTGGACAATACTGTATATCGTTTGGGATGGGCTCCGACTCGAGCTGCTGCTAGACAATTTGTAAGTCACGGTCACGTGCATATTAATCAGCGGAAAATGAACGTGCCCTCTTATCAAGTGAAAGTTGATGACCTCATCACCTTAACAGATAAAGGAAGCAAGATTCCTTTTATCATCGAGTTGTTAAAAGACAATGATATAGATGCGCCAGAGTGGCTGCAAAAAAAGAGAAGCCTGGCTAAAGTCATGCGCTTGCCTATTCGCGGCGATGTGAAAGAACCTATTGAAGAGCAGTTTGTGATTGAGTATTACAGCCGATAGTAGTAATAAGTACTCTTATGAAACAGATTTCCATGACGAATGGAGAGGAGAAACAAGGAGACAGTATGAACATTGTAAATACAACTAATCCCAACCTTAACCCCGGGTTTTTGGTGGAGGATGTGAAGCTAAGTTCAAACCGAAGCAACATTATCATTGAACCTTTAGAAAAAGGTTATGGTCACACTTTAGGAAATGCTTTGCGCCGAGTCTTGCTGAGTTCTTTATTTGGAGCCGCGCCTGTTCAAGTGAGAATTGCCGGCATTGATCATCAGTTTTCAACTATTGATGGTGTAACCGAAGATATTTTGGAAATCACTTTAAACATTAAACAAATGAGAATCAAAGCCGCCGGTTCAGGTAAGGGCGTGTTGAAACTTGATGTTAAAGGACCCAAAGAAGTTACCGCTGCTGATTTTGAGGCAGAGGCAGGTTTTGAAATTATCAATAAGGATTTACCCATCGCGACTGTGGCTAAGGGCAAAACATTGGAAATGGAAGTGGTTGTTGATACTGGAGTCGGTTATCAACTGGCAGATGAAAAACAAAGTACTACTTTAGGAGACATTCAGCTTGATGCATTGTTCTCGCCGGTGCTTACGGTTTCATACAAAATTGAAGCTACACGTGTCGGTCGCAGAACTGATTATGACAAGTTGGTGCTTGATGTCCAAACTGATGGCAGTTTAACCCCGGTTGAGGCTGTTAAAAAAGCCGCTCAAATTTTGGCTCGTCAGTTTTCTCAGGTTTATGACCCCGTAGTCCCCATGGTTGAACCCAAACAAGAAGAGTTGTCTCCAGAAGAAGCTGAGGTCTTGAGACTAACGGTTGAAGAGCTAGACTTACCTACGAGGATTGCTAATGCTTTAAGGAAAGGCGGTTTTGAAACTGTGGGTGATCTAAGAGGTGCTTCACGTCAAGTGATTGCCAAGGTGAAAAATTTAGGTGAAAAAAGTGTCGATGTTATTGCCTCGGCCGTTGAGAAAAAGGGAGTTTCACTTGGCCAGTAACCAAGAATAAGGATTATATGAGACATAGAGTTGCAAAACGCCATTTTGGTCGGGACACCAACCATCGCAAAGCCTTGCTGATGGGTTTAGTCAGGTCTTTGGTTGAACAGGGTTCGATTGTCACAACCCAGGCTAAGGCCAAAGAGGTGAGAAGAATTGCCGATAAGCTCATTAGCCGTGCTCAAACAGATTCTGTGGAAAGACGCCGTTTACTGCATAAATTCTTTGGAAAAAGAGATGTAGTTAACACTTTGGTCGAAAGAGTGGCTCCAGCCATGAAGGATCGTAAATCTGGGTTTAGCACTTTAGTTGCCGTAGGTCAACGTCGCGGTGATAATACTCAACTTTTTAGATTGTCATTGGTGATTAAACAAGACCGATTGGGAACGCTTAAGGCAGAGGCCAAAGTTAGAAAACCCAAAGTTAAAAAGGCCAAATCAGTTAAAACCATTAAAGACAGTCAGGTAGTAAAGGCTAAGAAAACTGTCGTGAAACCTGTAGCCCAAGTAACCCCAAAAACAAAGAAAAAGTAAATGCAAAAAACTTATACTCAAAAAACTGCAGAGATTAAACGGGAGTGGCATTTAATCGATGTGGAAAACCAGATTTTAGGTCGTGTGGCAACTCAGATTGCGACAAAACTCATTGGTAAACACAAACCAACTTTTACTCCTCACATTGACGCCGGAGATTATGTAGTGGTGATTAATGCTGCTAAGGTAGCCGTAAGTGCGGACAAAGAACTGACAAAAATCTATTATCACAATACCGGTTTTCCCGGAGGGTTAAGACAAAAGACCTTGGGTCAAATTCGTGCTACCAAACCTGAACGGCTAATTGAAATGGCAGTAGTTAATATGCTGCCAAAGAATAAACACAGATCAAACAGAATGGTTCGGTTAAAAGTTTTTGCCGGATCAGAGCATCCTTATCAAGCACAAATTAAAAAAGCATAAAGCGAGGCGCATATGGCTCTAAAAATGGCAAAGAAAAAAATCATTAAACCTAAGATCTCAAAGAGGATTCCAACCAAGTTGGCACCTCAGGTTAAACAAACAGAGACCGTGGTAAATATAGCTTTGCCTTCTAGTGATTACATTGAAGCAGTTGGTCGACGCAAAGTAGCTACGGCTCGGGTTAGAATTTACACCAAACCAGGTGAATTTTATGTTAATCAGAAATTAGCCTCCGAGTACTTTGGCCAAGTTCCTAACTCAAAACAACTTTATACTAAGCCTTTGAGTTTGACGGATACGAATGGTCAATTTACAATTTCTGCTCAAGTGAATGGTTCCGGTATGAACGCTCAGTTGGATGCGGTTGTACACGGTCTTTCAAGAGCCATAATTAAGTTTAATCCCGAACTGAGGATTTTACTTAAGCAAGCGGGTCTTTTGACTCGTGATGACAGAATGAAAGAAACCAGAAAAATTGGTATGGGTGGCAAGGCTAGAAGAAAACGCCAATCACCAAGAAGATAAACACTAGTCTCAAATAGTTATAGAAATTCAAAAAAGTTAATGTTTTTTTAAAAAACTAACTGGCTCAACTCGAATAAATCTTGAAGGTCTAATTCTTTTTGAGAGATGGCATATGCCCAAATTCTTAGAAATTCATCCACAGCCGTATTTCTGTCTACTTTAGATCCTTTTTGAAAAGCTTCGATGGTTGCTTGACTGGCACCGAATTTTGCGGCTAGCTCCGCTTGTCTTTCGATAGAAACTAAAGAAACTGACATAACAACTCCATGATAAATACTACTTTGTATCAATGTAAATTATATCATTAGCTATCAAGTTGGCTTACCAGATCATTTTTTTGAGTGGTTTACCGGAACGGAAATTCACCACGTTGTGGCGTTTGACAGTTTGGCGTTGACCTTCATGGCCAAAGGGCACAACTTGTTTATCTTGAACTTCTCCCACATCAAAAGTTCCAAATCCAGAAATAACGACTTTTTCACCTTTTTTAAGTGATCGTTTTACTTCTTCAAATAATGCTTCAACCGCATCGTTGGCAGCCCTCTTAGTTAAATAGGCTTTTTTGGCAACAATGGTGATCAATTGTGATTTTGTCATTTGATCCTTTCAAAAATCAATCTTTACTACTTGCAGGCAAACTTGTGTTCCAACAGTGTAATTGATGTTTATGGATAGTCAAGTAGAAAAATCAACTATACATAGCGGTATTTATACAGAAATGAAATACCGGCGCCCAGCATATCGTAGCCAACATCCCTAAGTGTTGCATATCTACCAAAGATAAAACTTTGATGTATTTCATCACCACCTGCATAGATTAGACATATCAGCAAGCTCCAAAGCCAAATAGATTTAAATTTGATGGGTTGATGAGATGTTTTTTGCAGAGCCCTGTGCACAAGTAAAAACAAAATAATATAAACAAAGATATGAGCGGATTTTTTAAAAATGAAGTCAAGAGGTGAGGCGGTTATGGAGGGTAGAGATGATTGGGAAGAGAGGACAAAGATAAAACACGCCCAAATTAAGGGGGGTAAATAGGCATTAAGCAACTCGAGTATTGATGGGTTTAAATTTTTTGGCATACCATTTTATGCTACCGGCTATTTGGAAAAACAGACCTCCCATTATAACACTTAGACTTGATTCCAAAGGGGGCTTGGTTTGTTCTCCGTCCACTGGATCGGCTAAGTTATTTGTTATACCGCTCAAGCTGGCAATTTTGTTAATAGTCAAATCTGGCCAGTTATTTTTTGGTAATTGGGGAGGAGCGGTTGAGCTGATAAAAAAGGATGTGGGCAGCAAAATGGGAGAAGGAGAAGGAAAGTCAGCTTGAGTGGGTGTGGCTGATGGAGCCGCGGTAGGGCTTGTGAAGGATTTTTGGTTAGCTTGATTAGGGGTAGGTTCATCAAGATACCAGATTTCATCCTGCAGTTGCCAAGATTGACCTGTTTGGCAATTTGCGAGGCGAACATGATTGAGAAGTACTCCCTGATCGGTCAGGAGCCAGACTTCATCGCCGGTATTGTTAAGCAGTGAATAAGACCATTCAAAAATCTGGTAGGCATGGGGCATTAACTTAAGGTTGATTTTAATTGAGTGATCTTTACTATCTTTAACTTGCCAGTCGGATAATTCTATTTCCCCATTTGAGGAATTGTAAAATTCAATCCACTCAGATTGATTTTGGACAGGACAGGCCATAATTTCGGTTAAGGCGATCGAACTGAGGTCGGGTGAGTTGCTGGGGATTACAGGGGTTGTGGGGGTAGGTGGGATTGGAGAGGAGCTGGGGGAAGGAGAGGGTTCAAGTTGGTTAGCGGCATTTGGTGTGGCTGGGGCTATTTGCCAGCTGGCCGAAATTAGAGCCCAGGATAAACCAGCTTGACTTGAAGAATAAGACATTTCATCTTTAATTTGGCCATCCTGATCAAACAACGTGACACCATCTCCGGAATTATTGAGTTTTGAACCGGAAAAATTAATTTGCAGGTATGCCAGAGGTTCAAGGGAACCAGAGAGTGTTATGAGGAGGGAGGAAGAGGAGAGCTGATCAAAAATTTGCCAGCCCTCAACCGATATGATTGAATCGTCTGGATTATATAGCTCAATCCATTCCGTTTCTTCGCTATTGGGTTGAGGGTAAACTTCGGAAATTATCACGGCCTGAACAGGATTAACCATTAACAACAACAGTCCAACAGCCAGCAGAACTTGAGCTTGTATCATATTCAGGCATTTTAGCTGACAAACCTTGCATTAATCTGACTTGAAAAAGTAAAACTTATAAGTAGGGATGTGTTAATCTCGTCGAATAAGCTCACAAAATTACAAATTAGATATTCTCTGGAGCGAATGTCCTGCAAAGCAAGACTTAAAAAGTTTGAGGTGACAAGAGAATTTTGTGGAGTTGGAGCGAACGTCCTAACAAGGCGCGTCTTTTTGAGTTTATTGTGAAGATAGCGAATCAGTAAATTTAAATTAATAAGTTGATTGTTGTCACTGACAACTTATTGAACAGTCACCCGATCAACTGCCGAAATTGAAGAAAGCGAATATTTACTCGTGAATGATATGTCTTTACCACTTTCAACATATGGATCTCTCATCACATACGAGCCGTCTTTTTTGGCAGTAATAACCACAAAATGTGCTGGTCCTGACCCCACCCCCACGATGACCGGATTACCCAAGGACAACTCGGCATCCAAGGCTCCCTGGGAATAACCTTTTCTTGTCCGGCTCATCGTGACTCCGTTCACCGTCCAAGATCCCTGCAACATAAATGCTGTGTTATACCAAAATGGCGCAGAGCTACCCGCAATTTGACCCGGATTAAGCGCTTTACCGTAATGCGACGAAACCATAGCCATTGAAGTGACCAGACAGCCATACTCCGCCATTGAGTCTTTGCTATTACCAATGGCATTATTACCCCACTGGCTATCTCTTTGGTTGTAGTAGCAACCCCAATCATCACAGCTCGTCTGCCCGGATAAAATGCCCGCTCCGCCTTGGACAGTCACAAATTGTTTAAACGAAGCCAATTGCGCTTCAGCTTCTTTTAATAAAGACTGGAATCTTTTTTCATCATTGTGAGTTGTATCAAGTAGATTTTGCTGTTGTTGTTTTTTTTCGTTTAACTGATTTTGCTCCCTTTGAAGTTGAGCCCGTTTGGCCTCAACTTCTGCCTGTTTCTCTTCCCGCAGAGCTTTCTGCAAATCAAACTCAATCCGTTGAGCTTCGGCTTTTTCCATAACCTCGGCCGTTTGCTGACCGGCTTGCGAAACGTATCTTTGATGTGCGAACAATTCCCCCACTGTGCGATTTTGCGCCAGGATAGAAAGCGGACTAATATAACGGCGTTTATACTGAACAGCCACTCGATCAATCAGCATGTCGGTGAGTTTATCCAGGGAAAAATTGAGGGTCTTAATTCTGCCCGAAAGTATTTCGATTTCACTTTCCAATTTATTAATTTCGGCTTGAGTTTGGGAAATCTGAACTTTTTGAATGCCGATTTGACCATTTAAAATATTAATGGTGTTAGTGAGAGTCGTTTTTTGAGTTTGTGCCTGGTTAATCAGACCTTCCAAGCAAACTTTTTTATCACTTAAGCATTGGCGGTAGTTATTATAATTATCCGTGTCCTCAGGTTTAGCTTCCTGGCAGACTTGATCTTCACAACCGGCCCGAACGGTAGGAACGGCTAGGCTGAGCCAGCAACTTAAAGACAATAAAGTGATAATAATTGTTCGCTTCATGATTGACAAAGCTACTTGTTAACTTATGTTACAAGATCTTAACATAATTAACTCGTCTTTAATTTTGCACGGTCTATGATCGCATGAACCTGGAAACTGCTGCCAGACCAGCTAAACATCCGAGTAGACTGCCCACGACCAAGCCAACTCCCAGCTGAATAGCAAAAAGTTCCAAAGGCAGAGGAAAAGTGATGATGCCCCGTAAAAATTCACTAGCCCAAGGTGTCAAGTAAAAGGCCAAACTGGTGCTGATGATCCAACCCACCACAGCTCCCATCAGTCCATACAACGTCCCCTCGATAATGAAGGGTAACTTAACATATCCTTTACTTGCTCCTATAAACCTCATAATGCCAATAGCCGTTTTTTGAGTGGCAGCTTTCAGGCCAATGAGCACCATAATACTTAAAAAGGAAATTATTGTTAAAACTGTTGCTGTGATTAAGCCAACTAATCTGATACCTTTTGTCCATGATGAAAGTGCTTCAATGACATCTTTTTGATAGACGACTTCATCAATTCCATCCAGATTTTGCAATTTTTCGGTAATTTTGGCCAAATCATCGACTTGGTAGGCACTGACTTCAATTGAGGCTGGCAGAATATCCGCAGTCACTAATTCAAGTAATAATTGATCATCTTTGTTTTCATTCTGGTAGAGTTTTAAGGCCTCATCTTGGGTCACCACTTTGACTTCTTTGACACTGGGATCCTGGGCCACATCCTGACTTAATTTGTCAATTTGTGTTTGACCAACACTTAATTCAAAAAAGGCAATCACTTGAGGCTGTGATTCGAAATATTGGATAACAATTTGACCACCCAGTATCATCAAGCTAAGACTGTAGCCAACAATAAAAGTCACCATCACCATCAATATGGCAGACAACGCCTGATAAGGTGTTCGGCGGATAGTAGTGAGGGCTGATGCAAAAGCTGACATGGTGGTCTATTCCTTCTTAGCCTTCTTTTCTTTTGAGGATTTACTACTTGATTTAGTTTTATTTTTTTCTAGTTGATCATTGGGTTTTGGTTTAACCACAGGCTTTGTTTTCCGACTGGGTAACTTGAAGGTTGGTAGGCCCAGACTAAATAATCTTTTCCAAGACTTTGGGGCTGACTGAGTTCTTTTAGGCAAATCACTGACCTTGTCTGGAGATGGAGTTTTGTTTGGAGGAGCCACCTCTTGAAGCTGGTTTGTTTCTTTGGTCTCATCTTGAGCTGTGGTTGGTTTGATTTGGCTACCTGTATCGCGTACCAATTTGCCATTTTCCAGCTGAAGCAGACGATAATGGGGTGATTTAGTTACTAAGTCTTGGTTGTGGGTGGCAAATAAAATTGTGGTGCCCAATTCGTTGATTTTTGTGAGAATCTGAGCAATTTCCAGTGAAGTTTCTGGATCAAGGTTGCCTGTAGGTTCATCTGCAAATAGCACTTGTGGGCTCATGGCTAATGCTCTAGCAATACTAACGCGTTGTGCTTCTCCACCTGATAACTGGCTGGGAAAAAGGTTTCCCTTATCATTGAGGGCGACGAGAGCTAAAAGATCTGTGACCCTTTGGTCAATTTCTGCTTTGGATAAATTTAGAATTGATAAAGGTAGGGCGATATTTTCCCAGGCAGTCAGTTCTGGTAACAAACGATAATCTTGAAAAACTACCCCCACTTGGCGGCGGTGTAAATGAATTTTTCCCGACTTAATTTGGCTTAAAGGTTGGCCATTAAAGAAAATTTCACCAGAACTGGGGGTATACTCTTTAGTAATCAACCGGCCCAAGGTCGTTTTTCCACTTCCACTTTTACCCGTAATAAAGACAATCTCTCCAGGCTCAATACTAAAAGAAAGATCAAGAGCCCCAAATGACTCTGGAGAAAATTGCTTGGTAACTTTTTCGAAACGAATCATAGGTCTAGTGTACTAGACTTGCCCCTGAGTATGCAATCGCTTATTCAATGGGTTTTTCGGCTTGAGTGTCAATCACCTCAACTCGGCCAACGTCCATGAGCCAGCCAGCCTGTTGACCTTTAAAAGTTTCACCCCAGACTCTAACTTGCATATCCGACAGTTTATCCAAATCTGTCACGGATGAAGTTAGATAGACAGTCTGTGTGATACCGCCTGGCCTTAAGAGCTTATGGGAACCTTCACCATCAATACCACCTTTTTCTAAATATCCTTCTGCCTGGTCTTTGAATATTGAAGTATCCTGACTGCCAAACACATCACCATTTCTGACTTGACCTGTAGCTACTTTTTCAATATTATCACTACCTAAACCCAAGCCGTTTTCTCCCTGGCTTGATAGACGATAGGTGCCAAAACCAGTAGCCACTCCAGCCGATACAGCCAGAAGAATAGCGATAATGGCAATTGTTTTTGGTGCTTGTTTCATGGTTCTTGGTTCAATCTCCCGTAGCGAGGAGTGATTATCTGCTTTGATCTCAGATTCGTCAAGAGTTGATGAGCCAGTTTGAGGTGTTAGATTATCCATTTCTTCTCCAAATGTTGATCTAGTTGGTTCAGGCTGAACTAAATTTTGTTGGTGTAGGTCAAGTTTATGCATATTTGGTTAGTATAGCGAATTATTTACATAAATGACAACAGCTAAAGTTGAATCTCAGCCTGAATAAATTCATCTAGATCTCCATCCAACACTGCTTGAGTATCACTAGTTTCAACTCCGGTACGAGTATCTTTAACTAAATTGTATGGATGAAGCACATAATTTCTAATTTGATTACCCCAGCTTGCCAGTTGATGGTGGCCTTTTTCTTTGGCTAGCTCCAAAAGGTGTCTGGCTTCCTCTTGTTTGGCCAGCAAACCTTTGAGTTTTTGTAAAGCTCTTTCTTTGTTTTGAACTTGACTGCGCTCTTCGCGGCAAGTCACAACTAGACCTGTAGGCAAATGTGTTAATTCGACCGCAGTGTTCACTTTATTAACATTTTGGCCACCGGCTCCACCTGACCTGGAAAACTTCCAAGACAAATCACTGTCGGCAATCTCGATATCTGTGTCATCTGCTTCAATTAAGGGTATGACTTCAACTAGAGCAAACGAAGTTTGGCGCAAACTATCGGCATTGAAAGGACTAAGTCTGACTAAACGGTGAGTACCTTTTTCTTTTTTCAAGTATCCGTAAGCATAAGGCGCTTCAATCAAATATTCGGCGGTTTTAATACCCGCAGTTTCTCCAGAAGACATGTGAAGCAATTTACTTGACCAATTTTGCCGTTCAAAGTATCTTGTGTACATACGACTTAGCATCTCCGCCCAGTCCATAGCTTCGCTACCACCCTGACCGGAATGAATGGAAAGAATAGCTCCCAGGTGGTCATATGGCCCACTTAGAAATTGTTTAACCTTGAGCTTCCCAATGATTTTTGTGAGTTTTTTAAGCTGTGATTGAGCTTCCTGCTCCAGCTCTACTTGATCCAATGTTTGGTCTTGAGAGTCAGTGCTACTTAATTCCAAAATGGCCGCAACATCATTTTTTGCTTGCCAAAGAGCCTTCACATCTTCCAGATAGGTTTTCAAACCAGACATTTTTTTCATGGTGGGCTGGGCTTGATCAGTCTGCCAAAAATTCGCCACGAGAGTTTTTTGCTCTAATTCATTAATTTGCTTTTCAAGATGATCTATTGATGGTAGTTGGCTAAGCAGCTGGTTAGCTTCTTCTTGGGCAGTTTCGAAGGTGTCTCTGAGTGTTGATTGCACACGATTATTGTAACATCTGGTGCGATTAAAAAACTTGGTCTGATTCAAGCATTACTGTTTGGCTTAAATCATCGCGAATAAGAGTCACAGGCAAGGGTGGTAATCCTGACTGCTTGGGCATAAAGATTTCTTTGCCTGAAGTTTTAGGATCATTTCTGCGATCAAAAAGCAAACTAACTGTTTGTTGGCTTTGGCCGGGTGTGATGACCAGAAAACCAATTTCCCTTACTACTTGACCATCAGTTAACTCGACTAGCTCTTGATGCCAGTCAACAATTTCCCTATTTTGGTCAACAACTGACACAATTTGCCATTGGTTTGGAACATAAACTCGCTGATAGTTTACATACTGAAGAGAATCTGCATTGTGAAATTGGGCGGTGATCTGAGTTTGATACTGACTAAGTGTAATTTCCAGTGTTCTGGTAACATATTTGTTTACTTTATTGATACCTACGTTTGATTCAATCCAGCCAACCAAGTCAGCATCTTTTGGCCAGGGCCAGGTCCCAGTTACTCCTAGTTGTTCCAGATGGGCCTGAATGTCTGGCTGAATGCTATAAATTTGTATATCTTTGTGAGAGATAAACTTAGGCATAAGTTCAAAAAATGTTGTCCATTCTTCGGTACCAAAATCTTCAAAGAGAAGTTTAATTTGAGTTATGAGTTGGGAGATAAGGTGTTTTTTTAGCCCGCTACCGGCAAAGAAATTACCCGGTCTGTTTTCAAGCAGGTTAATAGCAGTTTCGCTAGTAATAACTTGATGGTAATCGGGCAGGTAGATGGGGCCAGTGACTTTAAGCAGATCTTCAAGTACACTGTGATTAATGGTGATCACCGTATCAATGTTTGAGCGGTCTCCTAAGGCAAAATATTGCAAAATGGTTGGCGCAGCTTGGCTGAATTCAGCCTGCCAGTTGCTATCTGGTAGTCTCATGCCCTTGGCGCTACTTAAATATTCTTTTACTCCATGTGGCGCTGTCACAAAGCCGGTAAATTGACCATCGGCATCATATATGTCTTCCACCACCCAAGACTCAATCTGACCAGATTTGGTTTTAAGCAGGGCATAAGAACCCATAAATCCACCGGAAGCCCGCAACTCGTGGCTATTTTGAAAAATTAGCAAAATTGTGTGGTTGTTATTGAGGTAATAAGATATTAATGATCTGAGTTCAGCTTGATGATTTTGCCAGTAATCAAAAACGGCCAACACGGGTTTTGGAATAAGTTTTTGGGCCCAGAAAATTCTGGGCAAATATAGACTTAGTTGATCAATATCAGCACAAGTTTGAGATATCAATTTTGCCGACAAAACAGCATCTTCTGCCTGATTTTGGGAGGTTTGAGCATAAGATAAATACTTGATCCAATCTGGGAGTAATGTCTCAAGATCGAGTCCCGCTTGCCAAGCGGCTAAAAAACTGATCCTATGGCCCGTGATTAAATTAAGAGGTTTGATTATGATTAAAGCTTTTTGAGCCTGACTCGCCGACAAGTCAATTTGACCATTTTTAAGTTTTGCAAATGAATCAAGACTTTGGTTTACCACTTTGCCGCCAATCAGCAAAAACAAAATGAGAACAACCAATAATAGCCACCGACTGACTCGACCGTAATTACTGGAGGGTAATGCTGATAATTTTGTCACCCTGACTAATCGAGTTTACCACGTCCATGCCGCTTGTGACTTGACCAAAGACGGCGTGAACATCATTAAGATGAGGTGTGGCGTCAAGGGTAATAAATATCTGACTACCGCCAGTGTTTGGTCCGGCATTGGCCATCGATACTATACCGGCTTTACTGTGTCTGAGTTCTGGGTTGAACTCGTCGGCGATAGTGTAGCCTGGTCCCCCGGTACCCGGAGGATTTGGACTATTAGAGTCTTTGGTGGTGGGATCACCCACCTGAACCACAAAACCGGGTACGACGCGGTGAAAGATAATACCATCATAAAATTTTTCTTGTGCCAGGGATAGAAAGTTGAGCGTAGTCAGGGGTGCTTGATCTCTAAATAATTCGATGACAATATCACCTTTGGTGGTGGCCATGGTGACTTGTTTGGCTGCAATGGGAGAGAAGTCGGCTAGGGTTTTCACAGTAGGTTCCTTTCTTATAGGTACTTGAGTTGTATCTTGAATTTGATTATTACTTTGAGAAGTTGTTTGGTCGGTTTGATTTAAATCGAGTATAAATTCATCTCCCGGGGCAGGTTGAGGACCGCAACCAGACAGAAGTAAACTGCTGGCGAGGATGATTGGGATAAATAAAACTTGAGTTGAACCTATTTTAAACATGGGATTTAGTATACCCAAAGACATGGATTTGGCAACAGTATGTCAATTTATATTTTGCCTTCCAAGTCAGATATTGATTTCATCAACCAGACGCCTGCAGATTTCTGTATAATTGTCTCAAATATGTCGAAAAAAACCGATGTGGTTGTTTATATGCTTCATGGTTGGGCTTTGCATGGCCAACAGATAGCGATGTGGGCTGATTTTGTCACAGCTCTCAAAGAAAAAGGTATAGAGGGTAAACTCATCAAAATACCCGGTTTATCTGCTCCACTTAAAGAAGTCTGGGGCGTTAATGATTATGTCCAGTGGTTGTTAAAACAGCTTCCCAATCGGCCGGTTATCTTGTTGGGCCACTCATTTGGTGGTCAGATAGCCGTCAGATTAGCCAATCTTCATGCAGACAGAGTCCAAAAACTCATTTTGCTGGATAGCGCTGGTTTAAGAGACTGGAGCCTGCTAGCCAGAACCAAAAGAAGTGGGTTTGAGTATTTGGCAAAATTAGGGCGGAAAATTACCAGCTCTGATTTAGTTCGAAGGGGATTTTACAAAGTCATTGGAGTTGGTGATTACTATCACGCCCCGCCTCTGCTTAGAAAAACTATGTCTAAAGTTGTGGCTGATGAGGTTTGGTCAGATTTACCAAAAGTTAAACAACCAACATTAATTATTTGGGGTAGGGATGATCAAACCACACCTTTAAAGCTGGGCCAGAAAATGCATCAGCTCATCCAGGACAACCAATTAACCATTATTGAAAAAGCTAGACATTCACCTCACCTAACTCATCCTCAGCAAGTTGCAGAAAGAATTGCTCAGTTTATATTAACCTAAATACTTATGAAGACACTTTCCCTGATTATTTTGTTGCTTGGCAGTTTTGGTGTGAGATGGTTGAGGTGGTTGGGCTTAGCTCAACAGAAGGAATACCGACTTGATCGATTAAAAGTTTTTTTCCAAAGTTCCGAAGGTCAAACAGAACTGAAAAGACTGTTGCCTCACAGGTCAGATTTTTCGAGGACTGGTCTAAAACGGCCCAAGTGGACGCCAAGAGTTATTTTGATCGCTATTTTAAGTTTAGTCTTGGTCTTTTTGGTATACAAGATTTTATCTCCTATCTTGATTTTAAACTGGTTTGCCCCAGAGTCTTTTCAAGCGGTACTTTTGAAAATGGTGGGTTGGTTAGTGGGTATTTATTTAACATTACCTCTTTTTGTCATGTTGGCTATTCTGCCCACCAGTATAGTTAACTGGCTGGCAAGCGAATATTATTTACGCAAGGCTAAACAAATATTTGATGTTTATCAACCCACGGTGATTGGCCTTACTGGTTCGTTTGGCAAAACCAGCACCAAGCAGCTGTTGGCACATTTGCTTGGAGGCGTCAGCCAAGTTTATGCTACGCCAGACTCATACAATGCAAAATTGTCGGTGGCCAGATCTATTTGCACAGATTACCGGGGGCAAAAAATCGCCCTAATTGAATATGGCGCATATGCAAGTCGGGAAATAGCCCAGCTGGCGCATTGGATTAAACCCCAGCAGGCCATAATTACTGGTATTGCGCCCCAGCACTTGGGTTTATTTGGTAGCGTAGACAATCTGATCAAAGCCAAGGCGGAACTTGTAGCGGCCCTGCCGGATAATGGGGTCGTGTTTTTCAATGAGGGTCAGCCTGAAGTCGAAAGATTAGTCCAGTTGGGAATGGCGAATCGCTCTTTAAAGCAAATACCTTTCTCACCCAAAGGTAGCTCTTTGGTGGAAATTTCCAGCGCTGGTATCACAGAACAGGGATTGCTTGAATGTCTTGTAGATGGAGAGATCATTAAAACCAAATTAGTTGGAGAGCATTATTTACTGGGTTTAGTGGCAGCGGTAACTGTGGCTTTGGAGCATAAAATTAAACCAGGATTAGTTTGGCTCAGAGTTATGAATTTTCAACCTGGCTCTCATTTTATTGGGATTAAACTTTTAACTGATGGTAACGTGATAGTCGATGATGGAGGTACCAGCAATCCAGCCGGGTTTGCCAGCGCGATTCAACTATTGGAAAGATTATCAGCTCAAAAGAAAATACTCATTACCCCCGGCATCATTGATTTAGGTCAGCAAACCAGTCAGATTCACGATCAGCTGGCCAAACAAGCCAAAACCGTTTTTGATCAAGTTTTATATCTTGATGTACCTGGTCAAGCCGAGTTTCAAGCCGAATTTGGTCAAAAATTAATTACTAGGCACCAGCAAATCATTGAACAATTAGATCAACTTGAAACAGGTACAATTTTGCTAATTGAGGGTAGAATTCCAGCTTGGTTAAGGCCTAAAATAGACAAGTTAACCAGACATTTAGCTTAATCATAATAAAACTAATGCAAAAATTAATTTTTAATAGTTTAGGGTCAAACTATTCATGGGATTTTGCCTTTGAGGCTTTAAAGGTTGGATTTAAACCTAACTGGAAGTCAGAGCAAGATTTCAAACAACAAATTGTGGATAAATTTGGAGGACAAGTTTTTTTGGTGTATAAGGGCAGAGATGCCATTTGGCTGGCGTTAAAAGCTTTAGGTGTCGGTCCTGGAGACCAGGTATTAACCCAAGCCTTCACATGTCATGCAGTTGAAGAAGCGATCACCAGAACAGGAGCTCAACCAATTTTTGTTGATTTAGCTTCACAGGCGCTTAACCCGCAGTTGGCACAACTTGAACAAGGTCTAAAAAAAGCTCAACGGGCCAAGATAGTATTAATTCAACACACTTTGGGTGTTCCGGCTCAGATTCAAAAAATTGCTCAGTGGTGTGGTGATCATAATTTGCTGCTGTTGGAAGATCTGGCTCAGACAATTGGTGGCGTTGACGAATCAGGTCAGACTTTGGGTAGTTTGGCTGACGCTGTAGTTTTGTCTTTTGGTAGGGATAAAATGGTAGACGCTGTTTCAGGTGGTGGAGTGGTTTTAAGATCGGATGAGGCAATTAAATCTGCCCAGACTTTGTTTAATCAGCTGGGACTAGTTTCCAAATCGATTTTGAGGAGAGATTTATATTATCCATTTTTAACCAAGGTAATTAGAGCTACTCATCGGATTGTGATCGGTAAAATTATTCTTAAAATTAGTCGATGGCGAGGTTGGTTGAGATCGCCCGTTTGGTCTCCCTTAAAAAATGCGGCCCAACTTCCCTCAGAGCTTTCCAGACTTGCCGCTTGGCAATGGGACAAACTGCTTGATCAGTTGACACATCGACGTCAGGTGGCCAGAGTTTATCAGCATGAATTGGCAGAAATTTCTTTACTAACAGATGACAACATTGAAAGGGGGTCAAATCAGCGTTTTTCAATTAGAGTGACTGACCCCGATTCTCTCATTGTCTATCTTAAGCAACATAAAATTTTTGTGGCCGATCGTTGGTATCGGTCTCCAGTTGACAGTGGCCAACTGGGTTATAAAACTTCATACTCTTTGGGAAGCTGTCCTCAGGCTGAACAATTATCTCGGCAGATTGTCAATTTACCAACCCACCAAGGGGTTGAATTGGCTGATGCGGAACGAATTGCTAAACTAGTTAACGAATGGAGAAAAGATGGTCATCAAGCAAATTGAACACATGGATGAGTGGGAGAAGTTGGTGGGAGAATTTGTCGAAGCCAACTTTTTGCAGTCATGGGCTTGGGGAGAGTTTCATGAGTCACTGGGTAAGTTAGTTTTTAGAGTGGCAGTTTTTGATGATCAGCAAACAGTTAAAGGACTAGCGGAAGCTGTTTTGGAACCTGCCAAGCGGGGGGCATATTTAGCTGTAGCTGGTGGTCCTTTGGTTAAATGGAGTGATCAGACAGTTTTGAAACTCATTTTTGATAGGTTGAAAGAACTTGGCCGAGCTCATGGTTGCCTTTTTATTCGCTTTAGGCCGCAAATTTTAACCAGTTCGGATAAGCTTCAAGTACTCAAAAACATGGGCGCCGTGCTTTCCCCTATGCATCTCACTGCGGATTTAACGCTTCAACTTGATTTAAGCATAAGTGACGATCAATTATTGGCTCAAATGAGAAAAAATCATCGATCGGCTATTCGTAAAGCGAATCAGCTTGGTATTACAACCACGGTGAGTGATGATGTTGGTCAAATCAAGGAATTTTATGACCATCAACTTGAACTTGCGAAAAGGCACCATTTTGTACCTTTTGGTTTTGAATTTCTTAGAAACCAGTTTCAAGCTTTCGCCAATCAAGAGTCGGTGGCTTTAATTCACTCCAGAACTGCGGAGGGAGAGTTGCTGGCCTCAGCTTTCGTTATTTTCTATAATCGAGAAGCGGTTTATCACTATGGAATTTCCACAGACGCTAATCGGTCTTTGCCGGGCAGTTATGCATGTCAGTGGCGAGCCATTGGTGAAGCAAAAAGCAGGGGTTGTACTCGCTACAATTTTTGGGGTGTAGCCCCCGCAGACCAGCCCCATCACCGGTTTGCCGGAGTTTCTATTTTCAAAAGAGGTTTTGGTGGCCAGGAAATTGAATACATTAAGGCTCACGATCTCTCCCTCAGCTCAAAATACTATCTGACTTGGGCTTTTGAAAAGTTTCGCAAAAGAATGAGAAGGTTATAATTTGTTATATAATCATTTTATAATTTGTTATATAATCATTTCTAATAAATAATATAACTTTATAATATAACTGATGAAAAATTAGTATTTGGAGAGACTGAATATGGAAGATAATCAAAAAGCCTTATTAGATGAGACAGTTAATAAAAATTTTTCTTCAAGCAAATGCTCTTGCTCGTTTAAATCATTGCTTGCGATTGTAATATTATTATTACCCCTTGTTGGTTTTTATTTTGGAATGAAATACCAAAAATTTTTAGATCAAAAAACTATATTGTTGACAGAAGAATCTTTGGCAGAGATTAATGAAGTTCCAATGGTTTTGGATAGTCAACAAGAAAATAAGAATTCAGAAATAATTGATTTAGATAACACTTGGCAACGCTATACAAATCATCAGCTTGGGTACTCGGTTAATATTCCCAAAAAAACTATGAGTGGTTACGGTAATTGTAAATATTCTACCGAAGATGGGGACCATTCTTATAGACCAGTTGCCGATACCGTTCCACTGCAAATATTGGAGAGTGGCTCCGATGTGATAATCGTTCCTGAGTATGAGTATAGGTTCATAAATGAAACTAGAGAAAATTCACGTTCTTATTACGCCGACTGCGAAAAAACTCCCATTACATCCGAAAAAGTAGTAGATGACCCTACCTATGTGAAGGGTCCAAATTTGACATTTATGAGTAGCGAAGTGCCAAGTGATAAAGAGTTAGAATTGTTTATTAAAGAAAAATATGGGCAAGATTGTGAGTTAGGAAATATGACGAAATCTGCTCAAGAAGGAGTTTATTCTGTGTCAATCAAAGGTATTGTTTCAGATTTTGCTGTGAGAGATTGCGTTGTA
>Ga0066639_10000806_pt1 | contig 27868 bp, 31 predicted proteins | sample CryGeyCG2114_010_2_FD_59504 | JGI IMG/M metagenome (GOLD analysis project Ga0066639, IMG submission 59504) | Groundwater microbial communities from aquifer - Crystal Geyser CG10_big_fil_rev_8/21/14_0.10 | ecosystem: Environmental > Aquatic > Deep subsurface > Groundwater | place: USA: Utah...
GCGTACATTTTTGCTTCCGGTGCGGCTGTTCTGGCTTTGGACTCTCCACAGGGTAGTTCGCGATCCGGAACCGGTACGAGTCCACACATTGCATTCGGTTACAACGGATACTTTGATGTGAAACTATTCCGATCGGGCTACCGTGGTTCCGGCGAACTCGTTCTACGCACAGAGGCTAATTCGAGTATTTTGAACCAAAACGCGTTCCGGATTGTTACAAGCGATCCTGCACAGAGTGGTTTTGATCAGAACATCTTCAGGTTTACGACGTCCGGTAATGCATATGCCGATGGAACATTTAGCGGCGGCGGTGCGGACTATGCAGAGTGGTTCTACTCCAGGGATATTCTTGCGCACGGGGAACTTGTTTGTATAGATGTTACCCGCAATAACTCAGTCCATCGTTGTGAGAATGATGCAGATGGCAACCTGATGGGTGTGGTTTCCAGCCCAGATCAGGCTGCATTTATTGGAAACAGATTCTGGGGCATAGATGGCATTACACCTCCGCACCACTATCTTATTGGTCTCATTGGTCAGGTTGCTGCTTATGTGACTGATGAAAACGGTCCTATTCGCCCGGGAGATTCGCTCACATCATCAAACAGAAGCGGATATGCAAGACGGGCAAATGCAGGAGAGCCGACTGTGGGTGTGGCACTGGAAGGACATGCGGTTGGCGATGGCAGAATAAATGTCCTTATAGCCCGCAAGAATTCTTCGGTTACGGTGGAGACCGTGGAACAGAAGGTACTAGAAACTGTTGCTGCTATGGAAATAGAAGATGAAGTTTCCATCCTCATTTCCGATGCTGTGAAAAATCTTTCCTTCGAGGACGACATTTCGGAGGAGATCGGCCGCCAGGTTAATTCGCTGGATATCAATACCGCTATTCAAAAGGCGCTTTCCAATGCCACAGGTGCACACCTGCCGTTTGCTTCCGGCACATGGTTTGATCCCGTAGAATTTAAAGAAGACACAACCATTTCCGGAGGGTTACATGCCGGTGCCGCTGAGTTTGCGGGCAATGTTGCGTTCCGGCATTCAGCGGAAGTCTCAGGTTCTCTTAAGGTCTTAAAGGACATACAGACATCGTATCTTGCTGCAGGATCGCTTTCCACGCAGAGCGGAGCACGCATTGGCGGGTCTCTGGAGGTGGGCGGTGTACTAAAAGCAGCATCAATGCATTCTGACGACGCAGATATCAGCGGAGACCTTTCTGTAGGTGGGCGCTTGCTCCTACACGGAAAAGAAGTGGATCTGAGTCAGTATGTTGTAGGTGGATCCGGATCTGTGGTGGACTTTGGAGAGCTGACCGTTCGTGATGCACTCTTTGTGCTTGGTGACATCACCATAGGAGGGTTGGCACGTTTCTTGGGTGATGTAGATGTTATGGGCAATCTGAGCGTTTCCGGCTCGTTGGTTGTAAACCGCAACCAAGCAGGGTACGCCGTTATTCCGGAAACAGGAACAGCTGTGACTGTGCGCTTCACAACACCCTTTACAGGATATCCTCCCATTGTGAGTGCTTCTGCGGATGAGCCGGTGCTCTTTGGGGTTTCCAAAGCCACACTGAGCGGCTTTACCATCAAATTAGCTCAGCCTGCCTTGCGAGATATAACGTTCTCCTGGGTAGCACTGGTGCCTGACCGGCCACTGACATTTACAGGTGCAACCAAGGCACAGTCGCTCAGTAAGGGTGATTTCCCAGTCGATGAACTGGGTTACCCCCTGAGCTCCAGCAGTATCTGGAACCAATGCATCCGCAATCAGGCACCTCTGGACCTTACCGGACAGCCGTTTAACTGCAGACGCTACCACGATGAAGATCTCTGGACACACCCCGATCTCCTCATCGAATTCCTCTGGGATCCCAATGCACTTACCAAACTGGTATTACCGGATGGGTACACCATGGTTCTTGTGAAGGCGGAGGATATGGTTGAGGAACAAGAAGACGCAGATGCTCCAAAGCCTCCAGAGGAGGATGTTGCCTCCGGTACAATTCTCTCCACAGGAGAGCAGGAACAGGGAGGTTCGGGTACAGTCCTCCATGAACTTGAGCCTGAGGCAGGATCCGGTGAAACAGTGATTGCTCCGGAAACGGGGAGTGGATCTTCCGATGTTTCCTCTATTGACACAGGATCCGGTAACTCTCTACCCGTGGAAGAGAAGGTCGCTTCCGGTTCTACTGTAGATGAGTCCGAGGTCATTCCTGAAGAACCATCAGAACCCATAGAAACAGTAAGCACAGGTTCTGATGTAATACAGGAGGAAGGAACAGGATCCACACAGGAAGCTGTAACACCGATACAGGAGTCCTCTCCTCTTCCCGAAGAAAGCTCTGCCCAGCAAGAAGCTGCCCCGCAAAATACGGAGATGCCTAAGGCATAGCCCTCTTGCGTTTCTGGCCAGTTCTCCGTAGCCTGTGCAATGTAATTTCCCCACACTCCCCATGGAAGAAATAGGATCTCTGTCTTCAAGAGCAGGAAAAAAAGGTTCCAGAAAAGCTCTGGTTACCATCGTTATTCTAGCGTTGCTCGCATTGGTTTTTGTTCTGGATATGCAACGCCGTAAAGCTGAAGACCAGCTCCGCAATCTTTCTGTGCAACTGGAGCAGTTGCAAACAGGAAATACGCAGCAGAATAGAGAAGTGGCACAACGCATCATTCGTGATGTACGAAAGCTTATTGCCATTCCCGAAGACGTAGAACCCACAGTCGCAACCATTATTGATGTAGATACCTTGCGGCAAAGGAATCCGTTCTACGCAAGGGCAGAAAATGGGTTTTACCTCATAGTCACTGCTGAACGAGCTATTCTTTATGACCCGAATAAGAGAATTATTGTGGATGTTGTTCCCGTACAGGTGCAACCGGCAACGGCTGCTCCCACTGGGGATGTGGCAGGTGGAGGTCAGTAGTCCTGAGTAATATAATATGTAAAGTAATATTTACTTATCAAAAGGGAGGAGTTATACTCTTTCCCTTTTTTGTATGCCTGATATTTTCAATAGTAAGAGGCTTAAATGCTTCCCGATGATCGGTGCACTTTTTCTTGCAACGATCTTTGGTTTCCTTATTGGTCGTATAGTGCATATAAAACGATCTATGGAGATGGCTCCGACCATACAGGTGGTAGATGATGTGCGACCCAAGCAGGCGGTAGTGGTTCTGGAAGGCATACGTGACGGAAAGATTGTAGGATCCCTGGAAGGTGATGTGCGTCTGTGGATAGGAGAGAACGAAGTGCTTGCAAATACAGGAGGAACAATTTCGGTGGATCCTGGTCCGTTGATTGTAAATGAGATGAGTGTACTCGTTCCGCAGGGCATGCAGTTTGTGGCCTCCAAAAGAGGTAAAAAGTACTACCCCGTTCTTGTTGCTGCAGGGCAGAGCATTACACCGGAAAATCGCATTTATTTTGAGAGTGCTGAGAAGGCGGAAGCGATGGGATACATTCAATAACGTTGACCTGTTCGCTCGTTCGCTGGTTGGCTCGTTACGCTACTCAACGAGTAAACAAGAGAACGAGCGAACGATTGAAAGGCTTTTCATTGTTGCAACGCTCCTAACTCGAGTATTGTTTTACGCATGGAACTTTCCCTTGTTCTTCCCTGTTTTAACGAAGAAGAAAATATTGAGCGCACTATTCGTGACGTTGTTTCTTGGTTTTTGGCAGACGGAGTAGAGGGGGAAATCATTGTGGTGAATGACGGTTCCACCGATGGAACAGCAGATATTCTGGATCAATTGGAACAGGAGATTCCATTTTTACGCATTGTGACGCATCAACAGAATAAAGGGTATGGAGCCACACTTCGTGACGGTTGTGATACCGCACAGAAACAGTACATCGGCTTTATGGACAGCGACGGTCAGTTTCATGCCGAAGAGCTGGCTGCACTCATTCCTCATCTTTCCGTATACCGGTTGGTAGCAGGTGTGCGGAAAAAACGGGCAGACCCCTGGAACCGGAGGCTGAATGCCTGGCTCTACGGTCTCCTCATGCGCTCGATCCTCGGTGTAAAAAAGACGGATGTAAACTGCGCGCTCGTTCTCTTTGAACGAAGTTTGTGGCAGACCATTCGTCCTATACATGGCACAGGAGCTCTCTACTGCGGGGAGATGTATTTTCGTCTCCGAAAAGCGGGAATTCCTTTCTTTCAGGTGCCTGTTGATCATTATCCACGCACGGCAGGAGCTCCTACGGGATCAAACCCCGGAGTTATTTTGAGAATGTTTCGGGAACTTGTTCAGTTAAGGAGGAGTCTATGATTGCGCATCGCACGTTCGTGGTTCTGCCAACATCTTATTTCGTTCACAGCCGATACAATGCATGTCCCAGAGCCGGAGCAGGTTTCGGTGCTCAAATTGCTGTGAGGTAAGTGGAAGATTATACGTAAAGGGACGGTAGATCTGAAATGCTCCAAACACGAGTAGCCCAAAAATCACCATCATGAGTCCCCGGGCGTGTTCACTCACATTCCATTTCCCGAGCGTCCGTACTTCCATGCACACCAGTGCAAAAAGCACAAAGCTAATGAGGAGGGGAATGAAGTAGTGGTAGAGGTACATCACCCTGTGAATCTGCGACACGGCGACCATGTAGGAAATGTACAAACCCAGGAAAACACTCAAAAGATAGCGGTGCCTGAGAGGCGATTTGAGTGGGTGGATAACCGAAGAAAGCAGAAGAGCAGCGCTCAGTATAACTCCCAGTAAACCTGCAAGCCACGCAATGGGATTTGGTACCAGGTAGAGGTAGCCGTAGGCATCTGCACCCTTGGATTCCCATCGGTAGTTAATGGTGCGCCCGCCTATCGGCCATAGAAAGAAGGGGCTTCCATTCTCGTTGGGTTTACACAGGTCCAGTTGTGGCACACCACCGGAATAGTGTCTGAGGTACTTCATCGAGTCCTTCCACATGGTGGGGAAGGCCAGGGGGGAGCGGGTTTTTCCCTCAAAGAGAAGCAGTTTGTATGCATCCGATGCCTGGTAGAAACCTTCTTCCTGCAGGGCAGGGTTTATGTTGTGTGCAATGGAGAAGTGGACGTACCACACGCCAACATAGGCCACCAGAAAACCAGCAGCTGCAATTCCCAAAAAGCGTAACCACTGGCGTACTTTTGGGTACAGTCCAAGCAAAAGTGACGGTGCCAGTAAAATCATAATGAGGCCGAGCACTTTGGTGGCCATAACCAGTCCGAGGCTTACACCGTAGAGCAGGGCGCAGATTTTGAATGGCTTTGGTTTCTCCTTCCAGTGCAGCATGAGCAGAAAGAGCAACATCATGGCTGCACAGAAAAAGATCATGGGTGCATCCAGCATCGCTCCTCTGTTATGCACAATCAGGGCGTTATCAAAGATGTACAAAAAACTCAACATAGTTGCCATGAACCAGTCTTTGGCTATAAGGAAAAAGATCCAGAACATAAGTGCGGCTGTGAGCCACATCATCAGTACCGGAATAAGACGATAACCCGCAAACGAGAACTCCTCCGGCATGGTTTTTTCATAGTCGTTGTTGAGCATCTGGTTATCCACAGGATTTGCGTCCACTATTACTTCCCCAAGGGCAATGAGCATTTTTCCCAGCGGAGGATGCGGTTCCATAAAGAATGTGCCGCTCTGGTACTTTTGTGCGCTGGGAATATGGTAGTTCTCATCCCAGAAAAAGCTCGCAGGTGTGCGGTACCCGTGTACGTAAGTAAAGTACGAGAGGAAGAGAACGAATCCGGTGAAGAGCAGCCCTTTGCGTACGGAGGGCTTTTTTAGCGCACTTCGTAAATGCATGCGGGCATTGTAATGCAAAGTGCGACCCTTTGGGAAACCATCCCAGCTTTATTCGCACCCCCTCCAAATGCTACCCTCTAGGGTATTCCTATGTCTAAAAGATATTTCTTCCTTCTTATCACCTCCCTTCTCCTCTTTGGGGGAATGGTAGGTGTCTTTTTGGGAGGAAAGTTTGAGGCAAAGAAGGGTACAGGCGAGTTGTTAGCGCAACTTGATTGTTCTTCTTATCATGATTGCAGGAGCTGCTGCCGGTATGGGATTCAAGCGAAAGAAGAAATCATCATAAGTATGTCGTATGTGGTATGTCGTATGTCTACGTGAAAAAACCCATATACGACATACCACATACGACATACTACATACGATAGACGACACATAAATTTCTCTACTCTTCGTTTCTAAAACACAAAGACAATGCTATCCTGTTATCCTGTAATTCCTTACGCACATACCGTTGCCCGTTGCCCCCGCTAAAGCACCACGTAACAGACCACAGTGGCTCCTCAGCCTGCTTCTTTTCGTTGTGTTGTTCTTTATGGCCGTGTACTCCATTACCGGGCCGGCACGGGAAGAAGACCAGCAATTCGCTGATGCGAAAGAAGTGCCCATCAGCGAGATTACACGGGGCTACACCGCAGGGGATTTTGAGAGGGTGCTCATTCGGGATAACAAAGTATTTGCCGTCACACACAGCGGTGCTGCCGTACAGTCTTACAAAGAAGCACGTGACAGCGTTTCGCAACTTGGATGGAACGATCCGCAGAACAAGACGGTCGTGGAAGTGGAAAATCGCGAAGCGGAAAATCTCTTCCTGGCCGTTCTGCCGGATCTCCTCTTCTTCCTGCTGGTGCTCAGTGGCATCATCTGGCTTTTCCGGGGTATTGCCCGTAGCCAGAGTAATGCACTCTCATTCGGCAAATCCCGTGCGCGTGTTGCGGATGCCAAGCAGGTTGCCACCCGTTTCAAAGATGTTGCCGGTGCAGAAGAAGCAAAGGAAGATCTTGTGGAAGTGGTCGACTTTCTCAAAAATCCCAAAAAGTACATCAACCTCGGTGCCAAGATTCCCAAAGGCGTACTGCTCGTGGGTGCTCCGGGAACAGGGAAAACATTGCTGGCTCGTGCTGTGGCAGGAGAAGCAGGTGTGCCGTTTTTCTCCATAGCCGGTTCGGAATTTGTGGAGATGTTTGTGGGTGTAGGTGCCAGCCGTGTGCGCGATCTCTTTATGAAAGCAAAGCGAAACGCACCCTGCATCATCTTCATTGATGAAATAGATGCTGTTGGGCGGCAACGTGGAGGTGCGGGGTTCGGCGGCGGGCACGATGAACGCGAGCAGACCCTCAACCAGATCCTCACGGAAATGGACGGGTTTGAGCAGGGAACAAATGTGATTGTAATGGCTGCCACCAACCGGCCGGATGTGCTGGACCAGGCTCTGCTGCGTCCGGGTCGTTTTGATCGCCGCATCTTTATAGACAAACCCGATATAGAAGCCCGGGAGAAGATTTTAGAAGTTCACATGCGCAATAAGAAATCGACCAAGACTGTGGATCTGGAAAGCGTGGCCAAGCAAACTGTGGGACTTACCGGTGCGGATCTTGAAAATATTGCAAATGAAGCAGCTATCTTTGCTGCCAAACGTGGGCGCAAATCTCTCACCAACCAGGATCTCATAGATGCCGTGGAAAAGGTGACACTGGGTTCCGAAAAGAAGTCCCGCAAGCTTACCGAGAAGGAGAAGAAGATTACGGCGTACCACGAGCTCGGGCATGCGATTGTGGGTTACCTGTGTCCGGAGAGCGACCCCCTGCACAAAATTTCCATTGTCTCACGTGGTTCTGCGCTCGGTGTGACCTGGTTCCTCCCGCAGGAAGATCAGTACACTACAAGCAAAGCCAAGTTTCTGGATGAAGTCTGCGGACTGCTGGGGGGCCGTGCCGCAGAAGAAATCATTTTTAACGAAATCACCACAGGTGCCAGTAACGACATAGAGCGAGCGTCCCTCATTTGCCGCAACATGGCTATGCACTACGGCATGGGAGACGATGATCTCGGTATAGTGGCCTACGGCGAAAAACAGGGCACCATGTTCCTGGGTGTGGATCCCGCTGTCACACGCAACTACTCCGAACAGATGGCCCAGCACATCGATGAATTTACCCGTGAGACCATTGCTGCTCAGTACAAGAGGGCAAAGGATCTTGTAACTAAGCACCGCAGGAAACTCGATGAACTGGCGGCTATTCTCCTTAAAAAGGAGACGATGAGTCTGGAGGAGTTTGAGGAAGTGTTTGCGGGAAAGAAGAGGAATGCGAAGGATGGAAAATAGCGTTACTAGCTTGCCTAGCTGCACTAGCTTGATTAGCTGGATTAGCTTCATTAGGGTTCGTCTTCCTTAGAACGTGTATCTTCCTTATGAAGAAAGACTGAAGTATGCAAGGAACAATCACAGAAGACAGAAGCTAGCCAAGCTAATCAAGCTCATAAAAACAAAGGAGCTGGCCGGGCGAATCTCCATTGGCACTTCTTGTGCTTTTTCGTACACTCCTTCCATGCACCGTATTACTTCTCAGGAGTTTCGGCAACTTTGTATAAGCTACATCGCAAACATTTTCCTCTACTCCTGTGCACTCTACATTTTTCATACCAATAACTACTACACGCATTTTCTCACCGCACAAACGAAGGAGGCTCTTGTGACCATGTTCGGGATCTACATTGTTCTGGCATTGCCTCTGGAGCTGCTTTTACCCGGTTCCAGACGCAGGTTGGAGAGCAAAGGGCTTATTGCCCTTCGGGCATTCGCACGCTACATGCGTGAGGGTTGGCAATATTTGAGCCGCTTTCCCCTGCAGCGAACAAATTCTCCCGGTATGACCAGGCAAGAAAAGACAGCCATTCTCTTCCTGATCGTAAAGTTCTATTTCCTGCCGATTATGATCAACTTTTCCTTCGGCAATTGGCTCAATGTGCAGTACTACTGGGGGCAAATTGGAACGTTTGCCGATACATCCCTGCGTTTGTTAGATGGGGTTTTCCCCTTTCTCATGGCACTCTTTTTACTCATAGATACCTGTTACTTCATCTTTGGTTACAGCGTGGAGTATCCCGCTGCCAGAAACGAGGTACGTTCGGTAGAGCCTACACTCTTCGGCTGGCTGATTGCACTTGCCTGCTACCCGCCACTCAATGGCATTACAGACAAATACTTCATCTGGACCGCCGATAATTCTGCACATCTTCCCACTGTTGAAGCAACATATGTAATGAGTATTCTCGCGCTTATTTTTCTCTTCATCTACCTGTGGGCGACATTGGCCCTCGGCCCGCGGTGCAGCAACCTTACCAATCGGGGGATTGTATCCTGGGGTCCCTATGCCTATGTGCGGCATCCTGCGTACATCGGTAAGATTCTGGGGTGGTGGATAACATCTATTCCCTTCTTCGTTGGTTCCGGTCGTCTGTGGGAAGGCATGGTGGCTCTGCTCGGGTGGACCACGATCTACTTCTTCCGTGCTCTTACAGAAGAGCGTCACCTTATGGCAGATCCTGCATATATGGCGTATTGCAAACAGGTACGGTGGAGGTTTATTCCGGGGGTTTTTTAGACCTCATCCCGACCTCACCCCCCTGCCCCCCTCTCCTCCACTTCCATGGAGTGTGAGGAGAAGTGAGGTTTCTTATTGTTTTTGCAAAAAACGATTGCATTCCAGGAGAGGGGGGAGGAACTGTTTTTTAAAACAAACAACTACAAAACAAAAACATCCCCCTCTCCTGGTAGGAATAAGGCAGGGGAGGAGAGGGGTTAGGGGTGAGGTCAAAACAAAACAGCAAACACACACCCTTTACACCTCATTCTCCGAACGGTATCTTTCTCCCCTTATGCCTTCTCACAGCCCATCTTCGGAAATACAGGGGCCGGAACTTCTCTACCATCCACGACTTGCGGGTACGCATCCCATGCCTCTTCTTCTTTCCAGTCAGCAGGAAGGGGTACATGAGCGTGTAAACAATGTTGTTGTCACAGGTATTGCGGGCAATATCGGCCTGATGGCCGCACATGAACTTCCCCGTGGGGGTTACAATCTGCGGGGAACAGATGTGATGTTTGCACCGGATTTTGACCCTCGTAAAGAAGATCCCAATCTTGCCTACAACTGTATTCATCATCATCTGCTCAATACACAGTTACTTATACAAGCTCTGCTTGCCGATGAGTCACCCGGAGAATTCCTCTACAGGGCACTGTACCCGGATCTCAATCTTTCACGTTTGGGGCAAGCCGTAGATCCCTCCTTTGATCTCACGCGTTACGATACCATGCTTGAAACGGCTTCCGGTAACGATGTTCTCATACACCTGGCATTCGACCCTCGTTTCGACAACTGCCAGACAGTGCATTCCATAGACCTGAAGAACGTTATCATGGCGATCAATGCTTACAGGGCGGCCATGCAGGCAGGTGTAAAACGCGTTGTTATGGCGAGCTCCGTACATAGAGATGATTTTGCAAAGCGCCAAAGTCCTCGCAAGCGACTCTATACTACCCATACCATCCCTCATCCTTTTTGTGGGTACGGACACGAAAAGGTCATGCTGGAAGAAGTAGGGAAGTACTGTGCACAATTTGGTCTGGAAGTAATCTGCGTGTGTTTTGGCGGTGTCTTTTATGGCAATCAACCGAACTCTGAAGAGCCCACAGGCAATGGAGTATTAACACATCCCCGGGATCTCGGAGAGTGCCTGGAACATGCTATTACTGTGGATGAGGTACCCGGTAACTATGCGTCCGGTTACTGTATTTCAAGGCATAATCCACAAACTCACGAAGCAGCATTACTCGGTTGGGAACCTCGGTATACCGATGAAGATTTTAACCCCCGGAAGCCGCCTTTTTACGGAAAACAGAAATTAAGAAGAGAGCGGAACAGACGCCTGTGGCATCAGGAACAATAGCTTGTCTAGCTTCACTAGCTTGGTTAGCTTCTGGCTTCTTCCATTGTTCCTTGTGTCATTTGTTCTCTCCGCAAGGAAGGATAGAAGATCCTAAAAATGAAATCCTAATGGAGCTAATCAAGCTAGCTAAGCTAACCAAGCTAGTAACGCTAAAAAGCTAGGCAAACTATTGGGGAATTTCTCTCTTATTGCTATGCTGTATGCCAATGCAGAGCTTAAGTCCGCTCGATGGCCGGTACCAGAAGAAGACAGAGGCCTTGCGGCCTTTTTTCAGTGAAGAAGCACTCACGCGATACCGTGTGCGTACGGAAGTGCGATACTTTCAGGCCCTTGCGGCCGAGCCCGGCATCCGAGATCTCAAAAAACTGACCAAAGCACAACAGAATGCATTGGAGAACATCATCTCCCGTTTTACCCTTGCAGAAGCTAAAAAGGTAAAGGCCATAGAGGGCAAAACCAATCATGATGTAAAGGCGGTGGAGTACTACCTGAAAGAAAAAGTAGGTTCCATTTCAGGTGTAAAAAAACAGACTGAGTTCATCCATTTTGGGCTGACGAGTGAGGACGTGAACAATCTCTCGTACGGCATGATGGTGCACGATGCACTCCGGCAGGTAATACTCCCTGAGCTCAAAGTCATCATTGGTGTTTTACATGGTCTGGCCCGTCGCTGGTCGGGTATTGCACTCCTCAGCCTCACACATGGTCAGCCGGCTACGCCTACAACTCTGGGGAAGGAAATGGCTGTCTTCGTAGATCGCCTCAGGCGGCAGGAGGAGCAGCTCAAGAACTTTACCATGCAGGGCAAATTCGGAGGAGCTGTAGCCAATTACGCCGCACATAAGGCGGCGTATCCCGATGTGAAGTGGGAGAAGTTTGGTCAAAAGTTCGTGCGTTCGCTCGGGCTCCATCCCCTCACAAATAGCACACAGATTAACCCGCATGATGATCTTGCCGAGCTGAGTCACATCCTCTCCCGCATCAACGCTATTCTTCTCGACTGTAGCCGTGATGCTTGGATGTACATTTCCCGAGGTGTCTTTTCCCAAAAAGTTATTGCGGGCGAAGTGGGTTCCTCCACCATGCCGCACAAGGTGAATCCCATAGATTTTGAGAATGCAGAGGGGAACTTTGGTCTCTCCACAGCGCTCTTCGGGCATCTTGCAGAGAAATTGCCCGTAAGCCGTCTGCAACGGGATTTAAGTGATTCCACGGTGCAGCGGAACATCGGCTCAGCCTTTGGCTACCATCTCCTTGCAGTGAAATCTCTGCAGAAAGGTCTTGGCAAAATTTCTGCAAATAGAGAAGTCATAAAACAGGAACTCCATGCACATCCGGAAGTCCTCGCAGAACCCATTCAGATGGTGCTGCGGAAACATGGTGTGGAAGGAGCCTACGAAAAGCTCAAAAAGCTCACAAGAGGGGAGAAAGTGACCCTCTATGACATTGTTGAATTCATAGAGCAGTTAGACATTCCGAAGGCAGAGAAACAGAGACTCAAGAAGATGTGTAGGATGTAATCCTTTATCAAGGATAGACTATAACCACCGCCAGAACATTCTCCGGCGAATATTTGACTAAATATAGATATTTATCTTAATATACTTTATATGAGCGTCAATGATCGCGTTATAGCCTTCCTGGAAGCAGCTGATCAAGCTGGTGCAGGAGCGCATCAGTGTCGGTTACACCATGATGAGGCATATGTCACTCTAGCAGAGTTGCGGATCTATATCGACATGAGTATGAACTTGCAGAGGGATGATCATGGTCTTCTTCGTCCTCTATGCAAACAACTTCCCGGGAATAGAGTCAGCATCGGTTGTGCACATGATGATCGTTATCGCAAAGCAATGATTACTGTTCTTTCTGCACTTGCAAGTGAAACGAGCAATTGGCAGCGTTGCAGTGAACTCATTGCAGAGATCAGAGATATTGCTCATCAAATTAATAATGATGGACCGGATTGCTTAGACAGACGCATGGTACTTTCCCGAAGCATTCGTTCAGCAGAAGGTGCAGAGACCAGACGAAAAATTGGGGATCAGCATTCTCTCCTCGTAGAGAGACTTCTTGCCATAAACAGGGAGACATTGCACTTGTACAGAGAAGCCGTTAGCAGGCAAGTAACGTCAATGGAGCCCTCATGGAATGATGGTGTGTAGGGTATAAAAAACCTCTCTTTCCTCTTGCTATTGCCACAGAGTTCGCATACAATGCTTTTGCGAGTGGACAACGTGCACAACGTCCTCTCGGAAGATCCCCAAGGACCTAAGGCCAGCGGGGCTTCTTTTTTTATATGCCAAAAATTGGCTGTGGCGCTCTGTGTATAGTGGGTGATAGTATTTTCTTCACATGGAAGACTTCATATTCCCCATAGTCGATTTTCTCTCTGTTCTTACTCTTCTGGGAGACATCCTCATTGCTCTTGTACTTTTGGAGTGTATTACGCACAGACACACATTGCGGTCTTTCCTTTCGCGCCATGCGGTTGTGTGCATGCTGGTTGTGGCCACCATTGCAACTTCCGGTAGCCTCTTCTTTTCCGAAATTGCCGGTTGGACCCCCTGTAAGGACTGCTGGTTCCAACGTATTTTTATGTATCCCCAGGTCCCTCTGCTCGCAGTCGCTCTGTGGAAGCGTGACCGTGGCATAGCAAAGTACATCCTTGTGCTTTGTATTATTGGTGCCATCCTCTCTGCCGACCATTACATGGAACAAATAGAAGCTACCTTCTTTGCGCTACCTACGGACCCGCTCGTTCCGTGTGACGCAAGCGGAGTTTCCTGCGAGAAGATGTACACCTTCCGTTTCAACTACATCAGCATCCCCATGATGGCTCTTACCGCCTTTGTGATGAATGCAGTGACTTCTCTGGTTGTAGTGAGGAGGAAATAAGCTCTTCTATACACTTTGTACGTGGAACATTTTTTTTCTGTACACTGCAAAAATGAGCGCACTGTTTATGCCAATTAAATACACCTGAAACGACGCATTCGGTATATCCCACTGTGGAATGGACGGTAAGATGATAAGAACGCTTATTAAGCCCATGATGTACGTTATACCTGTTTCTGTCTCCGGGTGTGTCCATGCCTTCCGCAGGGTCGGCAAACCGGCGAATCCGTCGCCGGTTGCTGCCAACAATATGGCATAGGTGGGTTTATCTACCACAAGCCAAAGGAGCATTGCCAACACAGAGCAGAAACCGCACAGCAAATCGAAAAGTGTAAGTCTCCAGTAACTTTTTGGGTTTAAAAAAGAGAAGAGGAGAATAACCAGCGGCAAAAAACCCGCAGTAAAAATCTTTACCGTTGCCCACGGGTCTGCTCCGGACGAAAGTGCAGCGCCGGTTCCTATAAGAGGTGCTACAGCCCACATAGTCCAGGAGATGCGGTTAGGCTTGGTTTTGCCTTTAAACGTATCTCGTATGTACGCCGTAGATCCTCCAATGCTTACAAACACGCTGAGAATGACGAGTAAGTGCACAAAGCTCATAGAGGAAGTATGACAGAAAATGAGTTCTGGCAGTTTTGGTTTTGTTGGTGACGAGGGATTTTCTGGTTATTACCTTTCCATCACACTACTGTAGCTTTTTGTAGACATTTTTTCTGTCTCCAATTGCTACGACTGAAACTGTCACCGTCTTCTTGCGTATAAAATAGATGACTCTCAATGGTATAACTCTAATGGACCATAAGCCTTTTAATGGCCCCTGCAGCTTCTTGCCGATGAAAGGATCTTTTGATAATCCTTCCAATGCTGAAATTATTCTAAGTTGATTTTTCTTATGGAGACCCATGAATGATTTTTCAGCACTTTTGGATAGTTCAACTAAATACATACTTACATTTTAAGTTTCTTTTTTATGGAGACCAAACTGGTCTTTTTCTTTGCACTCATTTCATTCAGACCATTTTGAATTTGCTCAACTAACGAAGGACTAGCCAATATTTCCATTGTTTCAATCCAACCCTCAAATTCGTCATAGGACATAAGAACAACATCTGGTAAATCTCTATGAGTAATAGAAATAAATGAACCTGGTTTACCAGCCTGCTCAATGAGATCAAATAATTGATTCCGTGCATTAGTAGCAGATACGCTTTTCATACATGTACATTTTAAAGTACATGTCTACATATTGCAAATATAAATTTCGATTCCGCTGCTACGCAGCTCCGCTTAGAGTCATTCTCCTCGGCGAAGAGATGGCCCGAACCCTGAGCTTGTTGAAGGGTGAGGACCATGAGCGAGTATAAGGAGAGGCAGTTCGACTCATCCGCCTTTGGCAGATTCGCTCACTGTCATTCGCCTCGCTTGGAAATATTTTTCGTGGTTTACCATGAGCGAGCGACTCACGAAGTGAGGAGCGAGTCGAATGGTGACATGGGAGTTTCAGGTTACTATTTGTTGGTGACCGACTTCAACATACAAAAATCCTCTACAGGAAGACAAAAAGAGCTAGTTACCGCTTCTTAGCAGCCTTCTTTTCTCGTGATCTTACCAGTTCCTTTATCTGGTCTTCGGAGTCATGCCCTTTCAGGCTGCATTCCAGCACACCAAGACGATAGGAGATACCAGTTGTCATCAGTGACCAGTTGGTTTTCTCCAGCGTCTTTTCGACTGCATGTTTCAAATCCTGTTTGCTTTGGTACTCCTCACGATCTTCTTTAGCATCTCTCAGCTTTACGTCCACGGTTATGTACTTGTCCACTTTCGGCTCAGAGGTGCGCAATTTATCAAATCCCTTTCTGCGCAGTGTAGCCTTCAACTTCTTCTCTAATGAAGCTACTGATAGTTTTTCTATCTCCTTTAATTGAGGACGTATGTCATCGTCTTTCTTAAATTCCTTTACCAGTTCCTCCATGCGTTTCAAGTTATCCCTTCCCTCTTTGTATTCTTGTAGCCCTTTCTCATCGAGGCAATAACGTGCCTTGTCCTTCATAAACTCTGCCAGCTCCTTTTCTTTCTCTTTTGGGTCTTCTTCGCTCAAGTCCAACTCATCGACTTCCTTGTGTTCACACTTTGTACATTTGTATGTTGTTTTAACCATCTTCTTTGTCATCTTTTCTCCTGCATGCTCCATCTCACTGGAGCACTTCTCACACAACCGCTTATAGGGTTCACGCTCTGTGCCATCTTCATACACCCATTTGCGCCCCTCACAGTCTGGGCACTGCAATAGGAAGATAACTTTATCGTTATTGCTATTGTCATAGTCCTTCTCCACGCGTTTGTAACGAAGCTGCATGAGTCTGTCGCATTTTGTGCAGAAAGTGCGTGGCTCAATGGAATCCTCAAGGAGCTTATCAAGAGCTTTGTCGGCATTTATCCACTCCTGAATACGCTCCTCTTTCTCTGCTGCTCTTGCACCTTTCTCGAACCACATGTGCATATTGCAGAAGCCACTGAGTGAGCTAATTGCCTCCTTCTTTGTTGATTTTGTCTTCTTACAAAGATCGTCTATGTCCATCTTCCGATAGCAATCCTCCCATCTCTTGCAGTGATCTATGGTGATCTTGTCATACAATTCCTCGTAGTATGACCTGTCTTTGAGATGCCTTTGTAGTTCAATCTGAGTGCTCAAAGGTTTTACATGCTCTCATGCAAACAGCTCATTGTAAATATATTGTCACATCTACATATTCAACGAATCATACAACTTTTCTGCCCTGCTTTTATCAAACTGACCAATGAAACGAATACGCCCCTTAAGTCTACTTGTTACTTCTCTTTTTGATGTGCATCCCCACCTTTCAATAGTATTCAAATACTCCCAACCTTCCTTGTTCAAAGCTCGTAACATGTTTTTTGTGTGAGGGAGAAAACCATTCGCAGGACTGAAATCTTTGCCAGAGATAATGATGCCTGTTACCTCCTGTGGAACTTTACCTCGTACACCTAAATGTTTCTTTTCCTCCTTCAACCGAAACCCATGCTTGCGACATAACTTACGAACTGCTGGAATGAGGGGGGTAGGATCACTGTCTCCGGAAATTGTGAGGTCATCGACCCAAAATGAGAACACGAATTTTGGCTGTAATAAAGCTCTGAGGTCATCTGCCAAAGGAACGAGTACCAATGCAGACAGCATGGTACTTGTTGGAAATCCTTGTGGCAGATGCCCATCTGCAGTAGTCAGATACGTTAGCAGCCTACTCATACCTTTGTTGCATCCAAGTCTGAGAAAGACAGATTCTACCTGTGAAGGTTTTATGGAAGGGTAGAAATTCTTTAGATCTAGATTCAGGACAAAATTCCTTCCAACGTGTCTTCTTGCATTATCAAAAATAGAATGCTTGGGCATTCCTCCAATAAACTCAGCGGGAAATGGTATCTTTCTTAGTGTCAGATGCAATTTGCGCTGCACAGTTTTTAGTGGAGGGTAAGGCATGTAAATATCACGCACTTTCCCATCGATATCTCTCTCCTGATGACAATACAAGTCTGTCATATTATGCAATGCGTTTTGCAGCATTGACGACTTGATTTTTAGCCTACGTGCAATCTGGTTTGGGAATTGAAAATTAAGCGCGTTTCTCATTCCTTTGCATTACAAGAACAAGTAGATCTTTCATTACATTATTCATTCTCTCAAATAGAGCTTTTTCTTCTGGTGTTTTGGCATTTTCAATAGCTTCCTCATCCCATAGAAGGCAATGGACTGGTACACCATAAATGCGTGCAAGTTTTGTTAAAACATCATTGCTAGCTTCCTTTTTTCCGCTTTCCAATAGACAAAGATAGCTAGGCGAAATGCCTGCTTGTTGTGCGACTTTGTCTTGCTTCAGTGCAAGACTTTCTCGCAATAGCCGTAACATGCGTGCTTTAGAGATCATGGTAGAAAAGGTTAAGGGCGGGGGCGTTGAAGGATGTTACTTATAACTTCGAGCAGCGCCGTACAAATCCTCACGCCATTCCTGAAGGTTTGGCTCTGTTGAACTTGATCAAGAGATGCAAGAATATTTGTAGTCTCCTTTAGTGCCCCCGCCAGTGTCGGAGGGCGTTCTGTTTTTGGAGGTGCGGATGAAGGACGTATTGCCGGTTTCTTATGAGAAGTAACCATAATGTAGAGGGGTATACAAACACAAAGAAGGCTCAGGTCTCATCCCCGACTCGATGCAATAACCCCCCGAAGAACACTGAGTCGGGAAAACCCTTGAACCTTCTTTTTTTTTATTAAAGAGTTAGCTACACAGCCAACTTAACGGCGAGCGCCCGAAGCGCATCTCCCGACATGCTGAGACTCCAGTGGAATCCAAAAGAAACTCCATCCATCGAATCGTGACAACCTCCATGATGTGAATGAACAGAACAGGCTCTTACGAGCTATAATGGATTGTCCAATAGGTTATCATATTTATCTGCCAGATCAATAAATTGGTATTGCAGATAATTATTCATAGTATGTAATATCACCTTGTATGCATGTTCTTTCGTAGCCTGCCTATGAGCACACCGCTCGCATTCTTTGCTTGGTTTTAGTACTTCCAAAATCCAATAAACCTTAGAAAAGCTCCTACAAACCAATACGCGAATATGTTAAATAACCAAAACCAAATTTCTGAAAACACATCTGTTCCCCAGATTTTGTATGAGACATAGAAGGTGGCTAGGAATACGATTGTGTAGAGAAAGCTTCCTACAGCTCTGTTGGTCTGTGGAGAGAAACCATTGGCAGAAAAATAATGTTTACGATTGCGACGTTTCATAATTAGGGCAGGAAAGGAGTCTGTTATAATACAATGTTTTAGGAAGTGGTTGTAGTTCTTCAGGATATTCCGAAATACATCAACAGGCATTTAATGACTTCTGAAAGCTAAGAAATGAGGACGATGGTGTACGAATTGACACCACATCATGTAGTTGATAAAATGCAGGTTGCATTTGTCAGTACCAATCAACCAAAAATGGGACGCAAAAATATGAAAGTCACAAAGGAATCACCAACTGGTCGTAACCTCGAATTTCAAAAGAAAGGAGGTGGCAAGAAGATAACTCGTGCACAATTTGTTAAGGATATAAAAGCAGGAAAGCATCCGGAGTACTACTCAAGGAAAATCAACGGACTCGAGACACCTGTTTCAATGCCGGATGAAAGTGAGGGAAATAACCTCGGTTAACATGAAGCCTTATTTTGACCCAAATCACGACTCAGGAATCTCGGCATACGAGAATGGCAGGGACTATATCAAAATCCAGTTCAAGGATGGAGCTATGTATCTGTATACCTATGCAAGTGCTGGTAGCCATTGCATTGAAAAAATGAAATCACTTGCAGAAAATGGTGATGGTCTGAATGCATATATCAACGAAGAAAAACCAGACTACGCATCAAAACAATCGTAGAACTTACTGCCTATTCAGCTCTGCTAATTTATCTTTTAAATATATCATCGCAATACAGTCGTCTTCATTGTAATCAAGGATGCGTTGCAGCTTTACTGGGTCTTTATCCTTACACCAGTCGTTATACCATTCTATAGATGCTGCGCCTGAAGGGTTCTTATCGCGCCAAGAAAAGCCCAAAAACTGTGCCAGTGTTTTTACGGAGTAGTTGTATGTTGCCCAGTCTGTACACGGCTTTACGATGTCGTAGTACAGGTCAATCGCAAAGTCTGGATCAAAAAAATCTTCTACCTCTTCTGCAGATATGACATCGGGGTACTTCTTTTGCAATGAGCGGTACTGGGTACGCTCATACTTGCTGTAGTAGTACACCGCAACATCATCTCTTGGTAAGGACTTGAAGTACTCCCAAAACCGCACCCAAGCATCTTTCTCTGCCTCTGCGCTTACTTCCTCTGCTACAAAGGAATGAAACTCTTGTATATCACCCCTGCGTTCTACAACACCATGTAGATACACAATATCCTGTGTGGGGTCTGCCTCAATATCAAAATGCAATTCAATTGGTTTATCTGGTAAGAAATAGGGTTTTAGTATGAGTGGCTCAGCTGCATTTTCTTCCTGTAACTTTGCCCTTCTTACAAACTTTTCAAGTGATGACTTCCCAATACCTGCTATTCCCGTTTTCCCTTTTGCATCACATACAGAATCAACATCTATACGTGCTAACTCTCCTACATCCAATGCAATAGTGTTTACCCCTTCTTTTTTCGACCTTCCCAATTCTGGTACTAAAGAAATGTCCTTCTTATCTATGCACTGTTTTTTGCATGTACTTTGCCACTGGCAAAGTTTGCAAATACTTATCATAGCAGGCTCTGTCTTTGTTTCGTTCTTCAGAAGGGAGCGTACAACAGGCAGCGTGTCTTGGTATAACTCCCACCATGTTTGCTTGTTACGCACACCCTGTGGCGCGTTTAGGTCGTATAGGACAATATCACCCTTACTATCCCAAATCTTACCCAGTAAGTGCGTTGCGAAGCCAAGTTGCCGTAGTGCATCCGTATAGAGTGCTAGCTGAAGTGCATAGTGCTTCTTTGGCTTACCGTCAGACTCTTCATCTTCCCCTTCTAAACCCATGCCAGACTTAATATCTACAGGCATGTATTCACCATTTTCTTGCAGTTCTAATAAATCTGGTTCACCCACTAATTCTCCTGCTTCTAAGCGCCCTTGATATATGTACGGCGCTTTGTTGTTCATCGCCTCTAGAGTTGGCTGTAGTCTTTCTGATTTTGGAATTTTTGATAAATCCACTAACTCAAGCGCTCCTCTATTCTCCTCTACAATTTTCTTTTCGTACTGAGTACCTTTTTCCCAGAGAAGCTGCACAAACTCATTTACAGGGTCTTTTTGCTCTGGGTCATCATTGGCATCCCTCCACACACGGTGCGGACATTGGGTATATGCGTAGAGATGGGAAGCAGTTACAGACATGATAATTTGGACGTAGGTGTCGCAAGCAAAGAATGTGTCTTTACACTCCAGATTTGGTTCTATTGCATTGCTTGCACAACATCTGACAATTTTTCGATATTGTTTTCCCTCCCTCATGCCACGGCTTAATATGATCTGCTTCCATATCTGTAATACGCCACTCCTCCTTCTTTTTGCATAGTGAACAGATGCCATTTTGTCTTTCATATGCCTCTCGTTTCATTTTGTCGTTGAATGAACGGATGTTCAGATGCCTCTCATCTCTCGTTAGTACATAAGGATAGATACCAGACTTTTTGGTTACATCTTCATCTAGCATTAATTCCTTTATTTCTTTCTCTAATTTTTTAGTATCTAGCTTCTCATCCTTAAATTCGTTATAGAGCACCCCCCAAGCTACTCCATTCATTTCTTTACGATAATTGGTAAATGTAGCACGTACCCATGCAATTACTTCTCGGAAATATTCCCACAGGTCGTTGGCATTTTTATCGTGTTGATGCTTAGCCATATAGTCAGCAATCTCTCCGCCATTTATCCACGATAGTGCAGTTTCGAGGTATTCCTGTCTAATCGGTGAGCCTTTTAGAAGTGATCCTCCATCGTTTGCCAGAAGATATGCCACACAACCAGTTTTACTAAATTTGAGCTTTGCATCTGATAGCCATGGTCCTGTATAAACTGCATTACGAAGCTCTTGGTCTGTAAGTTTTTCACCTGCAATGTTGATGGTTTTAAACCAATCTAACCTCTCTTTATCCGTACCCTCACAAAAATATATCATCAGTTCGTAATCCATAATCTGCTTTTGTTCTTCGTCTGTTAAGTTATGAAAGAATCTGTCATCAAGTGAAAAATCTCCGTTTACATATTGTCCAATGCTGATTGTACGCTGTTGTCCATCTAGCATTTCATAGCTACCATCCTCCTTTACCATCCAGTACATCACATTAAGAGGAAAGCCTTGCTTGGCAGTTTGTAATACAGCATCTCGCTGTTTGCCATCATATACAAACTCTCGTTGGTACTTTGGACGTATATCAAGCTTTCCATCATAAGCAGCCACCCCCTCTTCAGAGTTGTCTTTGTAGCCAGCAATCACTTCACGGATTGGTATTTTATGTAGTTCAATTTTCATAGTCTGCGTTTAATTAATATTCTTGCGTAAATGATCGTCAGATATCCATCAACGTTGTCAGCAGTATAATATATTCCTTCTGGTTTCGTTGAAGAAAGTAAGGTAGCACGTGTGTTTGCCTTACTTCCATTTGCAACAGATCCGTCTTTGTTTATCTGTTTTGCATTTATATATCGCATTATTGGTGTAGCTTCAAATTCATCTCTACCAGAAGTGATGCCCAAAATATCGAATTGCTCAGGATTGTATTTATCTATAAATGTAATAGGTACTCCCATTACACCATCATAGTCCATAGGGATATCGGATACTTTATCAACATTGATTGCATCATAATTATCATAGTGAGGATATTCTTCTGGAGTGTATTTTTTGTACATCACCAGACTCTCATGTCGTTTGGTACAATCCAAATTGGTGAACCAATAAATTCTTCCCATACTAAAATATTTCACACCGTTTTCAATTTTCTTTCTTGATTCAGTCGGAATGTCATAATCCATTGGTACTTGAAACCACTTAGTTCCACCGTTGTCATAACCTAACCATAGTTTGTTATCTTTGATAAATGTGAATGTTTCTTTGTAGGTAATAGCATTTTGATCTCCAAGAATTAAGAACTTTTTATTGTATTCAATCAGTTGAGCCACATACTCACGAAATAAGGAAAATGGTGGATTGGTAACAACAATGTCTGCTTCCTTTAGCAGCTCAATGCATTCGTTGCTTCTAAAATCTCCATTCTCCTTCAGTGGCGTTGCCACATTAGCATCATGCTTAAGTAGCCACTCGACATCAGATAAGCCAATTGCACCATCAGAATCCATGTCTCGTACTTCATTGATTTCAATTTTAAATGGCTCTTTACCTTCTGGCTTTAGACCCTCAACATCGAACAAAGGTAACTGTCCACCAACAATCGGCGACGCAACGTAGCTAGTGGTGATGAGTTTTTTTAGTCCAAGTGCATTGAAATTAGCCGCGAAATACTTAAAGAAGTTGCTCTCAAATGGGTCATCACAGTTGCAGTAAACTACTTTGCCTCGAAATTGGCTTTTGTAGTGTTTTAACTCTTTTTCAATATCAGTTAGTTGTGTATAAAACTCATCCTGCTTTGCTTTTCCTGCCTTGTGTAAGTTCTGATTTAAAGTTTGCGTTCCCATGTAATTATGGTATCGAATTTGGGATTCTATAACAACTTTGATGGCTAATTGTGCAGCACTTATTTGTGCAATCACGAAACTAAGGCATAATTTCCATGCACCAGTTAACTCATCGTACGGCGCGCTCTAATTGCGCGTCCTCCAGAAAGCTCCCCAAAAGGGGGGTGTTACTGACTTCGTTCAGTTTATCTGGAGGGTTCGCCCGAAGGGTTAGCTGGTGCAACGGAGCACAGAGCACCTCCCTTTAGAGGTTAAAAGTGATCCGTTGTTGTATCACTTCCCCTTTATTACCATGGACTCCACTAACCTTACTTGGAAGCAATCACTTCTTATTACTATTTTTGCTCTTGTAGTACTGCCTGTTGGCTGTACCTATGTACTTACTCGGGAAGACGCTGAGCCCGCGCCAAGCATCGAGCAAACGACACAGCAGAAGGAACCAGACGTGCGTAATGGCATGTCTGAAAGTGAGCGTAGAACAATTTTTGATACTCTGGTTTCAGCAGAAAGAAAAGCACGCAGTGATGCCGACAGCAGATTCCCTCTAACAACACCTGAAAACATCGATCAAAACTCGGAGCTAAATCAGGAACTTACTCAGGAATACAAAGCCAATGTTCGTGAACAGTATGGCATTACGGAAGATGTGCAGATCAAAATTGAAGTAGAAGGAGTACAAAAGGGATGGCTGCTTCCGTAATTTATAATCTCGAATGCGCACGGATGGTTGGCAGCTCTTAGATTACTTCTGGTAAAAGCTCATAAATGTCCTCAATGAGCTCCAATATCTTCTGCTTTTCTTTCTCCATCTCTCTAATTTTTAGACTTGCATTTAAAAACATCCAATACCACGATAGATAGGACATGAAGATATCAATGCCTTTTCCTATCGACTTAGACACTTCTGATCCTGTTATTAAGAAAATGCTCCTTGAGCTACAAAAAGACCCAAAATCAGAAAAGGCTCTACAGCATTATCAAAATATACTTTTGAACTATGAGCCGTGCTCAAGGCAGCTACACGTAATGGTAAATGCGTACATCGATGCTGGTATCGATTTGCCATCTGTACTACAAAGTCATGTTTCAGGAATACATGGTGCTGTTACTTTCCGAGAACAAAGTGGAGAGGTAATGGTTGGTTCTGATTGTGTTGGCAGCATCCCTCCAGCAACACAAATGTATTATTTTGTTCGTTTGCTATATAAGAACATTGGAACTCCAATTCCGCATGAACAGCTGAGCAAATTTATTATGGAAAACATGGGCATTAGGAGTAGTTCCATGGCTGCTAAGCAGTTCTGCTACAAAGTTAGATCAGCGATTAAAGCAGGGCATCACCTGTCTATAGGTATAGATAAATTGATCAAATCAAGACGTACAAATGAAGGAAAAACTGGTTATGTCCTATTACCCGTAGTAGAAAAACGGGAGGATTGAGTAGAAAAACTGGAGTTATTGCATGGGAAAAAACGACCAAAATGCGGTCGTAATTTTTTCCCACACTATCTATGGTTAATTTTTATACTGGTCAAGGACTAGGACAAGACGGAGAACCTCTAATAGTAGTCTGCACTTTTGAACCCTCTTGGTGCGAGGCATATACGGGTTCAAAGAGACGCCCTAAGTATAAATATCTAACTACTTCCCAATTCAAAAAATGTCTGGGAATGTAGAACATAACTCAAGGAGGGGCAGCAAATCAGCTGCCCCTTCACCGGTGTTACTGAAAATCTGTGATGTCATTAAGGAAGAAGTAGACTGGCTCTGGTTTCAGCGCATTCCCAAAGGGAAATTAACTATAATTGAAGGCGACCCAGGACAAGGAAAGTCGTGGCTATCTCTCGCGATTACCTCAGCAGTAACATGTGGCACACATTTCCCCGGTCAACCTCCGAGGAAGGAAATTATCCCTGCTGATGTGCTGTTACTAGCTGCTGAAGATGGTGCAGCTGACACCATTCGCCCTCGTTTAGAGGTCATGGGTGCAAATCTAGAGAGAGTGAGTATTTTGCTGGCAGTGAAAGACTCCGAGGGGCAGGAGCGACACCTATCACTCGTTGAAGACTTGAGTGCTGTTGATAAGGCTCTCTCAGAGGGGCAATACGGACTTGTTATTGTTGATCCATTGAATGCCTACTTAGGAACACAGCTTGATACGCACAAAGATGCAGCGATGCGTGGAGTACTTACACCGCTCACAAGACTTGCTGAAAAATATAACATTGCGCTTGTTTGCATTCGCCACTTGACCAAATCTGCACGCGAGAAAACAATTTATCGTGGACAAGGCTCTATCGCATACACGGCTGCTGCTAGGGTTGTTCACCTTGTTGGAACAAGTCCTGACAACAAAGAGGAAAGAGTGATGGTGTGCACAAAAAACAACCTGTGCCCACTACCACCTTCATTCGCTTTTGAAATCAGCGGTACAGAGTTCAAATGGAAAGGCGAAGTGGATGTGGATGTTGAGAGGCTGCTGAAAGCAGACAAGGACGGCAGGAGAACTGCTTTGGAGAATGCAATGGACTTTCTCTCTGAAGCACTTGCCGAGAGACCACGACCTGCAAAGGACGTGATGGCTGATGCTGAACATGCTGGTATATCGGAGCGCACCTTAAAGAGGGCAAAGAAGGAACTGAATGTGCAGGCGAATCGAGAAGGAGGTAGTAAGGGGCATTGGATATGGTCTTTACCTGTTGATGTAAAGGAGTCCAAGTCTGAAGAGGATGATATTTGGACTTCTTTGGAAAAATCGCCTGAGGAAAGCCAAAAAGCAAAGATGTCCAACTCTGATACGTCTGAACAGATGACCCTCTTAGACTGCTTACCACCTCCTCAAGAATGAAACGGAAGCAGGCTAGCAAACGGCGCTCCCGTGAAGAGTGGGATTTTGAGTATGTGCATCAGCTACCTCAGCAGGACGAGATAGACGAAGTAATCGACCTGATAATGGAAGAAGCTGACAAGCAGCCACCATCAAAACAAAGCATTTCGTTTCGCGGCAATGGCAGCAAAAATTAACACAGTGCACCAGCTTAACCCTCTACATGGAAAGAGAGCAGCCCTTTACGTACGTGTAAGTACAGAGGAGCAGGGAGAAAAATACGGACCGCAATTCCAAGAGCGTGACATGATTACGTGGGCAGAACGCAATGGCGTTACTGTCATACAAAAGCACATCTACAAAGATATTGGCTACTCTGGCGCATCTCGCCTGCAAGAACGGAAAGAACTACCCAAGTTGATTGAGGCAGCCAAGCGCAGAGAGTTTGATGTGGTACTCGTGTGGAAACTTGATCGCTTCTTTCGCAAGATGCTCTATCTGTTAGAAGTAGAAGATCAGTTCCATAGTATGGACATTGGTTTGATCTCAGTGACCGAGGGGATAAATACACAAAACCAAATGTCGAGAGCAACACTGCTCTGCATGGGAATGGGTGCAGAACTTGAGCGTCATGGCATCTTGGAACGTACAAAAGCAGGAAGACTTGCAGCTGTACGAGCTGGAAAATGGGTTGGGGGCAAACATCCTCCTTACGGATTTACGATAGATAAAGACCAGAAAATCAGCATTGACCGAGAGGAAGCTGCCATTGTAGAGAAGGTCTTTCATTGGTTTGTACATGACCGCCTAACAACGTATGAAATCCAACAACACCTTAATGCGATGAAGATACCAACCAAAGCAGACAAAGTCGTGGCGCAGAGAAAGGCAGAAGGTAAAAAAGTCTCAGAGTGTCGCACGAGTAACCCTGCGTGCTTCTGGGGATTACCGAGCATTCGCTATATGCTCAATAACGAAACCTACACAGGTGTCTACTACTATGGCAGAAGAACAACGAAGAAAGACCATGTAACAGGGAAGAAAAAGGAGGTGCTAAATCCGCGTTCTGCATGGGAGCAACTCACATGCCCTGCAATTATCGAGCGCTCAGTATGGGAAACTGCTCAAGAAAGGCTGACAGAAAATAAACGCTTATCACGAAAGAACAGTACTCATGACTATATGTTCTCGGGGAAAATTGAGTGTGATTGCTGTGAATCTCCGTTCGTGGGCTATCTGAAAAAGAAGTTCAAGAACAAGGAAGTAATAGCAGAGTACCCACAATACCGATGCCGCAGATCGACCAAAACGAAGGCAGCAAAGCCATGCAAGAACAGAAATATCTCTGAAGCAATTCTAGAAGAGAATATCTGGAGTCAGATTGAGGAATTTCTCTCAGACCCTCAGCTCTACCTAAATAAAATCGAAGAGCGAGAAAACCGCGTTGGTGGAGTTGCACAAATGAAGGAAGAAATGTGTGAGATTGAGGACGCTCTCACAGAGCTAGAAAAAGAAAGCAAACGAGTATTTGGATTGTATGAAAAAGGACTGCTCTACCAAGATGCAGGAGAGATCGACAGACGAGGTACAGAAATTACAAAGCAGCGTGAGAAGCTACAAGCGCGTAAAAATGCTATCAGTAATCGCATACTGACAAGGCAACAGGAGAAGGAGCGTCTTACTCTCGCGCGTGGGCTTGCCAACCGTTACAGAAAGGCGCTAACCAACCTTGATCGAGAAACCAAGAAGCGGATTATTCACACATTAGTGAACCGCGTCATAATCAGAAAACGGAAAATACGCGTTGAGCTGAAACTCCAAAAACGTCTTACCAAAGAGATAAAACGGGAGTGCGTTTCCGCAGATGTTAACCAGAAACTTACATGTGGTGCCCAGGAGAAGACTCGAACTTCCACGGGAATATATTTCCCACTAGCCCCTCAAGCTAGCGCGTCTACCATTCCGCCACCTGGGCATAACGATGCGTAAATGAGCCAAAGGAGTGTATGCAACAGGAAGAAGGAGAGCAAACAAATACTCCTTACTTCCCCCCTGCAGGAGAGTCGTAACTTGCAACTCTAAGTTTACCCGTGTACCAGAACGCCCGACCGTAAGGTCGGGAATGAATGGTGCATTGGTTCCT
>Ga0066639_10000810_pt1 | contig 27810 bp, 24 predicted proteins | sample CryGeyCG2114_010_2_FD_59504 | JGI IMG/M metagenome (GOLD analysis project Ga0066639, IMG submission 59504) | Groundwater microbial communities from aquifer - Crystal Geyser CG10_big_fil_rev_8/21/14_0.10 | ecosystem: Environmental > Aquatic > Deep subsurface > Groundwater | place: USA: Utah...
ATTTCCTTTATATTCCATTCGCCGCCAGGCGCCTCGATATCGACCGATCGTTTTCAAAACTTTTTGTTGAGGAATTTTTAATATTTTGGTGGCAAGGGTGTAACCCGCAACGGCATTTGAGAGATTGTGCTCTCCCGGAATTTTGATAACTGATTTTATTTTTTCAACTTTTGAATCTTTAAGTGAATACCAAATGAGAGTGGGGGAGTTGTGGGTTTTTTTAATCGTGTTTTTGATTATCGTCGCCATTGATCGGAGATTTTTGTCATCTTTATTTAGTAGAAGATATCCACCAGGTTGGGTTTTTGAGATGAACATTAAAAAAGTTTTTTTAATGTCTGTTAAATTTTTATAGAAGTCTAGATGATCCTTGTCGATGTTGGTGATTATGGAGATAAAAGGGGAGTAGTTTAGAAACGATGCCCGCCATTCGTCAGCTTCCAAAACTAGCCACTTATCACCTCCCTTACGAAAATTTTTATTTCCTAGCTCTTTGAGATTTGTTCCGACAATAATATTTGGATCAAAGCTGGCATCTTTAAGGATCAGGCCAATCAAGGACGTGGTTGTGCTCTTACCATGAGTGCCGGCAACGGCAATAGTTTTATAAATCGGGGTTAAACATCCGACAGTTTCGGGATAAGAGAGGGGCTTGATGCCAATTCTTTTGGCTTGTTTCAGTTCGGTGTTAGAGGTCGGAATAGCCGGACTATAGACAACCATGGATAGATTTGGAGGTAAATTGCTCATTTTATGCCCAATTTTGACTTTTACGCCCTCTTTTTTGAGTTTTTTGGTAATGTTACTTTCCACTATATTGGAGCCTGAAACAGCCCAATTTTGGGCCAAAAACCAGCGAGCTAGGGCACTTGTTCCTATTCCTCCTATACCAACAATGTGAACTTTTGGCTTGGTGGGAGAGTGGGATTTCTTGGACATGGTTTTGATAATCTATGTGTCGCACAATATACCTTTTGCGACATATGTAACTAGTTATTATAGCCGTGGTCTTGTTAGGCCACCTCACTATTATAACAACTTTCACAGTAGATCGTTTCCTTTCTGTTTGGATCATAACTTGTTTCAAATTCGTTTGGGCAATGATTATCTTTGTGAAAATGTTCGGCGATATTTTTATAATTTTTATTTTCTGATTCTTTTCCGGCGCACATGCATTTTCGTTCGTAAAATCTTATTGGGTTATTATTCTTCATCCTTTGATAGTGTCGGCAATTTGGACAGAGCTGAGGCAACGGAATGTTTTCGGTTTTATAAAATTTCAATTCCCGAGGAGTTATCTTAAAAGCAATCGTACATTGATCTTTACACTTGCCCTCGTGGGCGCAACCAAGTATTTCGTTTAATATACTATTCCCCACCGAATCAATATCATCCGGCAGATCGGTAGATTCTAGAGATATTTTGTGTTCTGTGTAGTAATTCTTTAAATTGTTGAAAGAATGGCTTGGAAAAATCATATTCTTGGCCGTACTCCATTATGTCCCATTTATCGGACCACCAGCATTTTTGACAATAAACAGTGTAGTTACCTTCGGGCGAGAAAAAGGATATCATTTCTTGTCCGCATAATTCGCACTTTCGTTTATAGAGGGCTCGTTGATTTAAAAACGACATTCGCCGGATCATCCGACACTCCGGGCACCAGGTCGGCGGCGGGACATCTATTTTCTTATAAAAACTAAAGTCTTCCGATTCGATAACAAACTCAGATTTACAACTAGCGCAAATTTTTATTTCTTTGTCCACGACTTAAATAACTTTTTCGTTATAACACGCCTCGCAGGCAATCTTTTTGTACCCCCAATCGGTGGGATAGTTTGTGATAATCTCCTTATGACAAAAAGCACACGTTCCCGAATAGGGGGTTAAGGAAGTTAATGGCCCGAATCTGTTTTTAGTTCGATAATCGGGATGATAAACGGGCAGAGGGATATTCATCTCCTCTAAGAAAACCAGTTCCCTCTCGGAGATATTAAAACGATATCCAGTTTCGGAGCAGATCAGTGGTTGGGAGGTAATTTTCTCATCAACATCTTTTATATTGTCTGGCAGTTGATCGGCGGAAATGCCCTCGGTGGACTTTTCGATGTTATCCCAAAGCCCGCCAAATAATCTAACTTCTTCCTTGGTTTTTGGAAAATAAATATTAGCTAGTGAGAGGTTGTAGCCGGTGTAGGCCATAGGCAGAGGTAAAAATTTCCCGTACTCTCCCCTACTCTTCATCGATTTAATTATTTCCTCCTTTAGTTTTTCATATTCCTCCTCGGTATATTGCTTGTTTAGAATACAGAACTTCTTTTTCCGTAGGCAGACGCAACCAAAGCAGTATTCGCAGTTATTGCATTGATCCAAATACATTGAATATCGACAATTTGTTATATTGAGACAGAATTTTGCGTCGAAACATGAAGTTGCCTGGCACACTTGCCCACTTAACTCCATATCCAATCCCCCGGACATTTCGATGCAGTTTTTATTTCTCAGCCCCCGGACGATATTGGCCGAATTCTCGCTCCCTTCCAACTGGAAACAATTTATACAATTGTTACAATCGGAAAGAAAGTTTCCCGTTGAATTTTTGATTCGGAAGTTGAGGTTTTCCCGGTGGATAGCTTCGTTTTGGAGTAACCACCTCCATTCGATTTTAAGTTTTTTAATTGTTTTTAGGGAGCCGAAATCATAATCTTTTATTTTTTCGAAATACTCCTCCTTGCTATAGGGCTGATTCTTTATGTGATATTGCTTGTTTCGCAAATTCCAGCACATGAAACAATTTCGGACATTTCGGCAATCATACAAGAATATACTGTCCATAGAATCGCGGACATTGAAGGCATACTTTACCCGAAAAGAATTAAATATATAGGCGGCGTCATATATTTTTTCGCTTGAATAGGAATAGGCCAGGTCAAATGAGTCTTTTATCTGAACTACTCGATATCCGTAACCAACATTCTCGCATTCCAGAAGAGAACGACACAGATAGCAGTTTTTCGATTCCCAGACATCATCGCACCAATCACTATTAAAGTTGTTTCGTCCAAATTGATGGGGGTGGGGAGTTTTTTCCTGAAGTTCTTTTAATTGATCAAAAAAAGACTTATCGGGATTGTAGTCCGTGGCCGGTGGCTCCCAATCATCAGAAAACCACTCCTTTGAGGTATAGATTGGAAATCTTGGTTTCTCTGGCAAGACGGTAATTAAGCTTTCGCCGCTCAAGTCGGATTTACCTTTTCTGAATTTTCCAAAAGTCCAAAAAGCCAATCGATGTCTTGTTCGACACAAAAAACATTCTTCTGGTATCGGGATTTCGAGTTTTTCGAAAAGAGATAACTCCTCTTTGCTAAAAGATACGATGGCGTCGCAAGAAGAACATTTTAAATCAGTCATGATTTACAGAAACGATGTTCCCCGCTTTATGACCTTGGCGATAAGCTCCAGAATACTCGCAAAAAAGCTCCCCACTTTTTTAATAGCCTCGGCTAAGGTGACTCCGGTTACAGATTCAAATTTATTGCTAAAACTCTCGTAATATACCTTCATATTCGACCACAAGTCGCCTAATTTCCACTCAGATATTTTATCGGAAACTGATTTGGTAAAATTTTTTATTTTATTGAATGTGCTAACTGACGGTTCGAATATTTCGCGAACTGCTTCATCTGGGTTGCCGATCGGTAGAGTGTCGTCCTGGGCATGGGTTTTTAGTATTGAAAAATTAAAGACGGGGATCATTAATAACATTAGCAAGGCAGTAGTGAAAATTTTTTTAATGTTTTTTTGTTCCCCATTCATATTCGTATACTTTATTTAGAGATAATCTTCCGGGTCTATTACTACGCCAACTGGAACAACTCCTCGAGCTGGCGGAATTGCCTTCAGAATAATACTTGGCGCCCAATAAACTCCAAAATGGAGATGGGGGCCGGTGGAATATCCCGTGTTTCCGGAATATCCAATAATGTCTCCCCTCTTTACGATATCTCCCTTATTAACTACTTGCTTTGATAAGTGGGCATAAATAGTTGCCAAATTATTGTTGTGTTCAATTAGTACATGTTTGCCGTACTGATATTTCTGCCAGCTACTTTGATCGTTGTTATCAACCGCTATGACTATTCCATCCTCAGTCGAGACTACCGGTGTTCCGACTGGCACCCCAATGTCGAGACCGTTGTGGGGTTTTCCTCCGTAAAGGGAAGAAATTTCTCCAAAATGTTGGGTAATGATTCCAATTCCTCCGTCTTCTTTGAGGGCGATGGGCCATTCAAGGACCCCGGGTCGTTTAATCGGGAGGAGGCTGACGTCAAATTTTGATCTCAATTCGTCTTCAATGTTGCTAATTTCACCCGCTATTTCATCCTGAATCTTCCTGAGTTCCTCTACTTGATCCTGATACTCGGCTTCTTTATTTTTTGTTTGCTCTAAAATTATTTGTTTTTCGCTTTCTTGATCCTGAACTATTACTTTTCGATATTCTAAATTCTTAGTATTTCTTTCTATGTTATTTTTCTTGTTATCTACCTCAGCTACTTTTTCGTTAAGCTCGGTGTGAAATTCTTTAAGGTGTTCTATCTCGATTGATAATTGAGAGCTTATATCAACTAAGGTTTGAGATTCTAGTAGGCTGTCGGCCAGACTATTACCTTTTAGGAGAAAAGTTAGAAAATTTTGATTTCCATTTCTTTGGATTTTCCGCAATATTTCACCGACGGATTCCTCTTTGTCTCCCACCGCCAGCTCGATGTCTCTAATGTCGTAGTTTAGAGAATTTATTTCTAGATTTAACTTTTCAATATTTATTTTGTCAGCTTTGATGTTTAAATTTAATTGAGAGATGTTGTTTTTGATAGTATTAATTTCTCTTTGAAGACTGGATTTTTCGTCTCTGGTGTTTTGGAGCTCTTTTTCCTTCTGAGCCAGCTCTTCATTAATTTCTTTAAGACGTTGATTTTGCTCATCAATTTTTTTCTCTAATTCGGCTTGTTCTTGTTTCAGGACTTCTTCTTGAGTTTGTTCTTCTGATATCGGTTCTTCTTGAGCTAGCGAATTGTTGATCGGGAAAATTTTAATGATTGGTCCCGAAGTGATAAGCAAACAAATTGCCAATATTAAAATTACTTTTTTCATTGCTATATATTTCCTAGTTTCGTTAAAGAGATCTCTATCCTTCTTATTGTCTCATTCTTTCCTAAGATCTTTGATATAACAAGAGGATCAGGGGAAGCTGATTTTCCCGATAAGGCTACCCTAAACGGCCACAAGACCGAACCCCGGCCATTTTTATTTATTAATTCATCAACGGCGCTTTTTATTCCGTCTTCGTCAAAGTTTTTCTCGGGGATTTTATTTATAATATCTAATAATTCCGCTAGAATTATTTTTATCTCCGGCAGAGAAGCTTCTCTCCATTTTAGCAGGGTGGCGTTGTATTCCGGTAAGTTAAAAAAGAAATCACTTAATTCAAAGAAGTCCTCCAATTTCTTAATTCTTTCTTTCTCAATTTCCACTATTTGTTTCACAAAATTATCATTAGCCTTTATTCCTTTTTCTTTTATCATAGGCGAGAGTCGATCAAATATATCACTGACTGTTAGATTATTAATATATTGACCATTAATCCAATCTAATTTGGTTTTGTTAAAAATTGCTCCACTTTTTTGAACTCGGGAGATGTTAAATATTCTAATTAAATCATCGAGGCTAAATATTTCTTCGTCGCCAGCCGGGTGCCAACCGAGGAGGGCGAGAAAATTTATCATTGCTTCGGGCAAATAGCCTTGCTTTTTGTATTCCATAAGCGAGGTGTTATCCCGACGCTTTGAGAGTTTGCTTCGATCGGGAGCTAGAATAAGAGGCAGATGGGCATAGATTGGTCTATCCAACCCCAGAGCTTCTTGGATCATTATTTGTTTAGGGGTATTTGAAATATGATCCTCTCCCCTGATGACGTGGGTTATTTTCATTTCGGCGTCGTCAATTGTGGCGGCAAAGTTATAGAGCGGAGTTTCTAAATCTTTGGCAATAGAAAAATCACCGATGAGGCTGGCATCAAAAGAAACTTTTCCCCTAATGAGATCGGAAAAACCTACCTTACTCTCAGATGACCTAAAGCGAATTAAAGCTGGTTCTCGATCGGGCGGATTCTTCAATTCTCGACAGTGGCCGAGGTATTTTGGTGAGAGCCCCTGAGATTCCATTGATTGCCTTTGAGCCTCTAGCTCTTCTTTGGTACAGTAGCAATAATAGGCTCGTTTTTCGGACAATAGTTTTTCTAGATATTTTTTGTGAATTGCCGCTTTTTCACTCTGATGAACGATCTCGCCATCCCAACTAAGGCCAAGCCAAGTCAGGCCATCAATTATCTCTTTTTCATATTCTTTTTTTGACCGTTCCTTGTCGGTATCTTCAATCCGGAGAAAAAATTTCCCTTCTTTTTGACGAGTAAAAAGCCAGTTATATAGGGCGACTCTTGCCAAACCAACGTGGACCGGCCCCGTTGGAGAGGGGGCGATTCTTGTCCGGACAGATTTATCGGGATTTGGATTCATAGATTGATTTTATCACGGTTTTTTAAGGGTTTTAAGAGAACCCAAGGGGGACCCCAAAAAACACCAAATAACAACGCTCCGAATCCTAGTTGATAAAACTAAGTGGGATTTTCTTATTCGGTTGTGACTTTTTCAAGAAGTCCGGTTATTTTTAAAATCTCCTTGGCAATTATTTCTTCCGCATTGGATCGGAAGAACTTTTTTGAGGCTTCAGACATTTTGTTGATTACTCCGGGAGCAGTTAGAATTTGTTCCACTTGGTTTAGAAAGATAGCGGAAAAAAGATTTTCTTCTTCAATGACTACTCCCCCACCCCCCTTAGCGAATTCATAGGCGTTTATCCTTTGATGATCGTTGGCCGAATTTTGAAGAGGGATAACTATGGCCGGTTTGCCGAACATCGCGATTTCATTTAGAGTGTTGCTTCCGGCTCGGCTCACGACCAAATCGGCGGCGTTTAGGGCAGTTTTTAAATCGATGTTGTCTAGATAAGAAACAACCTGATAGCGATTTTCTATTTTTATTTTAGTGGGAATATCGATAAGGGCGGTTCGGGATAATTTTTGAACTTCCAAGAAGTTGGCTGGTCCGGTTTGGTGGAGAACCTGGGCTTCTTTTATTAATTTCTCAAGATTAGTTAGAACAAAATCATTGATTTTCTTTGCTCCCTGAGAACCACCTAAAATTAAAATAAGCGGAGCTTTACGACTGAATTTTAATTGCTCCTTGGCCACTTCGCTTGTTAATCTAACGTCCTTCAGTTCCTTTCTTATCGGAGTTCCCACAAGAGCGGTTTTTCGAGGATCAAAATAATCAAGAGCCAATTTAAAACTAACCGCTACTCGGCCAGCTAGTTTGGCGGAGAGAATGTTTGAAGTTCCCGGGACAGAATCAGATTCATGGATAATTATTGGGATGCGATAAAACCACCCTGCCAGAACTACCGGAAAGGCTCCCGAACCGCCTTTTGAAAGTATGATGTCGGGCATAATTATGAGGACTTTTAATAGGGCCTGAAAAATTCCCAGGAAGAATTTAGGAACATCAACTAGATTAGCAAGAGAAAAATATCGTCGATATTTTGCAGAAATGAGCTTGTGAATATTGATCTCCTCGTTGGAGAAAAAAATGCTATTGAAATTGTCCTGGGGCCCGAGATAGTCTAGATAAAGTTCGGCTTTATCCTTTGTTAACTCTTTCATTTTTTGAGCTACGGCAATAAGGGGATAAATGTGTCCCCCGCTTCCTCCACCGGTAAAAAGTATTCGCAATTTTTTCATTCCTATAATCTTACTAATTTTGAGTATATTTTGACACGTTAAGCGATATCCCGCTCATTATAAGAAACACAGCCAGTGCCGTTCCTCCATAACTTATAAAGGGGAGTGGAACTCCCGTAAGTGGTAAGACTCCTGAAATTGCTCCCACGTGGATTAATGACTGGATACCGATAACTGAGGCAAATCCTATTAGGAGCAATTGACCAAATTGATCTCTTATTTTTCTGGCCATCAGAAGCATTTTTATAACCAGGGTACCAAATAGGGCCACTAAGGCTCCCCCCCCGATAAATCCCAACTCTTCGGCGGTAACCGCGAAGATGGAATCATCAATGGGCGCTGGAAGAAAAGCGGCTTTTGTTCTTGACTCACCATAACCAACTCCAAAAATTCCCCCTGAGCCAATAGCAGTTTTGGCCTCATTCAAATGATAATCAGATCTAAGAGGATCGTTTCCTGAATTCAGGAAACTTACTACTCTTTGAAGTCGATATGGAGTTAGGTAAATAAGGGCTGAGAGAACCACGGCCCCGATGATAAACAAATAAAATAAGTATTTCAACTTGGCACCACTCAAAAAATAAACAATTGTTCCAGCGCCCAGAATAATTACCGCCATACTGGTTGATCGTTGGAAGAATATTAATGCAGCCGTAGCGCCGTAGATAATCAGAAGCGGCAGAAACCCCTCCGAAAAACTCCGGGCTCGATTTATCCTCTGATTACCCAACCAGCTCCCCAAATATAATATGAACGATATTTTTAAAAGTTCTGCCGGCTGGAATCTTATGGGTCCTAAATCCAGCCAGCGGGTGGCCCCCCCCGAAGTCACTCCAAGATTAGTAAAAACTAGGGCTAATATGCCAAGGGAAGCAATTAACAAAATGAGGGCGAGTTTTTTATAACGTTGATAATTTATTTTTGAAGCGATAATAAAGCCGATTATCCCAATAATGAATCCATTATAAATTTGGTGTTTCAAGTAATAATAGCTGTCATTAAATTTTATCTTGCCTAGTTCCGAAGAGGCACTGGTAAGCATAACGAGACCGAAAACGGTGATTATAAATATTAAAGCTAGGAAAAAATAGTCTGGGTGATGACCTTTTTTTATTGGTCGAGGCATAAATAAAATTAATGTTTAAAAACCCTTCCAGCGGAGGTATTTTTCAATTTTCCGTCGTGAACCGCTAGGATGCCGTTTACGATAACAAATTTTATCTCATTGCTCCTAAAACAGACTAAGTCAGCGAAAAAACCCTCGGCTACCCGTCCTCTATTTTGAAGATCAAATTTTTGTGCCGGTTGTTCAGTAATTTTCGAAATAGCGTCGTCAAGACTCATTATTTTATCTTCCTGAACGAGGCGGAGAAATTCCGTAAATGTTGACGTCGCCCTCTTGGGTTTTAGTATTTTTTCAGATGAATTTTCTTCAAAGCTAGCGGCGTTAGTAGCTATAAACGATCTGGGACTCTTGATCGCTTCTCGGACAAGATTTAAATCAATATTTTTATAAAATACGGTTGCTTGAAGGCCAGTTGTTTCCATTAATTTATATAAAGCTTCTCTATTATTTTTTATAGAGTATAAATCCCTAAAATCTTTTAGCGAGTAACCGACGATTGAATTATTTTTAACGGCCCTGGCGATGATAAGATTTTTAGAGTCTAAACTCGGCAAATCGGCAATAATTTTTGGCTTCAACCACTCATCCTTTAAGGCCATAGCCATAACCCTAATGTTGTCTCGTTGAGCCCAAGTAGGCAGAAAAGTATAAAGGGCTAAAACTTTTTCATCAAAAGGATAAATGTCAAAATTGAAATCGGAACTTTTTGGCAAATCATTTATCCGGATAATTGCTTTTTCGTACTTCCCTCCCCCCTCTCTTATTGGTAGAAAGTGACTAATTAATGTTTTTGCTCCCGTTTCCTCCGAAATTTTTATTGTTTCATCAATAGACTCTATTAGTTTTAATTCGGTGTTTCTAAGATGAGTTGCGTAAACTCCATTGAATTTCTCGACGATTGAGACTAAAAATTTTAATTCTTGATACGGAGTATCTCTTCCTTCCGCATAACTTAGGCCAGAAGAAAGTCCAAACGATCCTTCTCTTAAAGATCGTTTCAGTGTTTCGCCAAAAACTACAAGTTCATTTTTTGTGAGACTACGACTTGGTTCTCCAATTATTGCTTCCCTTATGGTCGAGTGACCGGTAAGAGTAACGAAATTAACTCCTAGTTTTTTTTGAGATAGTGTTTTTAAAAATTCGGCAGTTGAGTGCCAGTTTACATTTGCTTGTTGAGTATCTGCCCAGCTCTCAATCGATTTTAGACTGCCATAAAGAAGCGGAGCAAGTGAGGCTCCGCAGAGTCCACCAACTATCGTTGTTATTCCCTGCTTTAAAAAATCTGCCTGACTTGGATTAGTAAATATACTTAAGTAATGATCGGAGTCGGTATTAACGTCGATAAACCCGGGACATAGATAATTCCCCCTACCGTCTACCACCTCGTCCGCCTTTTTTTCGGGAAATTTGCCAATGGCGATTATTTTACCATTACTAATAAAAACATCGGATTTATCCGAGAATTTTTGCTTTCCACCCAGGATTTGAACGTTTTTTATAAGTAGTGTCATCTATTATGCGCTGTTAGCCACACATTATAAGTATCTAACTGTGGGCTATGTGTCTATTATAAGTTATTTTGGGTTTTTAATCAGGCATTCTTTCGTCAACTCAGGGGGTCTTGATATAATATGGGAGTCAATATGGATAATGTCGTTTTCTTGGGAATTGTCAGTTTTATAAACGACTTGGCATCAAAAATGATTTTGCCAGTCCTTCCTCTTTATATAAAAGAATTGGGAGGAGCCGGTCTGGCTATCGGACTTATTAGCGGATTTGGCGAGAGCATCGCCAGTTTTCTTAAGGTCCTCTCCGGCTATTGGTCGGATAAGATTGGCCGACGGCGCCCCTTTATCTTTTGGGGTTATTTTGTATCAGCAGTAGCCAAATTATTATTTTATACTGCTCGGTCATGGCCACTGATTCTTTTGTTTCGAGGATTAGAGAGATCGGGAAAGGGTCTTCGATCAGCTTCTCGGGATGCTATGATAGCCGCAAGCGCCGACAAGGACAAAAAAGGGAAAGCCTTCGGTATTCATCGAGCATTCGATAGCGGGGGTGCCGTTCTGGGTTCGGTTGTAGTTTTGTGTTTGATTATCTTTCTCAACCTTGAATTAAAATATATCTTTCTTATTGCTGGAATAATATCTTTCTTTGCCTTAATCCCGATTTTTCTCACAAAGGAGACTGGGAGTAAAGAACGGGCTTCAAAAATGAAATTGGTTGTTTCTTTCCGTCAATTTCCTCCAGCCTTAAAAAAATTTATTTTTATCGCCGTTCTATTCTCAGTCGGCAATTTTAGTTGGATGTTTTTTGTCCTGAAGGCCCAGGGATCATTTACGGGACATAATGAAATTATAATCCCCATTATTCTCTACATAATTTATAATTTCTCCTACACTCTTCTCGCCGCTCCATCCGGTATTCTGGCTGATCGATTTGGCAAGGACAAGGTTCTAATTATTGGTTATGCCTTGTTCGGATTGGTAGCGATGAGTTTTATCTTTGCCGCCAGTATTGGCTATTTTATAACTCTCTTTTTTATCTATGGCATTGTGTATGCTTTTGTGGAATCAAACGAGCGAGCTTATGTATCCGATCTAGCCGATCAAAAAATTAGAGGTACTGCCTTGGGCACCCTGTTTACCCTAACCAGTATTTTGGCCTTGCCCTCGGGGATTTTGGTTGGCGTGTTGTACGACCTAAACCCCGGTTACGCTTTTTTGTTCGGGTCAGTTATTTCTTTTTCGACAGTAGCCCTATTTTTATTTAGTACTCTAGGGAAAAGCGCCCGCCATGTTTGATTGATCACAGACGGGCGCTAGAACAAGATTGGATTCATTCCTACAACTCCTAGTTTTTCATACCATCTTTTTTCTTGGGCCCAGAAAAGTTAAGCCCAATCGTCACAAATACACAGGCAAAAACTAGGAGGCAGGCAACAAAGATGAGCAAGGCTTTCATTAGCCACCTCCTCTCTGAAACTTGAATACTGGGATTATTATACCAAAATATCCTATTGTTTTATAACTTTGATTTTATTATCTTGGGCAAAAATCTTCACCGTCCCGTTTAGGTCGGTTCTAAATATTCCCAATACCCCTATTTGGTTAAGGCGATCCAGGATTTCCTGGGCGGGGTGACCATATTGATTCGAAGCGCCAACCTCTATTACTGCAATTTTGGGATTTGATATTTTAAGGAATTTTTCCGACGAGGAGTACTTTGATCCATGATGGGCAATTTTAAGAATATCTGTTTCTAATTTATTAGGTATTCTTTCGACTAGAAAATCTTCAATACTTTTACCAATGTCTCCGGTAAGAAGAATTTTTAATTTTTCGGTTGTTATTAGTTCCACTATACTGGTATCGTTTAAATCCGAACTCTGAAGAATTGATGGAGAAGGAGACAAAATTTCTATTTGATTATTGTCGTATCTTATCCTGTCCCCTGCTAATAAGGTAATAATAGGGATGTTTTTATTATTTACCTTATTTATGAAATCATTCCAATCATCGGTTTCTCCTTTTCGACCGCTCATTACAATTGCCCCCACGTCAACGGTGTCCAGAAAATTAACAAATCCACCGAAGTGATCAGATTGAGGGTGAGAAATTATCAGTAAATCAACATATTTCTTATTTAAATCTAATCTCGAAAACTCTTGAACTAAATTATCTCCTCGAGGACCGCCGTCGGTGATAATTTTTACTTCCCCCGGAAGAACTAGGAGCTCGCTGTCTCCTTGGCCGACATCAAGGAAATATATTTCAGCATTTTTAATCGAGTGGGATAATACTATCTTATGCCAGACAATTAAATTAAGAATAATTAAGACCAACGAAGCAATAAAGCTTAGGTTATCTATTTTTTTCATCGGTGAAATTTAATTACTAATCCGAGTAAAATGAAATAATAAATTAAAATCACCACTCCGGCTTCAAATAAGTTTCCAATAGGAATTGCGAGATGAGAAAATATTTTTATTATCAAGGTTTGATATCCAAGCAGAATTGCGGATATCTTTGCTATTATTATGCCGGCAAATTGTGACAGGAGGCCGACAAAGGCGAGAGTAAAGCCCATAAACATTGTAAAGGGGATAATTTCGAGAATGAGGATATTGGCCGGGATCGCGCTTAGGGAAAACTGATGAAAATTATTTACAATCACCGGGGCTACCACCAGTTGAGCTGATAAAGTAGTTGAGGCATTCTCTTTCCAATTCAAAAACCCCACAGCTTTTCTGTCTAGAGAAAGTAATTTGTCAATTACCGGTTTTAAATGGATTATTCCCAGTAAGGCTAAAAAAGAGAGCTGAAAACCAATATCGTAGAAAATAAGGGTTGGTTTTACGATGGTCATTATAACAGCCGCGATTACAATAGCATTGGAGGTGTTGTGGGGGCGGCCTAGTTCTTTCGCCAATAGGAACAACAAACCCATAATAGCCGCCCTGATTATTGAGGCCTCTCCGCCGGTCATTGTTACAAAAAGAATTATTATTGCCGCGGTAACGAAAAACGTTTTTCGCCGTGAAATAAAATTACCTAGTGTTGCTCCAATGGCTATTATTAAAATAGCGATGTTATAACCAGATAAGGCGACAATGTGGGTGGTTCCACTAAGAGCCATCATGTTTTTAAATTCAGGGGTAAAGTTCGATCGATGGCCAAGGGTGATACCGCTCATAAGAGCGGCGGGATCCGGGGGGAGAAACAATTTAAAGTTTTCTACTAGATGATTTTTGAAATTAATCAAGAATTTTTTCAGGAAAAATCCGTTCCCTCTTGATGTTATTTCTACGTCGGGAAAAACTATCGCGGGCAATTCATTGGGGTTTCTTCTATCCGTAATTTTTCCCGACAAAGTGATTCTGTCGCCATAAGACAAGATTGGGGAAAGTTCGGTTATCACCGTTATTTTCTCTCCACCATCAATCTCAACTGTTGCTAATTGATAATTATTTGATATTTTTGGATCAGACACTATCAAGCCACCTAAAGAGATTTCTTTGTTAACGGGGGCATCATTTCTGATATCCTGAAAGTTAACGTAAAAAGAATAATAGAAAATTCCCAAAATTATTGCCGGAAAAGATAGAATAATAATGGTTCTTAGGGAGAATAAATTTTTAGGGATTAGGCCTATCTTTTGACTGATAGACATAAGGGCAATCAAAACCGAATAACCAACAACTATCGCATATCCTTTCGTTCCGGAACTTGTAAGCAATACTCCTACGAGAAATGACAGTCCCAATATTAAGATCGGGTTTTTCTCCTCCATTCTTCTATTTTCTTATGATTGCCTGATAATAACACTGGGGGGACTTTCCATTTTGTTCTTCCTTTCCCGGGGGAAAATTCCGCCGGTTGAGTGTAAACGGGATATGATCCCTTTATTTCCTCCAGTGAATCGTGTTTGCCTAAAAATCCGGGTATAAATCTACTAATTGATTCGACTAGAATCATGGCCGGTAATTCTCCTCCGGAGAGAATATAGTCACCGATAGAAATTTCTTCGTCGGCTATATATTTTGCTACTCTTTCGTCCACTCCTTCGTACCGTCCACAAATCATTATCAACTGATCGTATAGAGATAATCGCCTGGCAATTTTTGCGTTTAATTTCTTGCCCCTGGTTGAGAAGAGGATAACTCTGTTTTTTTTATTTTTATTCTTGAGTTTTGAAATGGCCTTAAATACCGGATCGATCATAAAAACCATTCCCGGTCCCCCACCAAATGGCCTATCGTCAATCGTGCGTCTTGATTTTCCCGAGGGTAGGGAAAAATCTCTAAGATTATGAAGTTTTATATCGATAATTTTATTCCTTATAGCCCGAATAATCAGAGACTCTTTAAAATATGAATCAAAAATATCGGGAAATATGGATATGATATCAAATCTAATCTTCCTTTTTTTCTTCATCGGAACTTGTCTTGGCCGATAAGGCTCCTTCAATTGATTTTCTTAAATCATTAATATCTATTTCTTTTTTCTTTCTAGGTTCCTTTTGATTGGGGGTCCTTGGTTGGAGATCTTTTAACGATATAGTCCCGGTAACTTCTTGGGTGGGAGATACTTCTTCCAGAATTAGTTTTCTTGGTGATGAAAAAGGTTGGGAAAAATTTTCGGGAGATTTTTTTGCGGGTTTTTTTGAAGTATTCTCCTTTTTAAATTCTATTCCTAGTTCCGCAAGATTAGACATAAATTTCTCCTGCGTTTTTTGAGTTTTGACCCGCCTGATTCGGGCCGGGGCTATCTCGCCCGCCCGAACTTTTGCTAGGCAATCTTTACAGTATATCGGTCGATTCTCGTCCGGTTTAAAGTTGATTTCTGTTTCCTTGCCACAAATTGAACAAACAGCGGAAAATTTAGCTCCGTTACCGCTTCTTTCTTCTTCATCACTATCACCCATTGTCCCGCTCCATTTATTTATATCATCTTCCACTTCTTTTATCGGTTTGGAATATGTTTTTCGCGACACATTAATAACTTCTTCTTCTGATAAGCATTCTCCATGAGGAGTTTTGAAGGGAGGTAGGGTCATAGCCGAGAAAGGCCTGGAAGTAACCCCATCAACCATTAGTTTCAGATAAACGCAATAGTTGGGAAGATTTACTATATCCTCCAAAGTGAATTCCGGAGAAAATTCTTTTTCTAGAAATTCTGCGTCAGCTGCTCCAACCCTGAAAGAAACCATGGTCCCAACATTACCAAAGACGGCATCGCGAACCTTAGTCGACACGTCTGTTATTAGCTGGCCAACGTATTGGTGGGCGATTATCAAATTGAGTCGATATTTCCTAGCTTCTGACAGAACGCTCGCAAAAGAATCTGTGGCGAAGTTTTGAAACTCGTCAACGTAAAGAAAAAAATCAGCTCGCTCTTCTTCGGGAATTCTGACTCGCTCCATGGCCGAAAGCTGAATTTTTGTTATCAGCATAGCTCCCAATAAAGATGAGTTGTCTTCTCCTATTCGTCCCTTAGATACGTTAATTAGGAAAATCTTTCGGGTGTTCATTATGTCGTAGATATCAATAGTGCTCTTTTTCTGGCCGACTACATTCCTAATAAGACCGGTTGATAAAAATTGACCAACCTTGTTTTGGATTGGAGCAATGGCTTCATTTCTGAATTGATCTCTCCAGGCTTCATATTCGTTAACCCAAAATGCCCGGACAACCGGATCTTTAACGTTGCTGATTATTTTTTGGCGAAAATCTTTGTCGACTAATATTCTGGTTATTCCTAAAAGGGTGGAGCCGGGGTTCTCTAGAAGGGCAAGGATGGCATTATTCATTATATATTCCATTCGGGCTGACCAAACATTGGACCAAATTTTAGTGAATATGGCCATCAATCCGGAAGCAACAAGGTGTTTGTACTTTGGGTCCGGTAACTCTAAAACGTTAAACCCAAGGGGGTAATCAGTATCGGCTGGATTAAAGTAAATAACATCTTTGGCCCGGTGGCTGGGAATTTTTTGGAGAAGGCTCTCAACAAATTCACCGTGAGGATCGACAACGCAAAGACCTTCCCCATTCATAATGTCCTGGGTGGCAAGATTGTGAAGGAGGGCTGTTTTTCCGACACCGGTCTTTCCAATTATGTAAGAATGTTGGCGGCGATCTCTCCTCTTTATTCCAAAAAGCCGACCTTCGCTACGAAAATCAGTTTTAGCAAAATACACAACATCTTTTGATTCCAGAGCCATTTTTATAATTATGTGGTTTAATTATAACATTCAGTTGTTGTTTTCCAAATGATTTTTTGATAATGTTATCCTAATAGCATGGAGGGAACATTGAGGTTTTTATTTGATGTTGTTATCTGGGTGTTCGTTCCGGTGATTCTTGCTGTGATACTTTATTTTGCCAGGAGTTCGGCAAAGAAATCCGTTAACAATAAAGATTCATCTTCTATAAAATCCGGTTTCTGGGCGGGATTTGTTTTGTTCCTGATAGTTTTGGTTTACAAAGTCGGAATGTTTTTAAATAACGGATTTCCCCACAACGAGATTTATCAGGGTTTTGATATTTGGCTTGCTTTTGGGGCAAGTTCAGCGACAATAATTTTATTTATTGCTCGAAAAAAGGTGGTTCATTCCGGAACCACTGGCTTGGTCGTTATGCTTATCTCTTTCTTGTCTTTGTACGCCCTAGTAGACTATTTACTTATTCGAGAATTTAATGAAATTCTCCTTTCTTTGACCCTGGGAATAACTTTTGGAGCTTTGGTAACTTTTGCCAGTACTCCCTCGTCAATAAAAGAATTTTTTAGTATTAAAAAGAAAATTACTGAGTAGTTTTTGATAATTCAGACAAAAGATATAGGAGCGGCTTTGGGACCGCTCCTATTTTGGGACAGAGACCGCTTGTTCTAATCAATCTCGATCTCTTTGTACGCTTGGGTGAAAGACTCTCTATTCTCTCCTCGCCAATCCTTGTCTAAATCGTGTCGCTCACTGAAACTGACCGCGAGAAAGTATTTTCCATCTTTAAGCTTTTTTGTGTTCTTGAGTTTAGAGATGGAAAAGGAAAAATCAATCTGGATAGTGCTCATAGGATTGCGAATGTTGTCTCTCGCTAAGGGAATTTCTATCCCGGAAGACTCGCAAATAAGATAAGCGCCAACTGAGAATAGAAAACTGGTAGTCGGTAGAATAGTTTCCACGTAGAAACTAATGGTGTCATCGTCACTGAATTTTCTCTTAGGAGTTCCCTGAAAAAATCGGTCTCCCCTTTTAATCCAGTAAGGTCGCGTGAAGTCTCTTCTATCGAACAGCAGTATGTCAGACATCTCCGTGGAAGCGCGCTTCGAAGGAACTTGAATATCAAGGTCACGGGTTGATCGATTCTTGGTGCCCGGTTCTTCCAGATTAGCTGTCGCCCGATACTTTCCTTCCGGTAAGAGTGAGGAAAGATAAAGGGGGTAGGCCCGCTTGTTGATATCTGGAATCTCAGACTTCTTGAAGGTTACGACTTGACTCGAGTCCGATCTGACTAAATGGCCGTATTGGTCGTAATAGAATATTTCGACCCGAAAATGTGAATTACCAAGTGAGTCAGATGAGAACTGAGACAGCGGAAAAGCCGAGCTCATCCAGGAGGTATAGAGACCGTCCTTATTGGGGAAAACATCGACGCAAAAGTCGAATTTCAACTTTTTTCCCTCAAGGTTTTGAAAAGCGATATCGGCCCCAGCGAGTCGATCAATTTCTTTTTTGCCTCGAAAGACATCATCCGACTCTCCGGTGTCCGAGTTTCTAATCCTTGACGGCCGACCTTCATCCCAGTCTCCCTCGTAGGATATCGAAAATGTTCCGTTTGGGCCAATCCAGAAGTACCGCCAAACATTGCACTTCTCACTGCGACCACTACCCCCCTGAGCAGAAATCAAGGTGCGTTCACATTCGAGGTCACTCTCGTAGGACCAATTATCGGGAGGACCATTGACTAGAACGTCATCAGCCCTGATGTCCCAGGTTTTTCCGAGAAGACCGTTTACGGCATAATGCTCATCACAGTAGGTAGCCCACTCGCCCCAGACTTTTTCCCACCATTCGTTCTCGTTGGGGGTTTCCGGATTGTATCTTCGATCTATCCAGCGCTTAAAGTCTTCAAAACAAGTGTAAAAAGCGCAGGATTCCTGTAAAGGATTGATATTCATCATCGCTTCAAAAAGGGTATCGTTTTCCCTCTTCATGGCGATTTTGGAGAAATCATAGAGCTTCCGGAGATTAATCTTGATGCTGTCTCCGTTTTCGAGTTTTTCGTAGCTCTTCCGAAATGGTTCTTCGCCAAAAGACAAAGATGTCACCCCCAGAACAGCTATCAAAAGCAAAACAATCGTTCGTTTCATTGAAATCACCTCTATTCAGTTGTTAACGGTTCTATCGAAACACTACAACTATTAAATACTTAAGTCAATGTTGTTTTCAACTCAAAAGCCCCTAAGAAAGGGGCTTTTGAGTTAGGGTAATTCGGGTAAATTTCCTATTAATTGGCTGGAATACTAAAGGTCGATCCGTCGGCGTTGAAGCAGGTCGTTCGTGGGTGCCACTCAATACACTCGTTTGTGTAGGGATCTCTTTCTATGCAATCAAGCGGGCAGTCGGTAGAAGGAGGAATAATGAGAGCTTCTGCGGTTTTCGTGTTCTGAGAAACAACGCCAAAAACTCCGAAAACAAGCATCAAGCCCAAAAATCCAAAAATTATTTTCTTAGTCATAGTAAAAATCTCTATTGCGTAGTAATACAACTCGACCTTTACCCCCTTGTCTTAGCATTCTACACAAGATTATATTTTCGTCAAGAACTTAGTTAACACCCCTACTCCGGCCCCAGCAGATCCTTTGGCCAGGTATTCTCCTTCGATTGAGGTCATTCTCGGTGCAATATCGATATGAATCCAGGGATAATCCTTAATAAATTGCCAAAGAAATACCGCGCCAGTTATAGCTCCCCCCCATCTAGTTTTGCCGACGTTGGAAATATCACCAAAAGCGCCTTTTATTTCTTCCTCGTATTCTTCCCAAAGAGGTAGGGGCCAAAGATAATCTCCGATTTTTTCTCCGGCCTGAATTAATTTATTTACAAGAGATTTGTTTGGCGAGAAGACTGCCGACGCCCTTTGTCCAAGGGCAGCCATTGCCGATCCGGTGAGAGTGGCAACATCAATAACGAGTTGGGGATTATATTTTTTGGCGTACTCCAGGGCGTCGGCCAATATTATTCTTCCCTCCGCATCGGTGTTTAGTACCTCTATGGTTTTCCCGGATGCTGTTTTGATAATATCTCCGGGGCGATAACTGGAACCCGAGGGCATATTCTCAACTGCCGGGATTAGGGCAATAATATTTTTCTTTGTTTTATTGCGAGCCAGGGCGGCAATTGTATGAATGACAACCGATCCACCGGACATATCAAGATGCATTTCATATATTCCGGTTTCCGGTTTTAGGTTGAGTCCGCCGGTATCAAACGTCACTCCCTTTCCGATAAGAACAATGGGTTTCTCGGATTTTTTACCTTTTAGATATTCCATTATTACAAAACGCGGTTTTTCGGTTGAGCCTCGAGACACCCCAAGAACACCCCCCATCTTATTAGCGGCAATTTCTTTTTCGGTCAAAATCCCTACTTTAATCCCCCATTTTTTCCCTACATCTTCAGCTTTTTGAGCTAGTTTTTTGGGAGTCATATCACCACCGGGAGTATTCGAGAGTATCCTAGACTCATTTATCTCTTCCCCAATCAGCACCCCCATTTTCAGGGCTAAGACCAGAGAATTAGTGGGTCTGTTTTTAATAATTTCAATGTTTTCAACTAGCGGTAGTTTGTCGGGCGATGATTGGTACTTATTAAATTCAAAGTTAGCCATCATTATGTTCACTGCCATCGCTTCCATTATGTCGACCAGGTTTTTGTTTCCAACCAATGATAATAAATCGTCAAAATTCAGAGCCAATTCCTTAATCCTCTCCTTTCTGGCAAACCAAATTATTCTCCGAACAAGAATTAAAATTTTTCTATGATTTAATTTAGATTTTTTTTCTAAACCTAAAATAATTGCCCTTTTCCCGGAGGGAGTTACTAATAGTGAATTACTGCCTTTTTGAATGGAAAACTTATGTTGATTATTTTTTAAATATTCCCTGTCCCCTTTTTCTAGAATTCTAAATAGGCTTTGTTTTTCCATTTTTGTATCTTCAGTAATAAAAAATATCAAAACTGAATTTGGGGAGAGGTTTTTTACTATTTTGATGTCCATAGAATTAACCGAATACGCTTATCTTGGTAGATAATCTTTAAAAATAAATTAGTAACCACTTCAGGCAATCTGGCTGGTTATCCACTCTTTATATTCTCGATTGAGGCGATGAAGAGACAGCGACGCAATACAGGGAGCTCTATATGAATGAGACTCCCTCACAATATCCTCGACGTCTCCAACCTTCGAATCAATAGTTTTTATAATCATGGCAGTTTCAGTTCCCTCGGTAATGTTTCCATCATGAAGATACATTGAAGATATCGGCATTATATTAGTACAAGCCGCCGCCTTCCTGTTTAGAAGTTCTTTAGCAATCCCCTTGGCTTCGTCAATATTTTTACAGGTTACGTATAGAAAAATCATATTTTTTCAAACGAAATCGACCTTTCCTTACTTGTAATATAACAACTTTTTTCTATTCTGGCCAGAGAACGAAACGTCTATAAAAACAGTTTTGAATAATTAAATTTTTCTAAATACTTTTCTATATCCTCGTATTTCTTCCCGCAAATCATTCCTCCGGCAATAAATTTTTCACTTGTAACATCAATTAAACAAAAACCCGGCATCTCAAAAGTATTTTTCTCCTCAATATTTTTAAATTCAAAATCAGCAACCACCAAACCAAGTAATGAATCCTGAAAAACATCAACTTCGGCGGTTCTCCCATTATAATCGTAATAATATCTTAGTTTTCTTATTCTTTTCCCGGGGAGCTTATTCAAAACCTTGAATTCTTCCTCGAGTAGAGGAATTGTTTCTTCTTTTTGCCTCGATGGATCGTTTAAATCTAGGGGTATTTTTTTAGTTATTTCAAATTTCTCCCCACTTTTTCTAATTCTTAACTTTGGATGCTCATCGCTCTCGGGAATATAGAGATCTATAATCTCTTTAAATTCGCAGTTTTTCAGTCCATCAGGAATATTCTTTATTAAAAAAGTTCTTTCTAGTTCAACCATTGTTTTTTATAGAAATTTCTTGCTATAACAATCCTTGCAAAATATTTTTGGGGTTTCGTTTTTAGTAAACGGAGTATCAAATTTTTCACCACACTCCGAACATTCTCTAGTATTTAAAAATAAGTTTTTTGCCCAGGCCGTCAGACGATAATCAATCCGACAAAAAGGACACTCCCTAGATATGGGTAAATTCATTTTCCTCAAAAAATCTAATTCCATTTTGATAATCCGAAATCCCCCGTAACAACTTTCGCACTTAATAACGTCATTTAGTATCGAATCGGGGACGTCCTTTATGTGATCCGGCAAATCGCTACCTTTTTTATTTATGTCAGATTTTCTACTTTCTTCGATTCTCCATTTAAATCCTAGTCTTTCAATTCCTTCTTTATTCATAGGAATAAATTTCTGGGCGATGGTTTCGTTATAAGCCCAGGGGCTTAATTCAACCGGGAAAAATTCACCGTACCCATATTTTCGTCCTCTCTTGTCGGTATAGACTACTTTTTTCATTTGATCTATTATTTTTTCTCTTAGCTTTTGATATTCTTCTCTGGAATATCTCCTATTAAAAATACAGTAATCACCCTTCTTGATAGATACGCATCCAAGGTGGTTTGATCCTCCGGTGGATAGTTTTGAATATTCGATATCATAGGCATTTATCCCGCACTCCTGACAAAATTTTGCCCCAGAGGTATTCTCGCCAACAATGCAACACTCATAGGCACTTTCTAGATTATTTCCCCAACTTGAAATGTCATAAGAATTTTTTATCGGCGGATTGCCGCAAGAGAAAATAAACTTACAATCCTGGGCGCCAACAACCTCATAACACTCGTGGCAATTTTTAGATTGAAAGACGTAATTGCCGGTACAATTATTTGAGAAATCATCCCATCTTGGCCGGGGTGAATATTGCCCCCAGTGTTCTTCCGCTTTTCTTTTTATTTCTTTGTATTGGCTATACGATCCCAAATCCCATTTTTTAATTTCATTCTCATATTCCTCCTTGGTATAAGGTTTATTAAAAATATAATACTTCTTGTTATACAAATTTATCGAGGCAAAGCAATTTTGACAGTTTCTAGAATTGGATAAAAATGCACAATCAATAGATTCATTAACATGATTTGAACCAATAATTCGATTATCTTTAAATATATTTTGACTGTCATAACAATACTCAGAATACGATGCTAAAGAGCAATTTATTATTCCTTTATTGTTATTAAGATATGAACCGTAGGCACAATCTTCGTTGTAGTCACCGTTAAATACTAAGTAGCAATTTTTTAGATGACCGGCGTGATTATTATACGGAGAGGTTTTTATGGTGGGCGTATCTAAAGACAAGCCCAGCATCGGAACCTCTTGCCAGAGCTCTTTAAATTGCTCGAAAAACGACCTTGAGAAATCATAGTCTCGACCGTATTCAAATGGATCCCAGTTATCTGACCACCAACATTTTGGGCAATAAACTTTACAAGAAACCCCTAGTGAGTACATTGACACAGATTCTTTTTTACAAAGATCACAGGGTCGGCGATATAGGCTGGTTTGATTAAAAAAAGAAAGTCGACGTTGAAATCGACACCGAGGGCAGAAGGTCGGCGGCGGAACGTCTATTTTCTTATAGAAATCAAAGTCCTCCGACTCTATTGTGAAATTCTTTTTGCAATTCTGACACTGTTTATTTTCTCCGGGCATTTTTATGGAAAATTTACGATATCTCCTGTTGATAGCATTCCTCGCAGTATACAAGCTCGGGCCTGTCCGGGCTGTAAGATGTCAGAAATAGCGTCTCGCATTTACCCTCTCCGTGCTGATGAGAAACAGTATTATTGTAACCATTTTTTCCCGGCCTCTTTCCGAGACACTCACACTGGCGATTAAATACCTTTCTCGGTAAAAGTTTACTCATCCTATCTTTATGGCGCTGAAGGGGTGATCGCCGGGGAATTGGTAATCCCATTTGGCGATAAAACTGGAGTTCCATTGGGACAACGCGGTAGGGCTTTCCGCTTATCTCGCATTTTAGTGTTTTTTCTAAAATATCATCTCCGACATCGTTTATGTCGTCAGGGATCTGATAATCGGAAAGCTCGTGTTTTTTCTCCGATTCGTAATCGGACCACAAGAAACCGTTTTTAATTGCTTCTTCACGAGAGAGAGGATAATAATCTATGGCGGCAGTTTCGTTATATCCAAAAGGAGAAATGTCGGGCGGAAAAAATTCGCCGTATTTGTATATCCTCCCCCCTGAGTCAATATACGGCGTTGCCATCATCTGTTCCTTTATTTTGGTGACTATTCCGTGGTACTCATCCTCTGAATAGGCCTTGTTCAAAATACAAAATTTTTTGCTCTTTAATCCTACACATCCAAAGCAATAACTACACTCAATAGTATTAAAACAATATTCTATGTGAAGCGAGTGCATTTGTTTTAGGGGATCTTTGCTCATGCAAAAATTAAGAAATTTTGCGTCATAAACTCCCCCACCGCTGGCGAATTCATAGCCTAACTCCGTGGCACCGGAGGAACTTCCGTCGTAGCTATCTCGGACCCAAGCGGAAACATAAAGATTTTTGCAATCTTCTACTTTTTCACTATCCCAAACGTTATGAGAGTTTTTAGATTCCGTTATGTTGTTGCCTATGATGTTTACCGATTTCAAGATAGTGCTGAAGCGATGAGGTATCGAATACCACACCTTTGAGGATTGTGATTGAATTTTAGAGAGGGCTTTCCGAGATGAAAAGGGGTTATTTTTGAGGAAATCTTCAAACTCTTCCTTAGTAACAGCTTTGTTATATATATAGAACTGCTTATTGCGAAGTCCGACACAACCAATAACATTACTGCAGTTTCGACAATCAAACGAGAAATAAGTATCCCGAGAGTCGTAACAATTCTTAGAAAAAAAAGTTTTATAACAGTGCTTGCAATATATGTCCTCGTAACAAAACTCACCGCTTAAAAGCCAAAAATTATCGAATGAATTTTTTCCATGGAGTTCGTATGTGTTATAACCCGAATTTTCGTTATAATGACCCCCGACGTTTAGGTAACAATTTTTGTCGTCCGTTTCTTGATTAACCCAATCACTGTTGACGGTATTACTACTAAAGAGAGAAATATGAGGAACAGAAAGAAGAAGATCTTTGAATTGGGTGAAAAATGGCTTAGAAAAATCGTAATCCCGGCCGTGCCCTAGGGGGTCCCAATTATCCGACCACCAACATTCTTTACAATACATTTTGTATTGCTTATCAGGTGAGACTCTAGAGACAACCTCTTCGCCGCACAAGTCGCATTTTCGCTTATAAAGAGCTCGTTCGTTTCGAAAAGCGATCCTTCTTTGCTCTCGACATTCCGGGCAAAACGTCGGCGGCGGGACCTCAATTTTCTTGTAGAAATCGAAATCTTCCGATTCAATCGGAAAATCTTTTTTACAATTTTGACAAGTTCTGTTCTCGGAGCTAATCATTCTTTTATATTAGCTCAAGCGAAATTCTATACCAAATCCTAAATTAACGGCTCGGGCTCTTGGGGAATTTCCGAGGATCCGGATTTGCCTTCGATAATTGCTTTTTCCTGAGCGCTTCTGATAATTGTCGCCTCTTCTTCGGCAATAAGTTTTTTAGCGGCATCGGCGGAAATAGTATACTTGCTTCGGGAAGCTTCAACTATTTTATCTCTAAACGATTCGTGGGGCGGAGGCAATATTTTAAGGGTTTCTGCGGAAAAAGGATCATAAGTTTCTCCGTCGATTGTCATTTTTATATAAAATTCCTGCATTCCCAAGTTAATCATATCCTTCACTTTGAAAACAGGGGCCATTTCCGGTTCAAGCTTAACGGCATCTTCGCCGCCAACTCGGAAGATAATAATCGTTCCGACGTTTCCCAAAACCGCTGCTTGAACCCTGGGAATTAATTGGCCAGCATATTGGTGTGCCATGGTGAGCGCTAAACCATATTTTCTCGCTTCAGAAAGGATGTTTTCAAAAGTCTCTGTTACCATGTTGTGGAACTCATCGACATAAAGATAAAAATCTTTTCTAGCGCTTTCTGGTTTGCCGGCCCGGGACATCCCCGCTTGTTTTATTTTAGTAATAAACATTGATCCCAAAAAACTCGAATTTTCCTCGCCTAGTCTTCCCTTGCACAGATTAATAAAGATAATTTTTTTTCCCTCCATCAATTGCTCGAGGTTAATTCTATTTTCTTTCTGGCCGAATATATTTCGAAGAAGCGGATCGGATAAAAATTGTCCCAGCTTATTCACCAAGGGAATAATGGCATCCGTATCAAATTTTTCTGACCAATCAGCAAATTCAATGGCCCAGAATCTCTTGACCATATCATCCTCAATATATTCAACTACTTTCTGGCGGTAATTTCTATCAGTGAGCATTGAAATCATTCCCCTCATGGTTGCGTGAGGATAATCAAGAAGAGCTAGACAAGTAAACCGAAAAACATGTTCTAATCTCGGGGTCCAATTGGCTCCGAACTGTTTCTCCATAACCTCAATTAATCCCTGGGTAAGTTGATGTTTAAAAGTTGGGTCAACGTTAGCTAGGGGGTTAAAAGAAACCGGGTGATCGATGTCGGTCGGATCGATCATAACAACATCATCAATTCTTTCTTGGGGAATAAATGTTAAAACATCTTCAATAACATCACCGTGAGGATCCATGAGGCAAACTCCGTGTCCATAGGCAATATCTTGACGAATCATAAGCTCTAAAAGCTTTGATTTTCCAACACCGCTTTTCCCAATAATATAGAGATGTCGTCGTCGATCTTTTCGTTTTATTCCAAAAATAAATTTTTTTTCCTCAAGAGCGGCAACATAATTGGTCCGTCCGATAAATGAAACATCGGCTGGGTCAATCCGGCCATAAATCGGAAGCTCCGGCGGCGGCGGAGCATACTTAATTATTTGAATCTTTCCTGCCCTTGGCATTTTATTATTTATCGTTTCCGTTACTGGCCAAAATCCCAAATTCTGTTAAAAATTTTTCATAATCTTCCAGGGTAGATTTTGCCTTATCAATAGTGATTTGATACCCGGGAGTATGAACCAAATCATTCCTTAGTCGGTGAGCCCGCCAAAGAGCCTTCATACTTGGTAGTTCCTCTTCATTAATTTGAGCCAGTCTGTCAGCCATATGTTCTCCTTCAAAACCGGCTAATTTTAAGGCTTCGTCGGCTAGCTTGTCGGCTTCAATTATTGCCATTTTGACAGATTCTATGGTCCCAGTTTCTACCTTTCTTCTTATAGAATTCCATCTTTCCTGAAACACTTCATCTCTCAAAGTAAAAGTTCGTCTAGATGGCTTTCTCCTCGGACTAATATCGGGCCTGATAGAGTATCCCTTATAGATAACAAAACCGATTCCCAGTAAAAAAATAGAATCTATAACTAAAAAAATTATTTTTAGGATAGAAATTACTCCCATTGATATTTGATATTTATTTAAATCTTTCTATATTATCTTCGTCCCCGAAAATCGCTAAACCAGCAGGTGGGCCACCTCGACGACTCTCCAGCCTTTTTATGTGAGGAGCGGTTAATACGAAATGAGATGGTGGGTGATAAAGGGTAGCAACCGCCTCTATATTCATCGGATTTGCTCGAGTGGCAAAATTCCAGTTGAGAAATCGGGAAGTTATAAACCGACCAATAAAGCCCTCGGGAGGAGTCTCGCGATGACGATAATTTCTTAATAATCGTTGTTTTCTATATTCATTTCTAAGTCTGGGAAAAATAAAAGGGTAGTAAAAAATGCCCGTTCTTGTTCCGGTCGGATAATTTTGCCGTATTGAATTAAGGTGAAGAGCGCTGTATTGATTAAAGGCGCCAGAGAGTCCCCTCCTCGCAAAGCTGTCATAAAATGACGTTTTTGGAGAAAGATAAATAAACCTTATCGTAGTCTCAAAGGCGGGCTTTGATAAATTATCCTCTACCGCTTCAAGAATTTTTGTCTCCCCCGGTGTTCTCATTAGCGATCGGGTGAACTCTTTGATTTCGCCCGATTCAGTAGTAGACGTTGATTTCTTTGTGCTTGAATCCT
>Ga0066639_10000811_pt1 | contig 27810 bp, 25 predicted proteins | sample CryGeyCG2114_010_2_FD_59504 | JGI IMG/M metagenome (GOLD analysis project Ga0066639, IMG submission 59504) | Groundwater microbial communities from aquifer - Crystal Geyser CG10_big_fil_rev_8/21/14_0.10 | ecosystem: Environmental > Aquatic > Deep subsurface > Groundwater | place: USA: Utah...
TACTGCGTTAGGCTTAATGATACTAAACGTTCTTTCAACGGCCATTTTGAGCTCCTTTTATAATGCTTTAAAAGATTAACGACTCTTTAATACTTCTTGTAACCTTTTGCCAAGATCTGCCGGGCTACGACTGATGGCAATGCCGCACTGCTCAAGAATTTTGAATTTTGCTTCAGCAGTATCGTCCCCACCTGAAATGATGGCGCCTGCATGGCCCATTCTTTTGCCTTTAGGTGCTGAGGCACCTGCGATAAAGCTGACAACAGGCTTAGTCATATTTTTTTGAATCCACCTAGCAGCTTCAACTTCTGCTGAGCCACCGATCTCACCGATCATAATAACGGCATCGGTATCGGGATCCTTTTCAAACAGCTCTAGCACATCAATAAAATTAGTTCCGGCGACAGGATCGCCCCCAATCCCAACACATGAGGACTGGCCAATTTCTCTTTGAGTTAGTTGAAAAACAGCTTCATAGGTCAGAGTTCCAGAACGTGAAATCACGCCAACTCTTCCTGGCATATGAATGTGGCCTGGCATAATACCAATTTTACACTCTCCAGGAGTAATGATGCCGGGGCAATTGGGACCAATCAAACGTGACTTACTTCCAAGCAACGCCTTTTTAACTTTGACCATATCAAGAATTGGAATACCTTCGGTGATGGCCACGATTAATGGCATATTGGCATCAATACATTCTAAAATAGAATCCGCTGCCGCTTGAGGTGGAACAAAAACCATGGCCGCATTGGCCTCAGTCTTGCCAACGGCTTCGTAGACAGAATTAAAAACAGGGTACCCCTCGTGCATGGTTCCACCCTTTCCTGGAGTAACTCCTCCTAGAAAGTTAGTGCCATAATCACGCGACTGCAAAGAGTGAAAAGTGCCTTGTTTACCTGTGTAACCAACAGTAATCAACCGGGTATCTCTACCAATTAAAATGGCCATACCTATACCCCCCCTTGGGCAGCAGACACGACTTTCTTGGCAGCATCGGCCAAGTCATCGGCTGCAATAATTTTCAAACCTGATTCATTAAGAATTTTTTTGCCAACAGCTACGTTAGTGCCTTCAAGTCTGACAACCAAAGGAACCTTGATGCCTAAACTTTTAGCAGCTCCGACAATACCTTCGGCTATGATGTCACATTTCATAATGCCGCCAAAAATATTCACCAAAATTGCCTGGACTTTTTTATCGCTTAAAATAATAGAGAATGCTTTTTCTACTGTCTCTTTAGTTGCTCCACCACCCACGTCCAAAAAGTTCGCCGGCTCACCACCGTGGAGTTTAATGATGTCCATAGTTCCCATGGCCAAACCAGCTCCATTGACCAGACATCCGATATTTCCATCTAAACTTATATAGGAAAGATTAAACTTGGAGGCTTCCAATTCTTCTGCAGATTCCTCAGTCGGGTCGCGATAGGCCTCAACCTCTGGATGCCTAAAAAGTGCATTGTCATCAAAATTGAGTTTAGCATCTAAGGCCAGAATCTCACCACCTTTAGTCAGGACTAAAGGATTAATTTCGGCAACAGTACAATCACAGGCGGTATAAAGATTATATAGGCCTTCGATAAACTTCATTGCTTCCTTAACTTGTTCGCCCTTCATGCCAAGACCAAAAGCTAACTTTCGACCGATGTAAGGTGAATAACCAGCTGCTGGATCTACTCCTACTTTAAGAATTTTTTCTGGCGTTTCATGTGCGACTTTTTCAATTTCCACTCCGCCTTCGATTGAGGCAATAAAGGTCAGGCGACCAGTGGCGCGATCAAGCACAATACCGAGATAGTATTCGTGCTCAATTTCACAACCCTGCTCAACCAAAAGTGTATTAACGGTCTTACCTTCTGGCCCAGTCTGATGAGTGACGAGGGTTTTTCCTAGTATTTCATTGCCATATTTTCTGACTTCATCCAAATTCTTTGCCAGCTTGACTCCACCGGCCTTGCCTCTACCGCCAGCATGAATTTGCGCCTTTACAACCCAAATGTTTCCACCCAATGACTTGGCTGCCTCAACAGCATCATCAACGGTCTTGGCAACTTTGCCATTCAAAACTTTAATTTTGAACTTTCGCATCAGTTCTTTCGCCTGATACTCATGAATGTTCATGAAATTCTCCTTGGCAGAAATAAATATATCCCTCTCCGATTTATGACGGAAAAGATAAACCTTTTTGGCCAGTTATACAAATTTGAGAAATATTAATCCTTGAAATTACGAGTTTAAAGGAGCAACGCCCAATAATCTCTGTTTTCCTTGATAAATATTTTTATGTTATTTTATACCACATATAAGCTTTGCCAACAGTGGGAGAATGAGTGAACAAAAATTATTTTTTAATCCAACCTGGAAGATTTCGTTTAGATGGCGGGGCCATGTATGGAATCATTCCCCGTCCATTATGGATAAAAGCTTCCCCGCCAGATGACCAAAATCGCATTGACCTTGCGCTGCGGTTATGGTGCTTGCAGTGGCAAGACAGAATTGTTCTCATTGACACGGGTATTGGTGACTACCAGGGCGAAAAATTTGACCAGCGTTTTGATGTGCGGATCGAAAGTCAGGCGCTGGAAAAGGCCCTGCATTCAATCGGAATTAGTTGTGAGCAAGTTAGCGACCTGGTCCTAAGCCATCTGCATTTTGATCACGCCGCAGGCATGACCAAAATGCAAAATAATCAGGCCACACCAGTTTTTAAAAATGCCACACTCCACCTACACCGTGAACATTACCTCTATGCTCAATCCCCGACAGAAAGAGATGCCGGCAGTTTTATGCCCTTGGCCTTTAACCCCGTGATTGATTATTACAAGCAAAAAGATAAAATTCATTGGCTTGAGGGTAGCGAAGGTGAAATTATTCCCGAACTCAACTTAAAATTCAAAACGAGTATGGGGCACACGCCCTACCTGGTTCATCCCCACGACGAGCACTTTATATACTTGGCCGATTTGATTCCCACCTCTCATCATGTTCACATCCCTTGGGTCATGGCCTATGATCTGCATCCAGGTCAAAGTACGCGAGAAAAACGTCAATTTTTAGATTTTATAAAACAAAATAACCTGACTGCTATTTTTGAGCACGACCCTATTTACTGGGGAGCTAAAATAGGCTTTGAGGCCAGCAAAGGAACTTATTCCTGTCTTGAAAATTTCTCAGCACCCGATTCATGTGCCTTTAAGTTAACGCCTTAAATGGCAGAGACTAGTCTCCAAGCTGCGCTAACTTGGACTCAAGCGCCTCTACTTCTTTTTGCGCCTTAGAAGAGAAATTAAGCATTTCCATCTTATTTTGCTGCTCAATTCCCGACTTCTCAGAAGCTTGCCACTTGCGAGTTTTTTGTAGCGACTCCAAGCTCTGGGAGACCATGACTCCCAGATTTCGTCCAAACTCAAATAGTTTTTGATGAGAAATCAAATCCTCTCCGTCAACTTCTCGCATCTCAACTTTTTTGTTTTCACGCAAGATCATCTTCTGTAACAAAGGGGCAATGTTGCGAGCATAAGAGCGCTCAAAATAGCGAATACCGGCCCTTTTATTTGATTGCTTTAAGGCGCCTTCCATAACCACTCTTACCTTATCCGATAGGGCCATCAAGGTTTGAAAATTTTGTATTTGCTCTCGCATCGGTCCTTGCATTTTTTCTAAAACTTGGCGGTGATAGTTCTTAATCTTGATAACAGTATCTTTTTCATCAGCAGTCGAAAGAATAAACTTATCTTCGACAAGAATGGCCTGACGGTAATTTCGAATCAAAGGAACAAAGTTAAACACTTCTAATTTTTGTAAAATAGAAATCACTTTACCCTCAAAACTGTTATCTGCCCCTGAAACTCTGACAGAATACAGTCCCGTCGCCAATTCATTCCCGCGATCAAAATCGAAGTGATCAAAAGTTACAATTCCGGCGGAAACTTCTCCATAAGAACGGAAAATGATACGGTTCTTGCCAATGGTCTTACCCGGAACAGATTCAAAATGTGCCAAGACACGCATCGTGCCAGGGCGATTAATTGCCATGTAGATTTTTTTTCCGTCAAGAGACTCTGCCATGCCAAGCTTAACTTCAGAACTGTTTAGATGCTCCAATGGGCGTGCCAGACGTTTGAGCTTTTCAGCGCTTAAATCCTTACTCTGTGGCAGCGAACTAGATACGTAATGGCGATAGGCCAAATAAGAAAAGGCAACTGGCAAACTTAGGCTAATGCACAAAATGATAGCAAGGCGTAGAAACCTGGTACCCCACTTCTTCTGTCTTGGCAGCGCCGAAATGGCTGAATTTACAACGTCAATTGTAGGTAATTCAGGCGCAGTAATCTCCTGCAACTGATTCCATTGAGAAGACAGTGAGGGAACAATTATTTTTTCGCTCTCTGTCCAGCTGCTCTCACTTTCATCGACAAAAGGCATTTTCTCAAAATTATATTTTTTCAGTTCCTGATCTTGTAAAATTTCTGGCCCTTCTTCTGGATTGATAGCAGTTGTTTTTTGCTCTTCAACCTTCTCTTCGTCTTGAACTTCAATCAGGGGTGGTGGCACCTCTGCAAACATGGCCTGACTTGTTGCCTGTACAGACTCAGGCGACATGCCTTGTTCTGAATTGAATAATTGAGAGCGTACGTTTCTAAGTTCTGCCAGACGCTGTTTAAGCGTGGCAGGAGCATCCGGCAATGCTGGAATTTCATCCATGGGAGAGAGCACCGGTCGCTTTGGCGCCTGGACTAAGCTTTCTTGATTATCATGACAGTGCTTTAAATGCTCTGGCCGCAGTGGAACCTTCACTTGTGTGTTGAGATTAGTTTTAACCAAGGCCTGATAGACCTCTGGACAGTCTTTTAAGGCCAGCCAGTCACTAATTCCATCGCGCCATAAAAGAGAATTTTCTTTAATTTTGCCTTGGTGATAAAACTGATATAATTCGTCGGGTGTATAAGGCCCCAAGTGTCCAGCATTTTCTAACACAAACCATTTCTTACTCGGTCCGTGTTTATCGGTTCCTTGCATACGATCCTTCTCCGTAGATAGGGTTCAATTCATCCATAAATTGAAGGAGATGGTCCTTGCCATGCTCATCCAACCTTTATTAATCTTAGCTGTTATGGGAATCTCCGTCAAAGGGGGAGTTTTTATGTCCCTTTTTTATGCCGAAAGGAGGATGCTTGAAGAGCTGCACCACTGTACCGCCAGACATTTCCAATGAGGATATACAAAAGCATCTTAAACTGCGTGGCGAGGGAAAAATACAGACCTTGTTTCAATCCCCATCAAGACCAAATGCTCTCTTCGTTCTGTCCAAGAGTGATGTGGGGGTGTGTCGCAATGGGGGAAGAAGAGGAAGTAACTTTGCTCCCGATGCCATCCTGGCGATTTTTAAAAATTTCATGTTGCCAAAGAAGTGGCAATCGCTTCATTTTGCCAGTCAAGAAATCTCCAATGTGCAAGATGAATTGGAGCATTTCGACACAGCTCAAGAAAATGCCGCCAATCGCTGGCTCGGGCTCTTACAGGCCATGACCACAGTAAAAAGGTTTATTCATCTGGGTGGTGGCCACGACCATATCTATCCCCTATTGTTGGGGCTAAGCAAGCAATACGATGGTGTCACAATCGTCAATATTGATGCTCACTGCGATACCCGTAATGATGGTTGGCACCATTCAGGCACTCCCTTTCGTCAGTTTGCCAAGACCAGCAAGATTCCCTTCACGCTTATACAGCTGGGCATCCATGCCTTCGCTAATCCTGACTCTAATTACCAAAAGCTGGAACAGGGTGAAATGCAAGTCATACCCTTCGCGCAACTGCAAGCGGACAAAAGTCCTAAGCACAAAGAAACATTTCAGGCCATATTTGAACAGGCCTTGGCCAAGGGACCGCTTGTTTTGTCTTTAGATGCCGATGGAATTAGCGCAAGCGAGATGGAGGCCGTCAGTAGCGTCAACCCACAGGGCCTAGGCATTAATGACGTTACAGAAATTTTATGCGGGCTTAAATTGGCACAGAAGTTGTATCCTCAAACTCCGATCTTCTTCGGCATTTACGAGTACAACCCGATCTATGATAACCTATCTCAAAAAGGTTCGCGCGCGCTGGCCTACCTAATTTATAATTTCCTGGACAATTAAACTGATGGAGTAGATGACTTGGGACTAAAATGAAAAAGGCCTAGTGGAACACCAGGCCTTTTCGAGAGACATTTTGTAGAGTTTCGAAAAAATCCTTTCTTCTAAACCCCTACACACACACAAACTATATCTGCAACCATCGTGCCAAGATTCCATGACCAGGCTCAAGAGTAAATTTAATTAGTTAGAATTTTCAAGTGTCAAAGAGCTGACGCACGAGGGGTATTTTCCTATTGATTACTCAGCGCACACTGTGACTGCGGTCAAGATTAGAAGGCACCTCGCTCAAAAAATTTACGCAATTCGCGCAGACCTCGTTGCAGCACTTCCTGCTCATCCGCCTCGGCAAAAATACCAACATGAGAATATATTTTTTGCGCTTCACGCTGCACAATATTGACTTCCACCTGGTAAAAGATAGAACCCTCCCTGTGATGATAATTAACCGTCAACTTCCCTTCAAATTGTGTTTGATCACCCAATTTTACAAAAAAGTCCTTCGGAAATTCAGGTAAAACTTCAGTCATATTCATTTGTCATTAATACTCATTAAGGTAAATTATTTCTAATGATATACATCACAAAACTCAACAACTCAAAAAAATTTCTTGAGATGTCCATCAGACCTGATTAAGCTCATAGATAATTAGTTTTTAGATAATAATGAGGTCCCACATGCATTTACTGATCAGCGTATTTTTATATTTAAGCAGCCTTGGATTTAGCAACGCCTTTGCCGATGAAGAAACAGTCTGCACCTATTCGATCAATGCAGATCAAGTCAAAGTAAAATGGGAGGCCTTCAAGACGCCTTCCAAGGTCGCAGTGGAGGGTCAATTTCAAAAGATAGAATTAAAGGGAGAAACCCAAGGCAAAAGCATCTTAGAAATTGTAAAGACCGCCAAATTTAAAATTGATGCAAGTACGGTTGAAAGTAAAAATAGCGAGCGCGACAAAAAAATTGCTCAGTTTTTTTTCTCCAGTATGAAAGGTGGCAGCTTGATCACAGGCCAGGTGAGCGAAACCACTCCTGAAACACTGTCAGTCAACGTCAGTATGAATGGAGTCACAAAGGCCATTCCTATGACCTATACATTCCTCAACGGAAATTTTAGGGCCGTGGGGGTGATGGACATTCTTGATTTTGCCATGGCCGGCCAATTAAAAGCTCTTACTGACGCCTGCCACGAATTGCACAAAGGTAAAACCTGGTCCGATGTCAACATTGAGTTATGGGCAAAATTTAAAAAGAAGTGCAATTAAAAAAAGCCCCTAATGGTATGCACAAAAGACAAAAATATTTTTATCCAAATTTTACTTCCCCAAACTCTTCAGATTGGTTATAATCACAAAATCATTTTATCTATAATGTTCCACCGACTTTATGCTTAAGAGTATGCTCGAACGCAAAAGTTTTAAAAAGGAGTGGCCTTTCCATGGGTTCTCATCTTTATACTTACTTGAAAACTTCCATTGTAAAAAAACAGATCATGGGCCTGACGGGACTTTTACTGTGTGGCTTTTTGATTTCTCATTTGGCGGGCAACTGTCTTATTTATGTCGGTCCAAAGGCATTTAACTCTTATGCTCATGCCCTGGTCAGCAACCCACTCATCTATGTCGCAGAGGCCATTTTAGCTTCCATTTTTCTCGTCCATATTGGACTAGGCATTACTTTGACTATGCAAAATAAAGCCGCTAGACCGGTTGGCTACTACGTCAAAACCAAGACGGGACGTGGAGCTACCTTTGCCTCAAGCACCATGCCCTATACAGGCATCATCATCTTACTCTTTTTAATCTGGCACATTGTCAATTTCAAGTTTGGAACATATTACGAAGTTACCCACGATGGCATTGTCATGCGCGATTTATACCGGCTACTGATAGAATACTTCCACAATCCGCTGCATGTCGCAGGATACATCTTTGCCATGTTGGCCATGGGTATTCACTTGAGCCATGGCTTCTGGTCAGCCTTCCAATCAGTTGGCTTTAATCATCCTAAATATAACTGCCTCATCAAGTGCGGAGCAAAAGTCTTTGCAGTGGCAATGACTCTTGGCTTTTCTGCCCTGCCTGTCTTTTGCTACTTCAAAGGAGGTTTTTAATTATGACTATAAAAAAACTTGACGGAAAAATACCTGAAGGCCGAGTTCAAGATAAGTGGGAAAACCATAAATTTAAGCTCAAACTAGTCAATCCCTCCAACAAAAGAAAATACCGAGTCATTGTAGTTGGAACGGGTTTGGCAGGTGCTTCTGCCGCAGCTTCGCTGTCTGAGCTAGGTTACAACGTCGATGTCTTTTGCATCCAAGACTCTCCTCGGCGGGCCCACTCCATCGCCGCTCAAGGTGGCATCAATGCAGCTAAAAATTATCCCAATGATGGCGACTCTGTGTGGCGCCTCTTTTATGATACCGTCAAAGGTGGAGACTACCGCGCACGTGAAGCTAACGTTTACAGACTGTCGCAAGTTTCTAACAACATCATAGATCAATGTGCTGCTCAAGGTGTCCCATTTGCTCGCGAATACGGCGGTTACCTATCTAATCGATCCTTCGGTGGCGCTCAGGTTAGTCGAACCTTCTATGCTAGAGGGCAAACCGGCCAGCAGCTATTGCTTGGAGCTTATTCTTCTCTCATGAAAGAGATCGCCAAGGGAAAAATCAAATTATACACGCGGACTGAAATGGTTGACCTAGTCATGGTTGATGGCCGCGCGCGAGGAATTATTTCGCGCAATCTGGTCACGGGAGAATTCCAAAAGCATGTCGCTGATGCAGTTATTCTCGCCACCGGCGGCTACGGCAATGTTTTTTATCTCTCAACTAATGCTATGGCCTCCAACTGCTCGGCAGCCTGGCGCGCCTATCGCAAGGGTGCTTATTTTGCCAACCCTTGCTACACTCAAATTCACCCGACATGCATTCCTGTCCATGGTGAACATCAATCTAAATTGACTCTGATGAGCGAAAGTTTGCGCAACGATGGCCGCGTCTGGGTACCCAAAAAGCAAGGCGACAAGCGACCTCCCGGCCAAATCCCCATGGAAGAGCGCGATTACTATTTAGAACGCATCTACCCCAGCTTTGGTAACTTAGTGCCACGTGACGTCGCCAGCCGCAACGCTAAACTCCAGGCCGATCAAAATAAAGGTGTCGGTCCCAGCGGCTTAGCGGTTTATCTAGATTTCCAAGACGCTATTAAGCGCGACGGTGAAGATGTCATAAAGGCCAAATACGGCAATCTTTTTGATATGTACCAAAGGATTACGGATCATAATCCCTATCAAGTTCCCATGATGATTTACCCCGCAGTTCATTACACCATGGGTGGGTTATGGGTCGACTATAACCTTATGAGTAGCATTGAAGGTTTATTTGTTCTTGGAGAGGCCAACTTTTCTGATCATGGCGCCAATCGTTTGGGAGCTTCTGCTCTGATGCAAGGCCTGGCCGATGGTTATTTCGTCATCCCCTATACGCTGGGCGGTTACTTTGGTGAACACCGACCAGATTCGGTGAAAATAGATCATCCCGAGTTTGAAAAATGTCTTAAAACCTCGAGCGAAAAATATAAGCGCTTTCAGTCAATCGGTGGCAAACGACCAGTTGATGATTTCCACCGTGAACTGGGCAAAATCATGTGGGAAAATGTGGGCATGGGAAGAAACGAGAAAGGACTTAAGCAGGCCCTATCTCAAATTCCAGAACTCAAGAAAGAATTTTATAAGGATATTCGTATCCCAGGCAGTCCAGCAGAAGTTAATGTTGAGCTTGAAAAAGCCGGAAGGATTGCCGACTTTTTAGAACTTGGTGAATTGATGGCCCTAGATGCTTTAGAAAGAAAAGAGTCTTGTGGCGGGCACTTTCGTGAAGAACACCAAACACCTGAAAACGAGGCCATGCGCGATGATGAGAACTTTGCGCACGTTGCGGCTTGGGAGTTTCAAGGTGAGGACAAGACCCCCATTCGCAATGTAGAAGAATTGACCTTTGAAAATATTAAACTGACTCAACGAAGTTATAAATAAATTGATGTTCCTTGAGGAGTAATCCATGTCTGAACAAAAATTAATGACCCTGAATCTCAAAATATGGCGACAAAAGAATTCGGCTACCAAGGGTGAATTTGTCGACTATCGCATAGAAGGTGTCTCACAAGACATGTCATTTCTTGAGATGTTGGATGTTCTCAACGACAACCTAGTAAAAGAGGGCAAGGAGCCAGTGGTATTTGATCATGATTGTCGCGAGGGTATTTGCGGCATGTGTTCACTTATGATCAATGGCCTTCCCCATGGCCCTGAGAAAGAAACGACGACCTGCCAGCTCCATATGCGCAAGTTTCATGATAATGACACCATTGTGATAGAGCCTTGGCGTGCCAAACCCTTTCCAGTCATTAAAGATTTGATGGTGGATAGAAACGCTTTTGATCGTATCATTGAGGCCGGTGGGTTTACCTCTGTCACCGTTGGGAATGCCCAAGATGCCAACGCCATTTTAGTTTCTAAAGATAATGCCGAGCTGGCCATGGACGCTGCCCAGTGCGTGGGATGTGGAGCTTGTGTTGCCAGCTGCAAAAATGCTTCGGCCATGCTCTTTGTTGGGGCCAAGGTATCGCAATTCGCCTTATTACCTCAAGGCCAAATTGAAGCGCAAACCAGGGTTCTTAATATGGTCAAAAAAATGGATGAACTGGGTTTTGGCAATTGTAGCAACGAAGGTGAATGTGAAGCTTCCTGCCCAAAAGGCATCTCTATTTCCAATATTGCACGTATGAATCGCGAGTATGTTAAGGCCGCCTTCTGCCATAAATCGCTTTAACTAAACTGATACATCGTCGCAATAAAATCTAGGGTAGATCTTTACGCATTTGAATTCTACGAGTTAAAAATTCTTCCCTTCTTTCTTGCAAAACTGAATCTGATTCAACTTTTATGTCCAATGGCATCTCTTTGCCTGCCTGTAATTCAAAAATTTCCAGCTCTGAAATATAATTGGATATAGGAGAGGGCATAATATATTTCCCCTCGGCCAAATCTATCTTGCCGCCAGGAACAGGAGTGTATTCAGTATGCGTCTCATCCCATTTTGCTAGTCCTACAGTCACTGGGCGACACCCGTAACTTTGAGAAGTTATTGTCTCTGCCCCAAGAAACTTTTTAAAATCGATTGCCGAATAACGTACAGAAACTGAAGGATAATCGGTCGCTGGTAGCAAGATGCTGAAACATCCCGGTTTTACCGGACGAATGTGTGTTCCTTTACTCATCATTTGGCCCAAAATATTTCTCGCCCTATGACTAGAATTTAGCTTTTCCACCGCCAAGGAATAAATATAGGACATGTGATGAGTACCTACTACCGAGACCAATATTTCGCCGTGCCCTCGATTAAGAATCAATGCTTGTCCTTCCATGACATCAAATAATGTATTTCCGCTGACTATATACTGAGATGTTCCTTTTATTTCAGAGTTCAGCCACAATTCGCCTTCAGGCATGTACAGAAGTAACTCTTGGCCTCCAACAACTTTGTCAAACAAGACTCTAAATGGCCCGACCAAGGTTAGCTGCACGCCATTTTTCGTCTCAACTAGAATCTCATCTCCCTTGAAGCCCTGTAGCCAATGGAAGGAGTAAATGGATAGCTTGTCAGTATGCTTATCTGGCATATTTATTTGATAGGGAATGACTTGAACATCGCCTTTTAAAATTTTTATTTTGCCCAAATTTTCTACCTTAAACTCAATATTGCTCTGCTCTCTTAACATCTTGTACTGATCAACCGTAAAAAATTCAATTTTTTCTAACAAAGGTAGACCCAGTTGAATAAATTTATCGGTTGGCAATAAAAACATTTTCTTTTGGTTACTCTCTTTTAAGTACAGGACACATGCTCCCGTGCCATAAAGCGAGGTTAAAAAGAAAATACAGGTCGAGGCCAACTCAACAAATACACTGCGACTTTTACGCCTAACCAGTGTATTGAATGATAAAAGCTCTTTCAGAGATTTCATTTTAAAAAGAATAGGTAAGTCAAAAATCAAAAACGGCCCGGTTACAACGCCAATTAAATAGCGCAGTAATCCCAAAAATCGTGAGGAAAGAAAACTGCGATTATTGCGTAGGCCTAAGAAAAATTGCCCGGGAGTTAAACCTACCAACAGATGACTGACGACTTGAAGACTTATATGGAAAAAGATAAAGGGGAAAATTATTGCAAAAAAATCAAGGGTTTCACGACTCAACAATTGAGCCTTAATACCTGGAAGAGAAACCAGATAGGCAAAGCAAGAATTAATCACTGGCGCTAGCTGCTGGTCATAAAAGTTCTTACTCAACTCAAAATGCCACAGAGTATACAACAATCCAAAAATAGATAAAAAATTTCCAACAGTACCTGCAATTCTTTTAAGCGGTCCCGCTGTCTGTAGATTGCGCTCTTTTGTTTCTACTTTCGCTTGGTTAAATTCAACTTTCTTCTCAAATTCGGCAACTTCTTTTGAGCTTTTAGAAATGGTCCCCTTCTCCACCGCCACTGCAATTTTTTGTTGTTTCGCTGCTACTTCTTCTTTTTTGCTACCAGTGATCTTTGCCAGCTCTTTGTCTGTTAACTTTGCCGCGTGGGCAATAGTTTGAACTCCATGAGACACCAGTTTTTTTGCTTCTGTCGGCGTGAAGATTTGGGCCTGGCACAAATGTGCTATTTTCATCTCTTCCAATTTTCTTTTTTGCGCTTCTATTTGCTGATCTAGATTATTTTTCCTTTTGGCATCAAAAATTGAAAACTCATCTCGGATTCCATGCCAAAGTTTGAGCCATGGTCGGACTAAAATATTCGCCTGCTTAATCTTGCTTTTATCCTCGACTTTGAAATTTCGATCTACTAGTTCGTCTTCTTTTACGACTTTTAAGTTACTTCTTTCTGCTTCTGGAGCATTTTTCCACTCTTCGGCCGTCACCCATTTTGTATCATCTTCCTCTTCTTCAATTTCTTTTTCATCCCTCGCATCAAAAATCCCAAAGAAATGAGCGAAAATTTTTGATAGGAAGCTTTTGTTTTTTTCTTCTTGTTTTTTCTTGCGATCCTCGAGAAAAGTACTGGCGCCGGCCATTGGCTTGTCTTCTTCTAAATCTGCCTTCCAATTGCGATTAACCTCCACCACTTGAATATCTAAAGGTCTAGTTCTTAAGATCTCAACATAGATTGCTCCGACTTTGATCATATCGTTATAGGGAAGTTTATAGGTTTTTCCTGCCTCCAATCTTTTGCCTTTTAAAAAGACCCCATGAGGAGATATATGCTTTAAAAGCACAGCGCCGTCTTTAACACCAAAAATGCAGTGGATGGGAGAGATGCTTGAGTGATTGATGGTTACCTTACACTGTGTCGGATCGGAGCCTAAAATAAGTTTTTTTCCAATCTCAAAACACAGCGTATCTTTTACATTGAGCTTTACTTTAATGCATGGGCAAATGGGCACGTCATCAAAATCAAATTCAAAGACATTTTCTCCCGCGCCTTGTGTTTTTGCCGGAGCTGAGGCGCTAGAAGTGCTGGTGGCGGAAGACTTGCGTGTTTCATCGCGCTCAATATCAGAATTGCTGCCAGTATTTTCGGACTGTGAAGGAGGCGCTGCTGGCGCCTGGGATTCTGCATCTTTTTTTTCAAAAGTGAAGGCCTGAAAATTCCAATCTTCGCCCTCTTCTTCGCCCGATTTAGGTTTATTATCATCGTCTTGATGACTCAATGCTAGAACTCCGTTTGTCAGTAACTCTTTGGAAATATTATAACACGGAAAGCCATGCCAGAAGTACAATGGGGAAAAAGTGTGATCTGTGCCAGAATTGCCTGGTATTCTGCTCAGTCTCTAAACTTCAAGAAAAAGGGTTTTCGTGCTGCTATAAAAAGTCTATGCTGCACCCCATGCGACTCTATTGCCAAACCATAAATGCTTTCTTAAATAAGACCAAGGCCGATCTAAGACAGATACTGAGTCTTGAGATGGGTCTAGAGGTTAGGCGCGAGCGATTTCTGTTAGGAAATATTACCTACCCCTTGTCTCTAGTGGCCTTTGAAAAAAAGAACATGCTCGGTTTTTTTGATCCCCACAATTACCAAATCGGCCTACACAAAAGGCTTATTTATCAGGCAAAAAGCTCTGTTATTAAGGATATTCTTCGCCACGAAATGGCCCACTACATGGACTTTATTGAAAATAAGGCCCTGCTCCACCCACATGGGAGCAAGTTTAAGGCCATTTGTTCACGCTACGGCTGGGGCGCAAATATTTCAAGTGCCACCTGTGACATTGAAATGGAAAATCAAAAACGGGAAGGAGAGCTAGAGCAAGAGCGCATTCTCTCCAAAGTTTCCAAACTTCTCTCCCTGACTTCTAGCGATAATGTTTACGAGTCCAAGCTGGCCTGGACCAAGGCCAATCGTTTACTTTTAATGCATAATCTGCAAGAAATTTCTCTTTTGCCCGGTAACGACGAAATACTGAGTTACTGTCAGCGCGTTTTACAAAATTCCCGCTATAGCTCGAAACTGGGCGCTATCTATGAAATCTTAAAATCCTTCTATGTGGCGCCGGTCTTGAGCTATGGACAAGAGGGCGTCTACTTGGAAGTCGTTGGCTCCAAGGTCAATGTCGAGACTGCTGAGTACATTGCCGGTCACTTAGATTATGAGTTGGAAAGGCTGTGGACTCTTGCGCGCAAATCCAATCCCGAGCTAAAAGGCAGTGCCAAGAAAAATAGTTTTTTTGTTGGCGTGGCCAAAGGCTTCAATCAGAAAATGCAGCAAATCCAAAGTAGTGAATTTAATAAATCTGATCTGCTGCCAATCATTAACCAAACTGAATTACATTTGCAGCAAGCCTATCCACGACTCTCACGCAGTAGTGGCCAACGAAGCGGGCATTGCCATATGGCCGAAGGACTAGGGCGTGAGGCCGGAACTTCTATTCAAATAAAGAAGAGCATAAAGCAAAGTAGTCAAAATCCTCTTTTACTTTCTTAAATGACATGGGGTGAATCGATGAATATCCAGGAGCTGGTAGCATTTTTTAAAAAAGCTTGCGCCTATGACCAAATGATGGGGCTCGAATTTGAAATACCTCGCCCGGGTGAGGCGGTTTATAAATTGACTATTGCTTCCAAGCATTGCTCATCCCCAGAATCGTGCCACGGGGGAGTCATTTCTGGAATGATGGATGGAACCATCGGCCTGGCGGCCTTAGGCCACGCTGTCACAGTCGGAATGTTTTGTTCAACAGTTGAGATTAAAACAAATTTTTTGCGTCCTGCTAGAGTAGGAGATGTTTTAATCGGGCGAGGCAAGGTCGACTATACTGGTAAGGCCATAGTGGTTTCCAGTGGAAGCATAGAACGAGAAAGCGACGGTCAGCTTATTGCCAAGGCCATGGGAACTTTCAATCTCTATCCCATTCACAAAAAAAATCTGGGTGAACTTAATTATGGAGATGAGCAAGTATGAATACAAATAAAGTAGGCATTAATAATATAACCCTGGGATGCATTTATATCTCTATTGCCATTGCACTCAGTTCGGTAGGCGCCCATGCTTTAGATCGTATCCTGCCACTGCGTGAGCTTGATGCCTTCAAAACAGCAACTCACTACCAGATTCTCCATGCCTTCGCGCTTATTATAATTGGCATTTTACAATTACAAATCAAGCAGGCCAAAAGCCTGAGCAACGTTGCTATTATGTTTCAGATTGCCATGCTCTTTTTTTGTGGCGGCTGCTATCTATTTGCTTTGACATCTAGCACTACCATTGCGTACGCCGTACCTATTGGTGGGTTTTTGTTTATTTTCACGTGGATTTTTATGGCTGTAAAATGTTTTAAGTTAAAAAATGCGATTGGCGATCAGACAGGAAGTGAAAATTAAACTTGTTTTAAATCTGGGCCATAGATCCATTTATGTTGTTGCCCAATAAAACGAAAAGCTCCACCGTTATTTAAATTCAGCTCGATCATGTCCAAGAAGCGCTGGCGTGGAAACTCCTCACCTGTTTCATAGGCCGGAGTGAGACACCAATTGACTATTTTCTCTTTCACTTGCTGCTCAATCCTAAGTTTTGCTGATAACACAAATTCAAAATCAGCAGAATCGGCAACGACAGATTTTATCTGATACTTGCCAGGATATTTTTGTGCCAATTCAACAACTAAGTCGGTTCTGGTTGTGACTCCAGTTGATGGAGTTTTAAAATCAAAATTAACGAAATCCACCAAATCAAAAATGCTGGGCACAATGCGGCTACCACTGGCCTCTATTGTAACCGTGTAACCACGCTTTTTTAAGCGACCAATAAGCTCTAAAACTCCCGTCTCATGTTTGGGATGAAGTGGGTCACCACCGGTGACACTGACACGCATTATTTTTCCATAAGATTGCTCTTCAACCGTGCTCAAAACTTCTTCCATACTCATCCAAAACTCAGGAGCAAAACTCCATGTATCTTTTGAATCGCAATTGAGGCAGCCAATATGACATCCTTGCAGACGCACAAAAACTTGGGGAAAACCAAGTAGCACTCCCTCACCTTCGATGGCGCGATAGATTGAATTAATGAGAAGTCCTGTTTCTTTCATAAGCTGCTCATATCACATTAGACGCAAGCCCCCAAGGGCCCTTGGAAAAAGCTCCTAGAAGTGGAAAAAACTTTGTGAATATAATGTAATATCAGGTAATTGGCCTTAAATTTTTTTCCGGCCTGATTTTTATCTGTCATTGCGAGAGAATGAATCCAAAGGATTTTTAAAATGCAGGACAATTTTAATCCCAATAAGATCTTTGCCAGGATGCTAGAGCTCACAAACGCTGGCAACCTCCCCTTGGTAGACAAGGTCCCTGAAGTAGAAGCAAAAGTCTCGCTTCTACCTGATGCGACGATCTCCCCAGCTAAATTTAAAAAACATCCTCAATTTGAACGCGTCTGGTACGCTCACCCGCAGACCATACGCGCTGTGCGCCCAGACGTTTTTGTCTTGGGCGAGGAAGGTATGGAAGACTTCATCAAAGTCGTCGAGTGTGAAAAATGCCGCGCTGAACTCGACCTACAATTTTGGAAACATTGCCCATACTGTGAAACTTTCTTTGCTAAAGAGCTCTTGTCAAACATAAATTTAAAGTCTTAGAAGATAATATCCAAGCTAAACGCTCGTGCAAATGTCAATCAATGTTAGAATTATTACACGGTTCTATTCTTTACTAGGTGAATGCAAATTCAGTATCTTCAGACAATAGACTTGCATACACACTTACTGCATAATGGCGCGGCGTAACGAATTGAAGATTGAGTTTATGCCTGTACCGGAACAATGAGGGAGGATCGCGATGAAGAGGCCCAATGCCTATTTAAACGACAAGCAACTTGAAACTATTAAAAATAAACTATTAGGTGAAAAAGAACGTATAACAAATAAAGAAGAAGAGAATGGTTCTCCCTTGCGTGCAGCAAACTGGCACGTTGATCGGAGTGAATTGAGTGATCCTGTTGATGAGGCCACGGCAAGTCAACAAGTCGCTCAAGAATTAAGATTTAAAAGTCGCGAAAATTTCTATTTGAAAAAAATCAATCAAACCCTACAAAAAATCAAAGACGGAACTTACGGCCTATGCAAAGAGTGTGACGCCGAGATTGGTTTTGATCGTCTCATGGCGCGTACAACCGCTGATCTATGCATCACCTGCAAAGAGCTAGCTGAGCAAGGCGAGAAAAGTAATTATCTGCTTAATCGCTCTAAGAGTCTGGGTCAAACTCTGCAAGAGAGAGTTGCCAGATAAGCAACAACGTATTCATTCATTTAGTTCTAGAGCGCTTCTATCAAGAGGCGCGCAATGATATTTTAATCGGCTTCCATTTTAGAAATATAAAGAACTTTGCCCCGCACCTAGCGCGCATTAAGCTATTTTGGGAAAAACAACTTCTCAATGTGAAGGCGACTCATTCCCATAAGCAAGAAAGCTATGCCCTGATCAAAGCTCACATCCCCATGAATATCAAGAAAGGCCAGCTAGATCGTTTTAAATATCTTTTTGAACAAATTCTGCGCCAAGAAGCTGAAAATTATAATAATTTAGAATTTCAAACCTTTGCTACTGACTGGCTGGCAAAATTTGATTTGTTTCATACAAAAATGCTTAATTCGAAACTTTTGTTTCCCCAGAGGAAGGGCTAGCTGGTGCCAGACCTTTTTGTGCAGCAAATGCCTTGATGACAAACTTTTCTAAAAAGGGTTCCCCCGCAACATCATCGAAGACCCAATTTTTGAAGTAAAACTGCCCCAAACGAATAGCTTCACGCTTGGCCATTTCAGGTGTTTCAAATTCCAAAACAATCATGTCTAAAAGGTCAACCTTGACCTGGAAGGCACCAATGCAACCTTGACCATAAATAAGTTCACCACTTTCTGTTTTGCATTTTACGCCCGACTTTAAATCCTTCGCCATCAGAGGGGCGACATCAGGATTTACTTTGCGGGCCATTTCAAGCAAGGCGTAGCGGTCGATAACATCGTGCTTAGTGCAGCTAAGGAAAAGTAAAATGATCAAGGAAAAATAACTTATTTTGATTTCTTTCTCCTGGAAAACCCCGGCTTGCGCTTGACCACAGTCCTGGTAACTTTTTTCTTCACAACCTGTACAGGCGCCTTCTTGCCGGCTCTGGCCGTCTGATGAGGCTTTTCTCTAGTATCCTTAATTTTTTTAGTTTTTAAAACATCTAATTTAAGCGCCGTTTGCTTGGCGATTGAATCATTAATCTTTTGAATTAAAGGCATGTCTTTAAAAGTGATAAAGTTATACACCCTGCCTAAAGTTCCTTCCCTGCCAACCCGACCGCAGCGATGAATGTAATAGGCCGATTCAAAGGGCAAATCGTAATTCAAAATCCAGGCAAGATCAGTAATGTGCATGCCCCTGGCAACCACATCGGTAGCAATGAGTAGGCCAGTGGGATCTTTAGAAAAGGCCTGCATGACTTTTTTGCGCCCGCGATAGTCGAGGTCACCACTGATAGTATAAAAAACTTTACTGGGCATGCGCTCTCTTAGGCCTGTCTCCAAAGGGGCAAGCGAATCCTTTTTATTAACAAAGACAATCCCCTTGCCCTGCCCCTGTCGCTTGAGAAAATGCATTAACAGCTCGGGTTTTTCTTTATCCAGCATCTCAATATTGTAGGTTTCTATTTTGACATGAATGGTATTAGCACTGCCATCATCAACTTCACTCAGCTTGATACGAGAAAAAAGTTCACGCATCTTGCCTCGCTCGGCCTCACTCAAGCTGGCAGAGAACAGGCCAACTGTCAGTTCGGGAAAAGTTAAACTATCAAATATTCCTGCTATGTCGGCGCGAAAAGGTCCCTTGAGAAGTTCGTCACCCTCATCGAGGATCAGCCATCGCACGCTCTCCCCGGGAATAATCTTGTCTCTCATGCCACGTAAAAGTGCGCCAGGAACAGAAACAATCACATCTGGCATATTTTGTTTAATATGCCCTTTCGATTTAGCGTCTCCTAGATAGCTGCCAATCTGCAATTTAACATGATGGGATACGGACTTAAGCGATTTGATCAACTGAAGCGCCAATTCCTTGGTCGGGGCCAAGACGATGGCCTTTGGCCCTGGCATCCGTCCCCGTTCTAATTCATCTGACTTAATCCAGTGGAGCATGGGCAGGGCAAAGGCAAAAGTTTTTCCGCTGCCAGTCTTGCCCAAAGCGCAGACTGAAGTCTTTTTCATCAGCAAAGGAAAAACCAGCGATTGAATATCGGTCGGTTTGACAAGGCCCTTTTCTGAAATAAAGTCATTAATTGATTGTCCAAAGTTAAACCGTTCGAAATTTTTCATGCTTAATGATTCCTAATCCGCGCTTTTTTACACTAAATTTTGATCTGGCTCCATTATAGGGCCAAATCGTACCCTAATAAAAATTGAAAATTATTCTTTTAATGCGGTAAAATGATCTAAATATAGAATAATTATAATGAATGCAAGTAAAAGAACCATTTATTCTCTGGATATACGTATCCCTGATGCCCCCCCCCAAAGGGTGAGTATTCGTTCCAAGTTAACCTTAGGCGCCTCGCCTGATAGGGATTTGGTGCTTAAGGGTCGGGGGCTTTCCCCTCATCATGCCATATTCCGTCTACATAATGACGTCTTATCTCTGCATAACCTTGCTGCCAACTCACAACTTGATGCCAATCCCCTCCAACCCGGTAGGCAGTATGTTATCGACAAAGGCGATAAAATAACTTTGGGCGAAGTTGAAATCCTGATCCGGAAAGACGAAGTTGATGACGACGACGACTCCCAGTGGGACGATCCTAAAACCAGCATCAAAAGTATCATGGCCTTCAAACAAGAAATGGAAAATGAGGCGCTGGAAAATCAACCATCCCAGGGGTTCATGGCCAAGCTCAAGGGACTTTTGAGGCGCAAAAAGGACGAATTGGGCGAAAGTGATCTACCCCAACGTCCCCGGAGCAAGTTGACCACATCTAGGGCAAAACACTACTCCAAACCTCCCGGCATTTTAACTCGCGCGATGGGCACTCTGGCCGTCTTGGCACTGGCCTATGCCTTGGTCTTTGTACTTTTTCCGATTGTTGAAATTGATATCAACGGCCTGTTTTATGGTCTTTTCCACAAACCGCTGGAAGGGGCCGCCACCACTCCTGAGCTGACGATGTTGCCACCTGAAGTGGCCAGTTTATTATTTAAGATTAGAGATATCTTTCACGCCCAATTGGAAAAAGTCCTAAATGGTGACAAAGAGAAAATACAATTATACTTGGAAATACTATACACTTGGATGCCAACCTACTTTGTTTTTTGCTGTCTGCAAGTTTCCTTATCTTTTTTACTGGGAACAGAACTTTCAAATTTTCTGGTGGGATGTGAAGAGACTCAGAATAATTTTTTTGTCAAAAGAGTCAAGGCGCTAATTCGCGCACTGATTGGTTCCTTTACCACCATTTTGCTAATCTTTGATGTACCTGCCCTGATTGGAAAAAGAACACTCAAGGAAGTTCTCACTTTCTCGCATTTAGAAGTGGAGGGGCGCTTTAGAAAATTGCTGGGCGTCTTTTTAATTTGCCCTAGCTTAATCATCATCGCCCCACTCTCTCCGCTCTTTCGTGATAAAGATTTTTTTGAACTCTCTTGGTACCGGGAAAGGCCACAAGTAAAAATGCGCAAGCAGGATTTTTATCGCCCTATCTCGTTAACAAACTTTAATAATGAAACGTTTAATCTTCCGATTGAAGAAGGTGTTTTCTTTTTACCAGTAATCTCACCACGAAGTTCAAACAAAGATTACTTTATAATGATTGAGCCTGAAAAAGAAGGCCTTGTAAAAATATCTCCCTACCAGTTTCCCCCATTGCCTTGGAAAGAATTTAAACTCAATCCGCTCATGCCCTTCTTAATGCCTAATGTTGAGCAAAAGGCCTCGACTAAGTTGCGGGCGTTTGAGCATGCCATACGCTTGACACCGGATTACTTGCCAAAAATACTGACAGAGGCCGGACCTTTTGTCATAGGCCTAGTCAATTTTAGAAAAGATTTAAAACAAATTTTTGGACTGAATGAGAATTCAGAAATTTCTATGATCACGCTGTCCAATAGAACTCTTATACTGGTGAGTCCCGGTCAAGCCAACTCGGAAATGAAACACAACTATGTTTTTCCCATCGATTCAAATATGGGGCTAGTACTTGAATCATCCAATGGCAAAGGCTCTTTGGGGCTTACCTCCATTTTGATAAACCGCATTCTTCCGCGACTGGGGAAATCGAACAAAGTAAGCAACGAGAAATCCTCGCCTCTAATTTTATTAGCGCTGTTAGAGCAGATTGAAACAGCCAGTAGCGTTGACAAAGATGTAAAAAAGCAATTATTGAACGAGGTCGCAATATTGAAAAAACTGTTCAGCAATAACAACAATCTTAAACCAAAATCCATGGAAAGTTATTTCATAGATCTAAAAAGTGCTTTGCGCGCCCGCTTAAAGGCCATCTCAGATAAGAATTCCACAGACAAAGAGCTAAAAGATTTGTTAAGAAGTCTCGAAAGAGTCTAAACTAAAACTACTTAAGGTTGCACTATGCCAGACATTCATAAACATTTTTCCTACACACAAGTTCATCAAGATAAGAACTCCAAGGCGCGTGCCGGCCTAATTAAAACCCCTCACGGCGACATACCCACTCCAGTTTTTATGCCTGTTGGTACCCACGGTGCCATCAAAGCACTCGCGCCCAGCGCCCTTTATGATATGGATGTCAAAATTATTCTTTCCAATACCTATCACTTGCACTTAACTCCCGGGTCTGACCTGATTAAAAAAGCAGGTGGTTTGCATAAGTTTATGGCGTGGGATCGTCCCATTCTGACTGATTCTGGAGGCTTTCAGGTTTTTTCCCTGCAAAAGAAGAGCATCAAGGAAGAGGGCGCAACTTTTAAAGATGGTGAGGGTAAATCTATTCTTTTATCACCTGAAAAAAGTCTTGAGATCCAACAAAACTTGGGCAGTGATATCATGATGGCGTTTGATGAATGCATTCCTCATCCCGCTACCGAAGACTATGTAAAAAACTCTATCGCTAGAACTCATCGCTGGCTTGACCGCTGTATCAAGTCCTGGGTGAATGAGAAACAGGCCTTATTTGGCATTATTCAAGGCGGAACATATCTTAATCAGCGCAAAATTTGTTTCGAAGAAGTATGCTCTCGAGACTTGCCTGGCTATGCCATTGGAGGCGTCTCGGTGGGAGAAGGTACCGAGCTAATGGAAGAAATTGTCTCCTATACTGCTCCCCTCATGCCGACTAATCGCCCACGTTATGTTATGGGTGTTGGCAATCCGGAAGATCTGCTGATGATTTGGGAGCACGGAGTGGACATGAGCGATTGTATCATTCCGACTAAATTTGCTCGCGGAGGAACACTTTTTACTTTTCGCGGAAAAATTCGCATTCGCCACCGCAATTATCGTCGCGACTTTTTTCCGGTAGAACCTAATTGTCCTTGTTATACCTGCAAAAATTTCAGCCGTGCTTATCTAAAGCACCTTTTTGATTCAAATGAGATTCTGGGAGGCATTCTTGCCACTCTCCATAATATTGCCTTCTATAAAAACCTGGCAGAAAGCGCCAGAGAAGCGATCTTGCAGGATCGCTTTCTTGAATTTAAAAAAGAATTTCTAGCTGGTTATAGTAAAGACTAAGTTTGCCCTTGGCCCGAAAGCTATAGCACCGTCGCAATGGCGTGATCGAGAAGCTTGGTTAGCTTAACCACGTCATCGTAGCGAATATTGTGAAAAAGACCAATCCTAAATTGATTTCTTCCAAGCTTTCTATAGGCGTCAATGCCATAGACGGCCTTACTTTTTTCCAGAACCGAAATTAAAGCACTAGTATCGACTTTATCATCAACGTCGATAGTCGCTACGGCCATACTCTGAAAGGCCGGGTCTTTCACGTAAGGGGTCAGATAGGGTTTCGAAGCTGCCCATTGATAGAGAAAATCCGCTTTTTTGCGCGCTTCCTGGCATACGCCCTGGTATCCCACTTGGTTCATAAGGTTTACTTGCTCACGCAATAAGAACAGTGTTGCGATTGCAGGCGTGTTATAGGTCTGATGCTTATCACTATTATCAATGGCATTGACCCAACTCATAATATCTGGAACGTAACGAGACTTATCAGCGGCAATCTTGAGGGCGCGCGCTCGCGCCTTGGGAGAAAGAATGGCGATAAAAAGTCCCCCCTCACTGGCAAATACTTTCTGAGGCGAGAAAAAGAAAACATCGGTTTTTTTGACGTCGAGAGGAACTTGACCAGCACCACTGGTGGCGTCAACTGCCATCAGGCAATTCTCGGGCAAGCTCGGCAATTGATTGAAGATCACACCAGTTGAAGTTTCATTTAAAGTGGCACAAACCATGTCCGCACCTTCCACATATTGTGGATTGACACCCTGGCCGTAATCAACATTTTTGACAACTGCTTCTATCCAGGGAATGGCCTTGGAGCATTTATACCACTTGTCACTAAACTCACCGCAGGTGAAGTGGGCGACTTTTTTCTCCACCATACCAAGACCTATCATATCAAAAAGCAAAGTAGCGCCACCGTTGCCGAGCACAACTGAAAAATCATCGGGTACTTCAAAGTATTTTTTCAGACCTTTTTGAATATCTTCACACAGGCCTTTGACAGCTTTTTTGCGATGACTGGTTCCCATCATATGAGGGCCGGCATCAAGCAGGGCCTGTAAATGCTGCATTGGAACTAAACTAGGGCCACAGCCAAAGCGTGGGTCACTGGGAATGAGTTCCTGAGGCGCCTTATAATTTTCAAACATATGACTTCCTTGGTTGTATTGCTCAAAACAATTGGATTTTACTCCGGATTTTTATCTAAAACTACCTCAAATAGTTTGCAAAAGACCTGCCTTTTTTAAATAATATGAGCACCTAATACAATAACAAATGGCAATGACTTTAATGCACAAATATACTCCAGTTTTCATCCTCCTTTTTGTTGCCCTGCTTATTCCTGAATTTGCCTACGCTAATTTTTCCATTAAATCTTGGAACTTGGGGCTTGCAGGTTACACTCAATACGTAGGAAAAATTCAAACCAATGAGGCCGGGGATAAAAATTCTTTTGATTTTAATCCCATGCTTTTGGCCGGCACAACTTTAGAAGTTCCCTATCTACCTTTTCTAATCACTGAAATAGGCAGCACCCTACCTCACGATGGGCGCGACCCTAATATTAGCAAATTCAATTATTTTATTTCCGCCCTGTCAGGAGTCACTTGGAAAGATATTCAATTTCTAACAGGTGCAGGATTGGCCTTTAATTATATTAGCTCGAGCGGCGGACAAGAGCCGTTGCAAAATGGCAACCAAATGGAAAACTGGCCTCTGCCCGATGGCAGCACGATCACGCGAAACGTCGTTATTCCTCTGGGTCTTCGCTACGCCTTGATTGATAAATTTACACTTGAGGCCATGGCACATGTCTTTAACCCTACCAATACAAGAAATCGCGCCGTTAGTTATTTTGTTGGATTGCAATTCAATTTTGACTGGGAGGGCAAACCATGAAACTAGGTCAAATCTTAGCCTATGCCATCCTACTTTTGTCTCATAGCGCTCAGGCCTTCACCCTTAATAATTCTGTCGGGGCCTCTTTCCCGCAAAAAGTGGTCAAAGTCAACGTCGCGGCCCATACCTGCGTCAACCTTGGCATTAGCAATCAAGCACTACTCGATATGACCGCTGAAGCAGTCAACCAATATTGGAATACTGCTCCCGCCAGTCGCCTACAGCTTGAACCAGGCTCGCTGGTTTCCGTTAGCGATAGCTTCCGCACTGATAATGGCTGTCAGTCAGCCACTGGCAGCTGTAATCCCAATCCTAATCTAGTTGTCGCCTCGGAAATTTTAATTTCATGCAATATTGATTCTGCCGCGGTTAAGAACTTTAGTAATGGCGTCTTGGCCGTCACCATTCCCAATAATATTTCTGGCAGTAATATTAAAGGTGCCTTGATTCTTGTTAACGATACTGCTTCAAATGGTTTTAGATCTAAGGCGCACGATGAGCAGGTCGCAATATTAGCACACGAAATCGGCCATGGCATAGGTCTAGGTCACAGTCCGGTCATAGACAGTTTAATGTATTACTCGTCAATCCCCACCAGACGTTCACTGGGCGAAGATGATATGGATGGCATTCACTTTCTCTATCCTACCGAGCAACCGATCAAGGGTTGTGGCACGATTGCAGACATTTCAAATATGAGCGGGCCAGGTAGCTTTTTCCTTTCTTTTATTTTAGGACTTTTACTTTGCGCTATTCTGTTGAGCAGGCCCTGGGCAAAGCGGAACCGCAATTAGTTGCTGTGGATAAAAACTTTTGTCCGGTCACCACTAATAATCGGTGATAGCCGCAAGTATAACTATGACCTGCCCCTCTACTCTTTACCGGACCACGCGCCTTCTGCAGCTGATTTTTACAGGCCGTGATAATCATCGCCTTAGAGACATAGGCGCGAGCAGCGCTAGAGGAAAGACCTGATACTCTTTCTGCCAAGGCCATTGAGCCCCAAATATCCGATGACAGCTCACTCATCTTTTGTGCCACATCTGCGCGGCACGCTGCTGAGGAGGCCACAGTACAATTAAAAGTGCCAGTATCAGTGGCAAAACAGCTCTGAGTCTGGGCAAAATATTGCTGCATATTGGGAGTACCATTGGCATGTTGCCCGCAACCACCAGCGGCGTGAGTCAGATTATGCCCCAACTCGTGTCCTATGGTATAAGAAAGCATTTCATTCAGGCGATTGCTATTTTTGGCCGCCACCACCTGCCCAGGACATAATAACAAACCGCGCCCAGGAATACGAACGGCGCCATCGAGTTGCATTTCCTGCCCACAAAAAAGTTTCAATGCCAGATAACTCAGGGCCTTGACATCGCTAGCATCCTGATTGACGTTTCTTAAGCAAGCAATGCGATCGCCGCAAGCAAAAATACTGTCCATCATAGTTGAGCGATAGGTAGAAGATTCCTGCAATACATCGGAAGGCAAGACCAGCTTTTGCGCGTCCATTTTTGCCTTGGCCAGACGCTTCGCCTGTGCTGATAATGAGGTTTTATCTATGGCACTTTTCAGCGCCGTTTGCACGCTGGCAAAAACTGTTTGGGCCTGACTCTCACCATACTTACTTTTTTTAAACTCAGTGCTTAATGAACTATTGGCGACCTGCCAACTTTTAATATCCATTTCAACTTTCAAACGCTGCGCTTGCGCCGTATCGCCACGCGCTCTTGCCTGGTTGATTTGCCGACTAATGGTTGTGATAGCTGGATCTGTTAATGTGGCCAAATTAAATCGCCCACGAATACGCCGAATGCTTCTTCTGTAATTGCGAAGAGCTCGAGCGTAGGGCGCGACATTGGCCTTTTTACATACTTCTGCCGAGGGATTGCGACAAAAATCGCCACTGCTTCTGGCACTGACATCGCCAGCATCACTAGGACATTTTTTTGCTCTAGAACCACTGCTCACACCGGAAAGATGCTCATCATCTAATCCTTCCAAGAGACTACCGCAAGTACCAGTACCGTCCACACTTCCTAACTGTTGATAGTCAGTGGTTAGAATCTGTTGTGCTTGTGAGGCCGCCTGTAACAACTCTTGAGCGGCGCAATCGAACTCTAGCGAAAGTGATAAGAGCAGACAAAGTATGTAACTTGACCACTTCATTCACTCTCCTCCTTTGCAGGGGTTGTAAATAAATGGTCGAGATCACCCTCAACTTCCAAGATCAGGCCGGCACTAAGATCAAAGACATCTAAAACCTGACCACTCATTACATTTTTTCCATTGCGTGTTAGTGACCAGGTAAGGACTGGCCCATGTTCGCCTTTTGTCTTGGCGACAGGAGCATGACCCTTCAATTTTTCAAGTTTGTGCAGGATCTTTTCAACTTTTACAAAATCAAAATGGGAATTTTCAATTTCATAACCATTTTTATAAAACCTGAATTCAAATCACAAGTGCAACTTACTTAGCGACCGCGTCAAGACGAGCTAGA
>Ga0066639_10000815_pt1 | contig 27721 bp, 20 predicted proteins | sample CryGeyCG2114_010_2_FD_59504 | JGI IMG/M metagenome (GOLD analysis project Ga0066639, IMG submission 59504) | Groundwater microbial communities from aquifer - Crystal Geyser CG10_big_fil_rev_8/21/14_0.10 | ecosystem: Environmental > Aquatic > Deep subsurface > Groundwater | place: USA: Utah...
AAGTATGGCAGCAGACGGACTCAATAACTTAGATTCATTATTGGGAGGTAGCAGCACCGCCTCAACCTCTTCTATTCGCACGATGGCCACATCTGCTAATCTATCTCAAATGATCTCTGAAGCTCGTACTCGCTTGATCGCCGGAGAACGACGTGGCGCCTATAATGAGGATTTAGGAGACTCTCTGATGGGAGTGTATTTAGGTTTTGCCAACAATCTCTTTCGTTCAGCTTGTGTAGGTAGTTTTTTAAGACACGTCCATTTTGTACCCGGGATTGCTCCTGGTGTGGACTTTAGTGGCCCCGATGCTGTGGCCCGCGAAATGGTAGAACAAGATGATCTTTACATAGCCAAACGTCTAGCAGCTTTTTTACAACTACTCAAAGACACACCAAGCCCCATCGGAGGAGGATCCCTTTTTGATCACACTATTATTATGCTCTCTTCCGAAAGTTTTAAACCCACCACGCAGTTTAATGATGATGGGGTGAGAAACTGGGGAGAGGGTGAACGCTGGGGTGCTGTGCTCATGGGGGGGCCGATTCGTGGTGGTTACTATGGAAACGTAACTGTGAGCAGTCTTCAAAACAAACAGCTGATGGGCTTTGATCCCAACTCTGGAGCGGTAGGAGAACCTAGACCTTCGGCTGCCAGCATCTACAAAACTGTGGCAAAAATGCTGGGGATAAGTGATTCCCTCCTCCAAGCGCAAATGCGAGATACCTATGGAGCTTCTTTAATTCCAATACTTAGTAATCGCATCTGATTTGAATTTTATAAAAAAGTCTGATTCACTAGATATGTGATCAACAAAACAGCCCTCAAAAAGATCTTTAAATCAAAAAACTCCAGGGGTTTTTTGATTATTGAGTCCATCATTGCCCTTGCTATGATTGTCATCATTGGCTTGGGTGTGAGCTATTATGTTTCAAATTCAAAAAATACTGGCCGAAATCTCGCCTCCAGTGGACAATGCCAAGCCATCACCACAAATATTTTAGGTTCTATCACAGCGGCAGATAACAGCCTTGTGATCACCAACAATGCCCCCATGAGCAGCAATGCCGAAGAAGCAGTACAACCTTCAAGCCTCGAAAGAGACAACCCTCTTTGTTGCACAGAAAGTAACCGCGCTAACTGTTCTGCTCAAAGACGCTCTGTGCTCTGCGGACACTACACATCTGCCATTAGTGAATCACAAAACGTAAAGGGTGCTGCCACTTGGGCACAAAATTTCTACCTTCATTGCCTCACCACTGGGTCAGCAGGCTGCGGTTTGACCAATCAAAGCTCTGGTAGCCTTTGTAGCGGAGAGGGCCTCGACTTTGACGATGCCTCTGAATTGGCCTTACTGGGCCAGCTTCTTCCCAACTCCATTAACCTAGGCGCGTCCGCTGATAGTTATGGTCGACCTCCCCTAGGGACTCGCCCCTCAAGAGTGCAAATAAAAATTGAACCTATTAGCCTTAACAGAAGAAATATTAGTGGTGGCTGTGATGCTGCTTCTAATGGTTTAGAGTCTAATCCTCCTTACGGTTTAAACTCTAGCATGGGGTATAACGTAGAGATCATCTCTCATTACGCCACAAACCCAAGTGTGGCTGTCGCCGAACAAAATCCCATTAAAACCTGCCCGGCGATAACGGCCGATGTGGTGATGGCTTCGGATTACACACAGCCAAGTATGACCTACACCACTGGCCTTCAGAACTCAGGCGGCAACTTACAAGTTTCTGCTATTGAAGGGGCTTCTGAAAACGGAGATAATCAGGGTTTTGGAACAGGCAATGTTTTTTATCAAGATGGTTCTTTGCGAGCCAACACCAGTTGCACATGCCCTGTAACCTTGGGGACTCCTCCTGGATCTGGAAGCACATATTGCACAGGTTGGGAAAAGGTTGGACTCTACGCTGTTTCCTCTGAGCCGGGCTCCACTTTTATGTGTTCTCCATCGGTGACCAACACTCCCGATCGCTCTTGTGATACTGTATTTAACGGTGTCATCAGTGACAACACACAAAGCTCTGATCAAGGTACGCGCATTGGTGTGGCATGGAATACTCCTATGCCTGAGGGCACACAGATATCTGTTGCCGTGGCTGATGCTGGTGGAAATCGCTCGCCTCAAGTAGCACAGTTCACCGTGTCCCCTGGCTATTGCCCTCCTACACAAAGTTACTGTGCCGATGGTTCACAAACAGGCCCCGAAAGCGGTCCTCTGGTGACAGCCGGAACAGGTAGCACCGCCGCTTGTGCTCAAACAGCCACTTGGCCTGCCAGTGACCCTGCCATCAGTTGTCGCCCCCACTCTGGATGCGGTAGCGCTGCTGGAAACTTTTGCATTGCTGGTACTCGACAGTTTGTAAATTACTCTAATGCTATGAATGCGGCCAGTTGCCCTGCTGCTAATACTTACTGCACTGTGGGTGTGAACAAAGGGCCTTACACTTGCGCCGGTGGAGTGGATTGCACCATCGACAATCGATGTGCCCAACCGGTGTGTGATGATTGCGGTCATGCCACATGCCCTGCCTCCACTATTCCTTTGGGCAACAACTGCCCTGCCACAAGCAACTACTGCCCCAATGCAGTGGTGGGCGGCAGCGGTACTATGAGTCTGCCTACTGACACCTGCGGCAATGCTTGTCCTCCTGGTACATTGGCTCCAGGATCTGGCTGCCCTAATACTGGTAACTATTGTCCTAATGCAAATGCTAGTGGCAGCGGAGTGATGAAGTTACCATCGGATGCCTGTGGTAATTTGTGTCCTCCAGGAAACATTAGCTACAACGGCGCCGGCTGCCCATCTATTGTGAAAGATCCCAACACCTGCGGAGTAGCAGCTTTATTTGACGGTTGTGGCCGTCAGTGTCCTGTAACAGAGACTTGCTCGGTGGAGCCTGTTGGTACCACTGGGAGTAGTACGGGAGATCCTGATCCGACCACGACTGGATTCGATTGCAACTCGACCCCAGATGAACCTGGCTGTCAAGGGGGAGTAACAAGCACCTCTGGTAGTGATACAACCGGTGACACAACACCGCCACCTCCGCCCAATCCTACTAGCGGTAGTAGCAGTGGAGTTGTTGATCCTCCTCCCGGCGGGGGCTGTTCGTATGAAAGTTGTCTTCAAAACCCAAATATATGTATTGAAAAAGCTGAGCAAGAAAGCTGTGATCCCACCGACCCCACAGCCGACGGAGATATTATGCAATACACCTGTAAGCCTTTAGCAGACAACCCTGACTGCGGAACCTGCGAGGGTGAAAGAATCGGTGGCTGTCATGGATGGTAACACGGTACTTAATCTCATCTCATTCTGAAACGCAATTCTATTAAAACTGTAAAGCTTCCTCGACCTTTGGCCGAAGAGTACTAAGGATTATGCCTGGAAACGCCGTAATACTTAGGGGGGAACCTTGGGCAAAAGAGTAAGTCTCAAAAAACTAAATAATAAAGGTTTCCTTATTGTTGAGGCCTTAATGGCTTTAACTATGATTCTCTTTGTGGCACTGGGCGTGGGTTATTACGTTGGTGGCGTAAAAAAGGCCACCATCAATACCTCTGCCAGCTCCCAATGCCAAGCCATTGGATCCAATCTCCTCAATCAAATTTCTGCCGCTGATAATAGCTTAGTGATCACTAATAATGCGCCCATGAGCGACAGCAATAACCAGGCTGTAACCCCAGCCCCTCTTGAAAGTACCAATCCGCTTTGTTGCACTCAAAATGGGCGAGCCAACTGCACAAGCACCCGTCGCACCCTACTTTGTGGTAGCTATACGTCTGCTATTAATGAGGCACAGAATGTTAAAGGGGCTGCCACTTGGGCACAAAATCTCTATTTATATTGTACAAGTTCAGGTTCTGCAGGTTGTGGTTTAACAAATCAAGCCGCCGATAGTCTTTGCAGTGGGGATGGGCTCGACTTTGATGAGGACGCCGAAATTGCTCTACTTGGTGAGATTCTCCCAAGTTCTGTAAACCTTGCAGCATCCACAGACTCTTACGGGCGCCCTGCTCCTTCAGGCAGCGCACGCCCAGCTCGCGTTCGTTTAAAGATTGAACCTATTAGTTTGAATCGCAGAAACGTCAAGGGTGGTTGTAACCCTATGGGTAATGGCCTCGAGGCTAACCCACCTTATGGTTTAAACTCTAACATGGGTTACAATGTTCAGATCATCACCTACTACAATCCAAATCCTAGCCAATCGGTAAACGCACAAAATCCATTAAAATCCTGCCCTGCTATTTCTGCTGGGGTTGTGTTTCCTCTTGATCATAGCAATCCCACAATGACCAATACATTGGGCCTTGTGAATGCTGGTCCTGATGGCAATATTTCTGCCACAGAAACTTCAGGCACAAATACAGACAACGAGTCTATTCCTACAAGTACTTCTTATTATAGAGATGGATCTGTTAGATCCAATGCCAGCTGTTCTTGCCCAGTGACGGCCGGTGTACCACCAGCGCCAGGCACAAGTTATTGCTCTGGTTGGGATAAAGTGGGGATGTTTGCTGTGTCCTCTGAGCCGGGTTCTACCTTTATTTGCTCATCATCACTCACAAGCACACCCAATCAATCATGTGATACTGTTCTTGGTGGTGTGGTCGCCGATAACACTCTATCTACAGATCAAGGAACTCGCATTGGATTAGCATGGTCTAATCCCCTACCAGAAGGTACTCAACTTTCTATTGCTACGATTGATGCTGGTGGAAACATTTCTCCTGAGGTGGCTCAAGTCTCTGTTTCTCCTGGCTACTGCCCTCCCACAAGTACGTATTGCGCCGATGGTTCTCAAACTGGAACCGAGGCAGGTCCTAACATCACTGCGGCCCCTGGGGCTGCTGGTGCCTGTACTGCAGACCCGACTTACCCAGCTTACACACCTCCCATCAGCTGTCGTCCTCACTCTGGCTGTGGCGATGCTGTGGGCAATCTTTGCCCTCAAGGCACTCGCACAGGACAAAACTGTCCTGCCACAAACACTTACTGTACAGCAGGAGTGAATAAAGGGGCTTATGCCTGTGCCGCTGGTATTGATTGCACTACTGATGCTCGATGTGGAAAGTCTGTTTGTGATGATTGCGGTCAAGGCACTTGTGCTAACTCTACCATTCCCGTTGGTAATAATTGTCCTGCCTCGAGCAACTACTGCTCTGGTGCCACTGTTGGTGGAGCAGGAATTTTTGGTTTACCTACAGACACTTGCGGTAATGCCTGCCCTGCCGGAACACGATCAGGTGTAGGTTGCCCTTCTCCTTCTAGCGTGTGTATCGGTACGTCAACAGGCAGTGATGATTGCGGTCAAGCCTGTGCCGCTGCCACTAAAGTTTGTTGTGTGCCAAGTTGTCCAAACCCTGCCACTGTTTGCTCTGGCACTGCCTTGGGTGGAGACGGTTGTGGCGGCACATGTTCTGGTACAGGCACAATGGCTTGTGCACCACCACCAGGAGGTGGTGGTGGCGGTTGTCCTGGTGGACAATATCCAGATCAAGCTTCATGCGATGCCACTGTCACTAGCTCAGATGTGATTGTAGGTGGGTCTGCGTGTTACCAACCTTCGGGCGCATGCTGGCAGGCTCTTTGCTCTTCATGGACAGGTTGGTCACCCACACAAGAGTACTCAGCAGGACATGGTGGAGCTCATAGACACTGTCTGCACAATGAAGACTGTTCACAAAATGGAATTGATAACGGTAAATGTCGATCTGTTATTTGCAATGGTTACTGTTGTAGCGAAGAAGGCATCTCATGCTGTGCTGCCGGACTTGGCGAAGCAGGGTGCGGAACTTAGAGTTCAGTTATTGTGCAAAATAAAAAAGCCAAGGTTTCAACCCTTGGCTTTTTTTGTTGTCGACGCTGATGATTTAATAAAGTTCTAATTCAAAACCAGCATCCTGTTGCAATGACACTGGCGCACTCACCGAGGCATAGTCTGGATGAGTGATACTCCCTACATAGTTGCCCTTAGGAATAATAAAGAGCACTCGACCATCAGCATTGGATGTTTTTGTATAATTTCCAAGCTTAATAATAGCACCTTCAACAGCTTCATGCGTACGAGCACTTTTCACCACAACAGTGATATAGATATCTTGATTGGCTGGCGCCACTGGCTGGAGTGCATGAGTTAAAGACATGCTGCCCCCGAAAGCGAATCCTGCTTGAGCCACAGTGGTATAGCCTTGTCGAGTCACTTGAGCATCGTAGACACCGAATGGAAGTGTGATACTTACTCGACCTTGCTCATCAGTTTGGCCATAGTGATCACCAAGTTTTAAAACTGCATTTTTCACAGGAGCTCTTGTTACAGAATCTACAAGAGTTAAGCTAAAAGTACCACTTGTTGGATTTTGCGCAACTCCGTAGGTTTTAGATAAACTATGATAATCACCGTCGGAGGGAGTTGTTGTGTAACCCATGCGGTTCGCATAAGCCGCGTATTGTGGTTTTGGTGTTACTGTGGGTTGCTGATTAGTAGAGTACATGTATTGGTTATAATGCATAATTGAAAGAAAATCATAAGGTTCATCAGCGCCAACAGTATCATTAGTAAATAAATCAAAATTATGACTTAAGTTACTAGGTATATTTTCCCAATGTATATCTACGTATTGATCACGATCTGGCCTCTGATGTTCATGAACTAAGCCAAAAGCATGACCAAGCTCATGAATAATAGTACCTCTGTTCCAACAATTATACTGAGGATCTAAATTCATATAAGTATTGTGAAATCGAGATTTTCCAACAGTTGAATAACAACCTATCAAATTACTACCTGGGTCACGAATTTTAACTAAAAAAGTTTTTTGTTCATTAGTTGCGTTCACACATTTCACATTCACACGCTGAGACCAAATATCACAGGCCTCAAAGAAAATTTGTTTTTGAGTCCCAGAGACCCCTGAATCAAAGACAACTGGTAGAATACCATTCTCCCAAGGATCCGCTCTATAAGTATTAAATCCTCTAAAAGAATTAGATTGAGTTACACCATGAGGAGACTCAGCTACATTAACATCTAAAATCATATCACCAACTTCTTGAGCTCTAGTCATAGCCTGTGCGCCAACAGAAGCCAGCCCCGTCAGTGCCAACACACAACTCATGAGAAGCTTTTTGTAAACTCCTTGAATCTTCATATTTTTCATAATTCCCCCATCCTATCTTTGTTAATTAAATCCAAACCAAAAACTAAATTAATTATTTTCTAATAAATCTTTCCAATGATTCTTAAACTCATCACTGGTCATCAAAATGGCAGCAACTTCATCAAGCGCCAATGTGCTATCCACATAAGAGTCGTAGCCAGAAGTGTCTAAACCACGACCAAAGAAAGCTCGGTAAAAGTTACTGATCATCTCTGCGCGGGTTTTACTAGCCAAATGTTCTTGAAACTCAGAGCTATGTAAAAGAATGCTCATCATCCTAATCAGTCCGTGTACTTTATAGTTATGAATCAGCTGACAACTACCATCAGCAGATGGAAAGTCAGCCCGGCGAAACAATCCAGCCGCATAAAGAATATTGGTTAATTTCTTTGATTCTAAAGTAGCGCAACTAGATTTTGAGTAATCATCATTAAGAGTCACATCATCGTAAACACTTTGCTGACCATATAAGTAGGCTAAAGCCTGGCCATCCAAGTTAGAAGGTTCAAAGGATCTTCCCATTTGTCCTTGATACTCTTCATAACTAGCCTTTGCCTTAATTGTTTCTAAGCTTGGGCCCTTAGCAAAGGCTCCCGAGTAATAATGCATAATCGAAAGAAAGTCATAATTAGTTCTAAAGTCAGAGGCGCTTAATATGTCAAAATTGTACTTTTGATTTTCAAGAACATTATCCCAAAGAATATCGATATACTGATCACGATCAGCTCTTTGGTGCTCATGTAACAAGCCAAAGGCATGGCCTAGCTCATGGGCAATCACAGAACGGGCCAAACACCCACTCCCTAAGCTCATAGTAGAGACACCACCTCTGCTATTACCAATGGGCATTCCCACATAAGACCAACAGCCAGAGCTCTCCCTAGAAATTTCTAAATGTGGCAACTGACCATCTTCTGCCGTCACACAAAGTACTGGAGCTTTTTTTGACCAAGAATCACAAGCTTCAAAAACATAGTTCTTTTCAGCGGCCGTCCAATTGCCCTTAAAACGAATAGGCAACACACCATGTGACCATGCCACGGCACCATAAGCCTTTAGACCACTAGCCCCCATAGGAAGCAGAGTGCTCTGCTCCAATAACATATCGTCTACTTTCTTAAGTGGTGTCGACTCTACAGAGTTAAAAGATGTCTTATTTTGAGACAGGGATGCTTTTTGATTTTGCCCGCAAGCTGTGAGTAATACCGCTATGATCAATAGATGTTTCAGTTTCACATTGTCCCCCTACACCCATTGAATAAGCAAATCTCGGTCCATGTCTCTTGTTGAGATTTACTATCTAAATAACTGAAATTATTGATTTTTTTATATCTCACACTGAGGCGCCACTGTTATTTCATTGGCACCTGTCAAGTGGCAGTAGACAGTGATGATCTTCCCCATACCTCCGGAGCTCAGTTGCTCCCCACTACATTTTATGTCCTAATAGCCCTAAGGAGACCTCAGGATTTGCAAAAGTCATCTCACCCACAAATAAGCACTCCCGCAGGCAAAACGGTGATTAAACACAGCCTCATGAACTTAGCAGGCTTTGGTGTACCACTGGTTGTGGCCTTTCTTTGCATCCCTCTACTCATCAAAGCCATGGGCCCAGACCAATTTGGAATTCTCACTTTGGGATGGATGTTCTTAGGCTATTTTTCTATTTTTGATTTAGGTCTCTCACGAGCCCTCACAAGAGAAGTCTCCGAAGGCTTGAGCCAAGGGCGAAAAGACATCAAGTCTTTAATCTGGTCCACCTTAATTTCAACCTTTGTCCTCGGAAGTCTAGGAGGATTACTTTTAGCAATAGGTTCTCCCTACTTAGCCCATCATCTTCTTAAAATCCCTGAAGGATATGAAACCCCCACGCTGCATTCTTTTTTAATCATTGCAGCCCTCATTCCATTTGTAATTTCCATGACAGGTCTTCGAGGAGTTCTAGAAGCTCAACAAAAGTTTAAATACATCAACTCCATACAAATCATTTCTGGGGTTTTTAACTATGCCTTACCGCTCGCCATTTATAGCTTTTATCCCAGTGTTGAATACGCAGTAGCCACCCTAGCCCTCACGCGACTCTTGGGTTTTCTGGCCTATCTGTACTCAGTTGCTGGTTCCATGGAAGCCATGGAAGGTTCCCTGAGCTTTCACCTTGAGTCTGTTAAAAAATTATTACGTTACGGAGTATGGATCACTATTTCAAATGTGCTATCCCCACTAATGACCTATGCCGATCGTTTTTTAATTGGAGCCATCGTCTCCGTAGCTGCTGTCACCTACTATGTGACTCCCTTTGATATGATCACAAAAATTTGGATTTTACCCACAGCCATCACAACAGTGCTATTCCCCATTTTTTCAGCACAAAAAACAGCATCAAATCCAATAAATCATAAGTACTTTTTTCGCAGCACAATTCTTCTCTTTAGCCTGCTTGTTCCCCTCTCTTTTTTGCTCATCGCCTTTGCCCACCCACTCTTAAGCCTTTGGATTTCTGAAGACTTTGCCAATGAATCTGCCACTGCACTTTCAATTTTTTCTTTTGGCATCGTCTATAACGCCGCGGCTTTTGTGCCCACAAGTTACATTCAGGCTATGAATCGCCCATCATGGACAGCCAAGCTTCACATCGCCGAAGCTGTTCTCTACATAGGACTATTGTATTGGTTCACACACACATACGGAATTTTAGGAGCTGCCATTGCCTGGGCTTTTCGTGTGTTAGTTGATTTTCTATTTCTCATGCTCTTTGCACAATGGGAGTTAAAATTAGCCAAAAAAAAATGGGCCCTTATTTTTGTAGGCCCATTGGTTCATATATCTGCACTATTCATATGGTATTATTCATATGGTACTTTAACTGTAGATCTTAATTTACGATTCTAGCTTATCTTGTTTAAATTATCTTGGATCAATACACTTACGATAGATCTCTTCAATTTTTCCAGCAGTTGACCAACCCATTTGATCCACAACACAAATTCTATAAATGGCTTTTGTAAAATGACAGTCGTTACGATCGTCTAACTTCTCCACTTTAATTAACTGTGATGTCTGAGTAAAGTAGACCTGACCAAAAGAGTCTTGAGAAATGTATGTGCTCGACTTTGGATCAGCAGCCACTAGGCCGCACTCATTGGCAGCAGTTTCGCCGAATACCTTGCTTAAAGTTTTTTGAGAGTCTAGGTATCCGTAAACAGTCGACTGAGACCAACCCACCGAAGATACCAACATCACTACCACAAAAGATAAAATTATTTTCATAAACACTCCTTTAGCTCTCAGATCTCCTTTTCTCACAAATAAGTCAATGCCTGGAATCTCAATCCCAAACAGTTTTACATAGGAGGCTTAATCCCATGGACACTTTGAGGTTTTTACAAGAAAGTACTACTTATGAACATTGCCTTTATGACCCACAAAGCCCATCCGCAGATGCATCCTGACGACGCTCTTGCAGCTAAAGAACTAGAAAGAATGGGCCACAATGTTACAGCTCAAATTTGGAATGAAAAATTCCATCAAGATTACAACCTGCTGATTCTTCGATCTTCTTGGGATTATCACTTTATGCCCCAAGCGTTTTCAAAGTGGATTCAGTCACTTAAAACCAAAACTTTAAATGACCCTTCAGTGATCTTGTGGAATATGAATAAAAGATATCTCCTAGATTTAGAGTCACTGGGTATACCCATTGTTCCTACTCTATTTTTAAAACAATTTAATCCTCACGAAGTCTATGAGTTAGCTGCCATTAATCGATGGAGCCAAGTTATTCTTAAACCAGAAGTTTCAGCCTCCAGTGAACAAACACATCTATTAGACTTATCGCAAATAAAAAACTTCCACTACACCCTCGACCATCATCGTGGGCGCACGTTACTTCAACCATTCCTTGAAGAAATCAAAACAAAGGGTGAACTCTCTCTTGTTTTCTTTTCTAACGGCAGTGAGGCGATCTTAAGTCATTGCTATAAAAAAACACCCAAGCCTGATGACTTTCGTGTTCAGCTTGAGTTTGGAGGCAGCGCCTTACTGACACCTGCCCCTGCAACAGCACTAAGGGTGGCGCATCAGTGCATTGCTTTCTTAAAGAATACCTTTAAGCACTCCTCCTGGCTTTACGCACGTATAGATCTTATGCCCCACCAAGACCAGTGGTTAGTGAGCGAGATGGAGTTGATAGAACCAGCACTTTCTTTTTACCTTGATCCACACTCACCAAAACTTTTTGCTGAAAGTGTTCGTTCTCATCTTAATGAAGGCAACTGACTCCACCACCAACATTTAACCAGAATCTTTGATACAAAGACCAAAGACCCACAGCCATAAAAAACAGCGCTACCCAACGGCTCTTCTGAAGGGGCAACCAAAGTAAAAGACGGTGCCCCAATAAAAGTCCAGGAACCGTGCCCACCCAAAACCCTAACATCCACAAACCACCCAAGGTTGAAGATCCTGTGGCGGCTGCTGAAAGTATAAATCCATAAAGCCAACCACAGGGAATAAAGACAATCATAAGCCCCAGGGCCAAAGGCCTCAAAAAAGACAAGCGGTTTAGATTTTTGAAGAGAGCTACAAAAGGTAAATTGATATGAAGAGGTTTGTTTTTCCAAAGACGATAGGCCATCCAAAACATAGTGAGTGCAAAAAGAAGGGAGCTCACTTGAGTCAAGATGGAGTCTGAGTTGGGATTTAAGATTTTCTTTCCTAGCCCCCCAGCAAAGGCCCCCACAAGAACATATGAAATCAGCCGCCCAGTATGAAACAAGAAGCCTTCAAACCAAGTTTTAGTGGTGCTCACTAACAAGGGGCCACACATCCCCACGCAATGAGTGCTTCCTACAAAGCTAGCAAGAACCACTCCTCCAAAAAAACTGCCATACTCACCGATTGGGCCCAACAAGAGGCAGCTCCTTTACTAAGATCAAATTCTTAGATTCAATTTTAATATTAGCTAGCTTTCGTCCTCCCTCAACAAAACCGACGGGAAACGTAATAAAAACATCAACTCGCACCGTTTTACCAGCAGGAATTTCAATGGGATTTTGAGCCGTCACCAGCTCCAATACTGAAGTTTCAGTACTCATTTGCAAACTTCTCGTAACGAAATCTAGATTATTCACCTCTAATACAAAATGATTGCTATAAATATCATCAGAAATTTCTGTGTAAGGTAATCCCTTTGCCCTCAAGACCTCAACGGAAATATCCTGGCGCATAGAAATAAGATATGTGAAGCTCCCTAACAAAAGCCCCAGCAGCAGTGTTAAAAGATAAACCCTAGGTCTAAACAATCGAAAAGGTAAACTTAATGGGGCTGCCAAGCGAGCGTATCGAATAAGCCCCTTTGGTTTTTTCACCTTTGTCATTATCTCATCACAGGCATCCATACATGCCGTGCAGGCAATGCACTCCATTTGTACCCCACGACGAATATCAATCCCCGTTGGGCATACGGCCACACATCGATAGCAGTTAACACAATCGCCCTCTTGTCCTTTAGGCGCACTTCCCTTACGAGGCTCTCCACGCTCCTGGTCATAATAAACAATCATTGAATGTGGATCCATCATCACACTTTGAAAGCGTCCGTAGGGGCACATGATCACGCAAAATTGCTCTCGAAACCAACCAAAGTTAAAAGTTAAAACAAGGGTCCAAAAAAGCATCATAACGAAAGGAACCCAATGGCTTTCTGGTTCATTCAAGACCATGTCGATGAGTGGCTGAGAACCTACAAAGTAAGCTAAAAAAGAGTTAGTAATCACCCAAGAGATTGCAAAATAAAGAACCCACTTTAATCCTCTCAAAAAGATTTTATGAAATGACCAAGCTGCTTTATCTAAAGCCCTTCTCTGATGTGAGTTCCCTTCAATTAATCTCTCCACTCGGCGGTACAATGCCTCAATAAAAACTGTTTGAGGACAAGCATAGCCACACCACACTCGGCCCCAAATGGCTGTTAGCCACACCAAACCCAGGGCAACGCCTGCAAACACAAAGAAAACCAAGGGTGTTTCATGGGCCCAAAATGTGAGCCCAAAAAATGAAAAACGTCTTTGGGGAATATCCAATAAAATCAACTGACTTCCATGCCAATGAATCCAAGGGGTCGCTAAAAATACAAAAAGTAAAACTAAGTGAAGCCAACTGCGAATACGTCTATAAAAACCATAAACTTCCAAGGGGTGTAAAAATACCCTTCGACCCTGGCTATCAGTTGTAGCAAGTCTTTCTTCTGGCAGTTCTAAGGAATTCTCTTTATCACTCAACTTTTTGTCCTTCTGGTGCCTTTGGATGTTCAGGATGGGAGCCCTTCAAAGTGCTCGCATAAGCCACCACTTTGATCAGTTCCTCTTTGGTTAACATTGTTCCCCAAGGCGGCATACCCTTGACGGTAACACCTTCATTGACCACTTGAAAAATATCCTGAGGAACACCTTTTCCGTGAATCCAATAACTGTCTGTTAAATTAGGACCTATCCCCCCCTCACCATGAACTCCATGACAGGCGGCACATTTTCCCACAAAAATCTCACGACCACTCATCAGCTGAGAGTTATCAGTGACCACTGAGTTAAACTGTCCCTCATTAAAAGTTGGTTTTTGTGGACCTTTTTGAGCTTGAACAATTGCCAAATCACTTTTGTACTCATTTTGTATCAGCAAATTTGTTCCAGTATGATAGTGAATCACATAAAAGAATGAGTAAATAATAGCACCTAAAAACGTCAATACCCACCAACGAGGCAAGGGGTTATCCAACTCCCGAATTCCATCATACTCGTGCCCTGTCATTTCTTTGTCTGTGTTTGTTTCCTGACTCATGGCTGACCTCCTTGATCAAAAGGAATTTGTGAGTATTTCAAAATTTTTTGTGAATCAGTTTTAAAAACTTTAAAGACTAGAACCACAAATAAAACGAAGAAAATAAAAAGTGCCATTAAAGTTAATACCAAATAGGGGTAATCAACAAAAGCCATAGACTTCATTTTACCCTCCCTTGCCCTAGTCTCTGAAGATAGGCGATCAAAGCGACAATCTCTTTGTCTTCCAAACCACTCTTAGCCCCTTGTTCTTCTAATTGACGAGCAATTTTCAAGCCTTGAGATTTGGCATCTTCCACAGCTCGGTTCACTTCCTCATCAGAGTAAGGAACTCCTAATTGCTTCATCACAGCAAGTTTCTTAGTTAAAATTGTAAAATTCGTTTTATTTTTTTCTAACCACGGATAAGACGGCATAATGGAGTTGGGCGTGACATCTCTAGGGTCTAACATATGCCGATAATGCCAAAGGTCAGGATACTTACTACCAACACGAGCAAGATCAGGACCTGTTCGTTTAGAACCCCACTGGAAAGGTCGGTCATAAATAGACTCACCAATAGTCGAAGGATCGCCATAGCGTAATTTTTCAGAGATCATTGGACGTATCATCTGCGAATGGCAATTGTAACAGCCTTCGGAGACGTAAATATCTCTTCCCGCTAACTCTAAGGGGCTATAAGGTTTTACCGCATCATTTGGTTTTACAAATGTATGCATCAACATCGTTGGTAAAATCTCAATAACACTACCCACCGCAATGGCCACAAAAACCAACACACTAAATGTGGTAGCCAATCCCTCGATCCTTCGATGACCTGTGCCCAGAACCTGAGCGGTTTTGGAAGCAAAGACATGCTCACTCTCACTAGACTTTGAGGTCTTAATTGTTTTCCAGAGGTTATAAACCATAAGAAAGTACCCTGCCAAAAAGAGAACTCCACCAAAAGCTCTCACCCAATACAAAGGCACTATTCTTAAAACGGTTTCTACAAAATCTGGATACACAAGACGGCCAGATTCGTCCACCGCCCTCCACATTAAGCCTTGAGTGATACCGCTGGCCCACATAGAGCAGATGTATAAAATAATACCAGTAAAGCCCAACCAAAAGTGAACGTTGGCTAGCTTTTCACTATGAAGTTTTGTGTTCCAAAGTTTTGGTACCAAATAATAAAGCATTCCAAAAGTTAAAAAACCATTCCACCCAAGGGCTCCACCGTGAACATGTGCAATAATCCAGTCCGTATAGTGAGCCAAACTTGAAACTGACTTAATGGAAAGGAGTGGTCCTTCAAAAGTTGTCATCCCATAAAATGTCACCGCAGCAACTAGAAACTTTAGAATAGGCTCTTGTCGCACACGATCCCATGCACCTCTTAAGGTGAGGAGCCCGTTAATCATACCTCCCCAACTCGGAGCCCAGAGCATCAGTGAAAAGACCATGCCCATGGTCTGTGCCCACTCAGGAAGTGCTGTGTATAAAAGATGATGTGGGCCAGCCCAAATATAAATGAAGACCAAGCTCCAAAAGTGGATAATAGACAAACGATAGGAATAGATCGGTCGTCCTGAAGCTTTAGGAATGTAGTAATACATTAATCCTAAGAAGGGGGTGGTCAAAAAGAAAGCCACTGCATTGTGCCCGTACCACCATTGTACCAAAGCATCCTGTGCCCCTGCATAGACAGGATAACTCTGAAAAAAAGATACCGGGACCTCAATAGAGTTCACAATATGTAAAACAGCAACTGTGATAATAGTGGCAATATAAAACCAAAGAGCCACATAAAGGTGTTTCTCTCTTCTCCGAGAAATAGTACCAAAAAAATTAACAGCAAATACCACCCAAATCACGGCAATGGCAATATCGATGGGCCACTCTAACTCTGCATATTCTTTGCTCTGACTGATTCCAAAAGGTAGGGTGAGAGCTGCTAGTAAAATAATGATCTGCCATCCCCAAAAATGCAGTTGGCTTAAGGCATCGCTCATCATTCTTGTTCGCAATAGTCTCTGCGTGGAATGATACACACCCGCAAAAACGGCATTGCCAGCAAAAGCAAATATAGCTGCATTTGTATGTAATGGACGAAGGCGACCAAAGGTGATCCAAGGCAAATTCCAATTGAGCTTCCAATTAGCAAGCTCTAAGGCAATATACACCCCTAGTAAAAAAGCCACCCCTCCCCAAACGATAGTTGCCAACACAAATTGCTTTACAACTTTGTCATCGTAAGTCTCTTCTAGTCTCTCCAAGTTAATCATGTTTGTTTTCCTCCCCTTCCTCATGCAGCACTCTCACTGCCGGCGTTTCTAAATCATCAAACTGACCATTTTTAACAGCCTTTAAAAACAAAACTAAAAAAATTCCGCCTAGTAACAAAGAAGCTGGAATTAAAAAAAAGAGAATATTCATAAGTTCTCACCTCTAAAAAAATAAAAAGAGCTCCAAGAAAAAAGAAAAACAGTGAGAGCCCCTAGAGGCATAATAACAGCTGCCAATAGAGGATGAATCACTCCTACCAAGGCCAACCCACCAGCCGCAAAATTATAGATAACAGCAATCCATAGGTTGCGACGAATGATTTGAGGAACACGTCTTGCTAGGAGAAACCATTGACCCAATTTTTTTATATTTTGGCCAACAAAATGGGCATCTGCTTTGTATTCAAAGTTTAAAAAATCATGCCGAATGCTAATGCCAATAGTAGCGGCATTTAATGCTTGAATATCGTTCAAGCCGTCTCCAACAAAAATACAAGGAGAGTGTTCATTAAGAATTCTAGCCTTATCTTCTGAACGACAGTCGGAGTAAAAATCATCAACTTCAAGTTCGCTAGCGACACTTCGAACAACCCCATCATGATCCCCTGAAAGCAAAACAGGCTTCAGCTTTAAAGCTTTGATCATTTTAATAAAACCTTGAGTTTCATTTTTAACCTTATCCACCAAAAGTATGTTTTTAGTTTTAGTTCCATTGATATGATGGATGCGAAAGATGAGCGTGTGAAGTTGATCATTTGTTCTAAGAAGATCAACTCTCTGTTCATTGTAGACGCCTGAAAGACCTCTTCCATAAAGATCCTTAATCTCGTTAAATACAACTGGGTTTGCTCCTTGTTTTAACAACTCGCTAAAAATGGACTGCGCAACGACATGTGAACTTTTAGAAACTAGTCCGGCCAAGATATTTTGTTCGTCCTCGGCGAGAGTGGGAAGTGTCACACTAAATTTGCCTTCTGTGAGGGTGCCTGTTTTATCTAAAAAAATATTTAAAACATCTTTCAATTTTAAAAATACACTTTGATTTCGTATATAAACACCCAATTCAAAACTTTTTCTTAATGCTAAACTCAACACAAGAGGTTCTGAAAAAGCAAAGGTACAGGGGCAGGTGACAATCAAAAAAGCCAGGGAACGGTAGGGCCATGATTCAAAACTCAAGTAATATCCCAAAACAGAATAAATTGTAACAATCCCTAGGATGATGATTAAATAGTACTTAGACACCCTTTCTAAACTACTAATAACATGACCAGATTTACTTTTATCTTGTAAATCCACATATAACTGGGAGTCTTTTAAGCTTGTATTTGCAGTGCACTTGGCACCTGAAGAGAGCAATCGTGATCCCAACAAAATTTTTTCATTCATTTTTTTCAAAGTAGGGACAGACTCACCTGTCACTGCACTTTCATCAAACCAAGCTTCCTTTGTTAATAAGCTAGAGTCTGTGGGCACCATATCCTGGCCCTTGAGGATATATGTCTGATGAGCCTGTAATTTATGGGCATAGCTTTTTTGTCCGCTCTCTAAATACACCGGAGCCTGCTGTAACCAGAACTGCCCACCAGACTGTGATTTTAAAAACAACTGATTCAAGAAAAGGCGTGAAAATAAAAGTAAAAATACCAGCATGGTGACAGTATCAAAATACACTCCACCGCTTAAATTTATAAAATTCCATAGACTCACGCCAAAAGCAGAAAGCAAGGCAATTGTAATGGGCAAATCCACAGAGATACGTTTTTGCAAAAGCTGTCGAAATGACAGTCTTATCATAGGACCTGCGGAGTAAAATAAGGTTGGTAAAGTGAGTAGTAAACTTACACTATCAAAGTATCTTGAAAAACTATCCTCAGCTCCAGCATAATTGGCAATGGCCATGATCATGATATTTCCGCTACAAAACGCAGCAACTCCCAAGCGGGCCAAATCTCCATGAAGAGATTTCTTTAAGAACTGTTCCTCAACTTTTAAAGGGACTGGACCAAGATTTCTTTTATCTAACTCTTCAAGAACTTTAGAAAACTTCTCTGTTCTTAGGGTGACCACACGTTTTTCAAAATCCCACTGACAACTTTGGGCTTGTGATAGATTCCAATCAAACCCAGTGAATTCACAAATTTGGCATTCCAAGCCCCTGAGATACACAACATATTGGCCAAGATGATTTTTGTATTGAAGCCCCTGCTGGGGCTCATCGTACAACTCCCATGATCGAGATGATCCAATATATTCATACACAAACTCGCAACCCCTACAGCAAAAGATCTTTTGTCCAGCATAAATGGGCTTAGTAGTGCCCTGACCACAATGAGTACAGGATAAAACTTCTTTTGTGGCTCCATTCAATGTGCCACTCAACGATTGCTGCATGATCTTAAGTTGCTCCAAATTTTATTTAGTAAATATATGCTACAGCAATGCCCGTACCAGGCTCATCACATTTTTACTCTCTTGCCGAATAAAGTGCAGAGCCAAACTGACCCATCTTGGGAACATATACCTCTTTCAAGGTGAGCAAATACAATTTGACACACTCAGACTTTGAGGCCCATACTCCAGGCACTTTTGGAGGCCTTCTATATGATACGTAATTTAATACTATTTTTGTTTATTTCCAGCACTTTAAGTGTCAGCCATGCACAGTCCTCTGACCCCATGGACGAAATCAAAAGTAAGTTGGCCGCTGATGGTCTAATGGGTCTAGTTCACGGAGCAGATGTAGAGCGAGGGCTTTATGTGTTTTCTTACCATATCCCTGGAGACTTCTTTACTCGATACAACTTCTCGCTTTTAGCAAGATCTCAAGCGCAGAGAGAACTCCTTAAGACACTTCAACGACATGATCGTGTTTTAGTAAAAGGAAAGTTAGGCGGACAAAAAACTCCCCAGCCGCACATTCTTATTGCTAGCATTGAAGTTCTTGAAAAATACAATCCTGAGATTGAAAGCCCCGGTGGTCACTGGACTAAAGATACAAAGCTTCCTGATGATCTCAAAGATAAAACAGAAATCACCGTACAAGTGCATGCGGTTGCAGGCGAGGGCCAAGTTCTGGTTGTTGAATACCGTGAAGCCATTTTGCCTGTGGTTGTTCCCGCCAAGCTTACCAACTTTACCAAAGATCTTTACCGAGGAGATCTTATTCAAATTCAGTTTATCATTCAAAAATCTCCTGGCCGCCCCACTCATCTTGTGCTCAACGGTAGCGTAGATGCCCCAGTTAAAGTCTTAGAGCGCCTTGTAGACATACATAATCAGCCCGTTACAAAGTCAGGTCGCCTTGTGTTGTTCCCCAAAAGCCCTACCATCAATCGAGATGTATGGGCTCTGGAAGAGGCCCTACCAGAAGGACTCTTTCGTTATTACACTTTAGTAAATTTTAAAGAAGAAAATGGTCAGTTCCCTGAGTTGGAAAAAATAGGAAAAAAACTGAGAGCCTTATGGGATGCTCACCCTGAATCTGTATTTCATGCTAGAAATAAGTTTATAAATTTAAAGATAAGGATCAGAGCCAAAAGCGAAAAGGCCACAGTTTTTACCCCAGACCAAGCCAATGCACAACTTCACCTAAGGGCAGAGGACATTATCCTCCTCGACTAATGCCTAAATATAAATAAAATATAAGTCTAGCTCTCGACTCATCATACCTTGAGTAGCTGGACTCTACTGCCCCTACCGAGAGGCATCTTCATGTCGTTCCAAAGAACTTGGTAGAAACCTTAGAGGTCGCTTCTAAGATAAGGTTCGTCCAGGATTAGTACTTTTATTTTTATTTGTAACTCCAGGGAGTTGAGTTGGTGCGCTCTACTGGACTCGAACCAGTGACCCCTACCATGTCAAGGTAGTACTCTAGCCAGCTGAGCTAAGAGCGCCCTAGGAATGAAGCCTAAATTATGCGCAGTCCCCCCAGGGGTCAAGTATTTGATATTTCTATGTGGATTATGATCTTAAAGATGAGCTGATGGAGAGCCTGATATGTCTTTTTTCTCTCTCCATGAATTGAGATTTCTGAGCAAGTGGCCTTGCCACTCTCCAAAAGCCTTTTCTGGGCTTAAAGTCACACCCCAATCAGACATGCGATCTCCATTTTCATGGTGTCCACAGACCCTGAGCCACGAAAACGCGTTAAGATCATTACAAACATTCAAAGCCATGCCATGCAAAGTGATACCGTGCTGTACACGAATTCCAAAGGCAGCAATCTTTCCGCGCTCAGTCCACAAACCTGATTCTTCACCTTTTCTAGAAGCTATCCCATGAGCAGATAAAAAATCCTGAGCCGATCTCTCTAGTAGCCCCACCCAATCTCTAACTCCCAAGTCGTATTGTTTTAAGCTAAAGCTCGGATATGTCACTAACTGACCTGGAAGATGAATCACAGCCTCTCCCCCTCTGTCAGTTTCCGCAATTTCGACACCATTTTTTTGATAAAACTCTGTGGTCTGTAAAAGATCTAAACTCGCATTGGATCGACGACCTAAGGTGATCACAGGAGAGTGCTCCAAGCCATACACAACAGCCATATCGGGCTGCACTCTCACTTGCTCCACTGTCTGCTTTTGTAACTTTAAGCCTGCTTGATAGCCGACTTGCCCTAACCACTGAAATTTCATAATGAGAGGGACTATATCCCCAATTTTAGAGTTTTTCTAGCCCTGATCAGCTAATAAAGCTCAACGTAGTCGTTCTCTTTAAAGCCAGAGCCAGAGTGGAGAACACAGATGGCGCCATCAGTTCCAAAATAACTAACCACCTCTAAGGTCCCCTTCATGCGCCCTGGGGCCAATCCAATAAAATCCCCTGTCTCTGGGTCATAGATTTCCTCACCCCGAGCTGTGACCTTCAAAAGATCTCCAACCTGTAAGCCTGAAACGCGACCTGCATTTAAGTAGATACGAGGGCCTTCGATGGCAGCAATGCGCCCCTCCCAAATCAGTTTTTCTGTGGCCTGAACAATCCCTGGAACAGCTCCTTGAAAAGCCTTTGTGACCACTTCATTGACGAGAGTCTCATCTTCTTCCAAATCAGAATTGGAAGGATTTCGATCAGCAAAACGAGTGGTCTCTCCCTCTGCTTCGGCTGAGCGCACTTGATTGAGTAACTCTCGATTCCCTTTCACAGAAAAAACGCGCAACAAAACACTTCCACTGAGTTTGGCCGTTGTTCGTTTAAATAGACCAACAGCATCTCCTTTTTTTTGCGCCTTTAAATCTAAAATTTTACCTTCAATAATGGCAATCACTCCAAGACCCTCTACTTGCTTTGCCATATCGTCAAAATTGTAAGAGTTATTCACTATAAATGAAGTCGGATCACGTGTGAGATCCGATGGGCTCACAAATACAAACCGATCAAAGCGACTCATACTACGCATGAGGGCCTGACGAGCTGTTTCTCTCACCTTGTCTGAGCGGCCAGCATTTTCATCTAAGAAAGGTAAAACCATAATTCTTTTTCTAGGCTCATCCGTTTGACGTGCCTGAAAAGGAACATCTTTTTGGCGACCGTCTAAGCGAGTATCACCACTAAAAGTAGAGCACCCACTGATGCCTCCTAAAAAACTTAGAAGGGCTAAGTAACCCATTCCACACAGAGATAAAGAAAACTTCTTTGTTTTCGACATGCTACTATTCTATCAAGACAGTATAGAAAGACCACAAGACAAACGCCCAGTTTGATTAACAGCTCAATAGACAGCCACCCTGGCACACTGGTTCAATAAGAATAGGATGCACAACAAGCTTTTTCAGCCCATTCTCTATGTTTCAAGCCTTCTCGCTATTCTCTTTTCTGGACTGCTTATTTTTTTATCATCAACAGCTTATTCTGCTGAGATTGCAAAAATGAAGGGTCAAAAGGTTCTTATTAATAATTTTGACGGGCTTCAAGGTGAAGTTTATTTTGCCGTAGATACCAACAATAAACGTCGAGCTCTCATTGAAATTACAAAAGTAAAAGGCCGGCGAGCCATCGGCAGAATCACAAAGGGACGCGCTCAAATTGGTTACACTTTAATGGCAAGAAGTGGCCTACCATCCTCTAAAAATAAAAAGGCCTCAAAAAGCGTTCTCTCTCTAGGAGTTATGGCTGGATACTCCATGGACACACAAAGCATACCAAAAATCACTCCCGTAGAAACTATCACCATGTCTGGCTCTGGTTATAGCGTTAAGGGTGTTGGCGATTATTACTTTTCAAAAAATCTAAGCGCGAGGCTCTCTGCGGGCTACGAAAAATTTTATACCGAAGGTAATGGCTACCAAACCACAACCCCAACGACCTTCCATGTTGATATATCTTATTTCATGCTCGATGCCCTTGGCAGATATATCATTACTCCTGGAGATTTTGCTTTTTGGTTAGGTGGAGGTTTTGGTTTTGGAATTCCAGCTCAAAAGGATAGTAACATTATTGACGATTCTTCTATTGCCACAACAACTCTACTTACAGTGGCCACAGGTATGGATATCAAAATTTCGGATACAATCTATATACCCCTACAGGTAGACTACTCTTTCTTTTTACCTGCCACAGACATTAAAACCAGCACTCTCGGACTCCGTGCTGGTTTAATGATGAACTTTTAATTTTTTATAAGCGAATTTTCATGACTACTGGAAAGTGATCAGAGTACCCAGCTGTTGTTGGGCTATCGCCATTGTGGTTACTACGAAGTGGTACATAAAATGGATCTGGAAAATATTTAGATTTATATTCATAAAGAGCAAACTTAGGAGCAATCACACGGAACCACTCTTGTACGATTTCTACACCCTTACCATCCACTAAAGTTTTATTAACAAAAAATCGATCCAACTTATTCCAAGTTCGCTCTCGACTATAAAAGTAGCTGGCAAGAGGCATATTCACCTTGCCTCTTAGGTTAAGGCGTTCAAATAAATCCTGGGCATCAAAAAAGCGCTGATCCCACTTTGGATCCTGAATCACCTCTTTAAAAGGATGGGGCTTGTCTTGATCAATGGTATTAAAATCCCCTGCCAATACCACATGATAGTTATCAGGATAATAGGAGGCCACTTCGTCCACTAGTTTTCTTAGATCCATAGCGGCACCTACTCTTGCAGAACTTGGTTTTCCTTGAGACGGCCAGTGATTCACATACACACCTAAAACTTCACGACTGCCTGCTAAAGAAAAGTTAGCACCTAAAAGATTTCTACTTTTTAAATGAGAGTCAGACAGCCGTCGCTCAACATAATTTATATATTTAATTTTTCCTTCATTAAAAAGAATGGCCACATCAATGCCTCTTTTATCAGGGCTATTTGTCATCACATAGTAGCGATAACCCAAAAGCTTAGCCATTGTTTTAACAATGTTCTCGTTCTCAACTTCTTCTAGAGTTAAAATATCAGGAAGACTGCCTTGAGACATAATAACGCCTCTTAATTGGTAGAGCTTCGCCTGAAGGTGACTAGAAATCCAGTTTGTTTCTTCACAAGATCTTCGGTAGGGACCTTGAGATTTACAGTTTTCTTTTAAAGGGCTCTTAATCGGTAGGTACTCCCAGTCAGTTTTTCCCTCGTCGTGTTCCGTATCAAAAAGATTTTCTACATTATAATTCATGATTTTGATTTCATTGGAGGCCACGGGCACCACCACATCATAATCTGGCCAGCCCTTCCCCTGGCCAAAAGCCAACTGCGAAAGAAGTAAACATGAGCCAATAATGATATGTTTGAGTGACATGGACCCTCTCTTTCTTTGAAAGATATCTTTCAAAATCACTATGATGTTGTTTTGCTGAAGACTTAGAATGGTGTTCGAAAAACCTCGACTTACATCCATGTTTTTAACGGTATCTAGACCCTGGGAAAACTGTCCATGAAGACTTTTCATGGTCTCAAGGCAAAGAGGTCCAATTAATAAATATCCAAATAATTTCAGTTATTTATTAGAATGTTAGGATTTCATTTGGCTAAAACGCAATGCATAAAAATAGAGTTTAATATAAAAAAATACCACTTAAATCTCTGCCCACTCGAATCATAAACCCATAGCTTTTGACAAGCCCCCTAGACCAAAGTGAAATGGTGTTTATGTCTCAAAATCCTGGTTCTCACAATGCTCAGTCGCAACTGAGACAATGGCAAGTGGCCTTGGCTGCTTTAGGTGTTGTCTATGGTGACATCGGTACTTCTCCCCTCTATGCCATTAAAGAGTCTTTTGGATCTCACTACCAAATCACACCAACGGAGCTCAATCTTCTGGGCATACTTTCTTTAATGCTCTGGGCCCTCGTTATGATGATTGTTGTAAAATTCATGATTTTTGTCACCAGAGCAGACAACCATGGTGAAGGTGGAATTCTAGCTCTATTAGCATTGGTTATGCCTAAAAATACAGGCATTGCACTTCACAAAAGTCGATGGTTCATTTTTTTGGGTCTCATCGGCTGCGCCCTACTTTATGGCGATGGTATGATCACTCCAGCAATTTCTGTGTTATCCGCAGTAGAAGGCTTGGGAGTTGCTACTCCCCTTTTTGAAGCCTATGTGGTTCCCATTAGTATTTGTATTTTGATAGGTCTTTTTTGGGCTCAAAAAAGAGGCACCGCCACCATCGGCAGTTTTTTTGGTCCTATTATTCTCATATGGTTCTTAGCCATTGCAGCTGCAGGCATACCTTGGATTATCAAATACCCTTATGTTTTAAAAGCCATGAACCCCTATTATGCCTTTCAATTTTTCGTAAACAATGGTTTTAGAGGTTTTTGGGTTTTAGGTTCCGTGGTCCTATGTGTGACTGGTGGAGAAGCCATGTACGCAGACATGGGCCACTTTGGCCGTCGCCCTATTCAGCGGGCTTGGTACTTAGTTGTACTTCCCTGTTTAATTATTAATTATTTTGGACAGGGCGCCCTGATTTTATCGCAACAAAACTCAATTATTAAAAATCCTTTCTTTGAACTAATACCCAGAGACTTTCTATACCCCATGGTCATACTGGCCACTATGGCCGCCGTCATTGCATCCCAAGCTTTGATCACCGGTGTTTATTCTCTCACTCACCAGGCCACTCAATTAGGATATTTGCCACGCTTCAATGTGATTCACACATCAGAAGAAACTGAAGGGCAAATTTATATGCCCGAAATCAATCGCATCATGATGGTCTGCTGTGTTGGCCTTGTGGCCATGTTCAAAAGTTCCTCTAACTTAGCTGCGGCCTATGGTATAGCGGTCACAGGAACCATGATCTGCACAGCCTTACTTTTCTTTCTTGTGACAAGAAAAATTTGGAAATGGCCTTTAAGCAAATCGATCCCTCTTGTGGCTCTCTTTTTGTTGGTTGATTTGTCATTTTTCGCCTCTAACATTGTTAAATTCTTTGAAGGTGGTTGGTTCCCAATTTTAGTTGCCGGGTGCGTATTAATTATTATGTTTACCTGGAGAGAAGGTAGAAACACACTTTCTCAAGCTATGATGAAAAAAGCAGCTCCCCTAGAGGCATTTATTCGTAAGCTAAAAGAAGAAAAGCCCTACAGGGTAGAAGGAACTGCCATGGTGATGACTGCCAACCGAGATGTGGCACCACCGGTTCTATTACACCATTTACGCCATAACAAGGTGATGCATAAGCAAGTGATCCTCCTCACCGTACAGGTGAGACACACGCCTTTCGTAACACCTGAGCATCGTTTAGAGGTCACACCCTTAGAAGAAGGACTTGTTAGAGTCATTGCTCATTATGGATACATACAGCGCCCCAATGTTAGCGAAATTATTCGCCTCCTACAGAAGTTCAATGTAGAAGTAGATAAATCACAGATGAGCTTTTATCTTGGAAGAGAAACTCTCCTGCCATCAGGCCCATCTCGCATGGCTATTTGGAGAAAAGAACTTTTCGCATTCCTCTCCAAAAATTCACAAACGGCGACATCTAGTTTCCGTATTCCACCAGATCAAGTTGTAGAAATTGGTCTTCAATTAGAAATTTGATCTAGGCCCTTAACACAACGGCCGGCCCCAGTGACAACCTCTTGGCATTGCCGAAAGCCTTTTTCGCTATTTTGGCACTCTTCTGTGCTTTCAAAAAGATTTAAACTAGAGTCACATTTATCGCAACAATCCTTAGCGGGTCTTGTTCCCTCAGGGCACGCATTGCCACAAATATCTTTCATCTTAAAATTAGAGCAATAAGTATATGTCGGCGGGCAATAGTTTCTACCTGTTTCACAAATATTATGACGATCACTATCAGCAAATGAGCCAGAAGAACCATCAATGCGATTCCCTTGATCATCACATCCACTTTTTCCTTCCCTACCACCACACTTCACACCACAGGAGCCAATCTCATCATTGCAAAGCCTTTCTTCATCACAATCATCATACTCCCCATGTATCTCTTCCGTTCCACAAGGGCCTCTTAAAATAACACCCTTACAAATTAATCTTGAAGACACTGGTAACAGAGGCTCAATGGATTTTTCGCCCTTCGGGCACTTCACTTGACAGTCAAGATCACAGCGATCTTCGCAGGAATAATATTCTCCGGACTGAGGGCACTTCAAAGGCTTACTACCATAACCACAATCCCCATCACCACAGCCATTGGGAACACGAACATTAGGGCAAAATAAATTTAAGTAATCACTGTCTTCGCAAAAATCTTTGGCAAAAAAATGAAATTGCTGAGCACAGGTGGAGGATGTCCCTACAACTTGGCAGAGGCTTGCTGTATCTAAATATTTTGCAGAGACTTCGTATATCTGGTTTCGACGAGGCAATTGAAAATAATAGATTTGAGCGGCTATTGTTGGGGTCGGAGTTGCACTCTTATATAACCTAAATCTTGGGGGCCGAGAGATACCTTCTAAAACTTGACTTGCATAACAAAGATTTTCTCGTGAAAGCCCTGGCTGGTAAAAATCTTTACATAATAGCAATCCGCCGTCACCCTTTGCTTCACCCTGACCATCAAGATACACATTGGGATATTTAAAGTTAATAATTATATTTCTTACATTGGAGTTAGTATTTCCTCTTTCACAAACATTTTGATTTTCTGCCACTGCATGAGCCAAACCATTTTGTGCATAGATTGTCGGCTTCGCTAAAGATGAGTCAGGAGCATAGACCAACAAAGTTTTTGTTTCACAGTTTGTTATAGATTTTGGATCTAAATTCTCTGTGTTCGAATACCCACCTTGCCATACTTTCAAATGCTGTATTTTAAAACCAAGACGAAATCCATATCCGTTATTGGGCTTAACTAAGTGAGGTCGGCGAGAACTCAGATCAGAGCCCACACATTCAGTTTGTGGGTCAATTTCTCCACCTAACTTAATCTGTTCAATACTCATCTTTACTTGCAATACAGGAAGCTGCCCCGAAGAAAACAACTCGTTAAGACTAGGCATCTCCTCTGGCATGAATTGCCCTAATCCAGAAAGAGTCCCGTCGTTTC